>Ga0105047_10000403_pt1 | contig 72487 bp, 49 predicted proteins | sample MAT04_FD_78384 | JGI IMG/M metagenome (GOLD analysis project Ga0105047, IMG submission 78384) | Freshwater microbial communities from Lake Fryxell liftoff mats and glacier meltwater in Antarctica - MAT-04 (megahit assembly) | ecosystem: Environmental > Aquatic > Freshwater > Ice > Liftoff... | reverse complement strand
GGCGCCTTCTTCGCGACCTTCTTGGCCGGCGCCTTCTTCGCGACCTTCTTGGCCGGCGCCTTCTTCGCGACCTTCTTGGTCGCCTTCTTCACCGCAGGCGCGGCCTTGGTAGGCGCCTTCTTAGCGGTCTTCTTCACGGGGGCGGACTTGGTGCCCTTGGCGGGCTTGCTCGCGCTCGAAACGCGAGCGGTCTTCTTGGTGGCCACGAACGCTCCTCTTTGAGGCCTTCTACCTCAATCACCTGCCGGCACAAAGCCCCGTTTGCACGCGGGGCCGAGCGCCGACCGAGCATCGGAACCTAGACGGCGGGGTCCTCAACGTCGCGAGGCGAGGAAGATTCGCAGGACGTACCAGAAGAGGAGCGCCAGCGCGGAGAAGAGAGCCAGGGCCGCCGCGACGTGCTGGTCGGTCCGGTAGTGATGAAGGACGTTCGACGTGTAGTAGAGGATGTAGCCGCCGGCGAAGAGGACCATCAGGCCGGAGAACCAGACGCCCAGCGCGAAGTTGAAGATCATCGCAGCGACGATCGTGCCCAGCGCGGCGAGGCCCGCTATCCCCAGGAACCCCTTCATGAAGGAGAAGTCCTTGCGGGTGACGAAGACGACGCCTGTAAGGCCGCCGAAAAGCACCAGCGTCACCAAGCCCGCGGCGGGGATGATGGTCGCGTCGTACTGGGCCGCGAGCCAGAGCAAGGGGATACAGATGATCGCCTCGGCCACCACGTAGAGGCCCAAGCCGGCGTACTGCATCACTGGGCTGGTGTTCGAGCGGGCCCAGCTGTCGGCGAGGTAGCCCACGCCCATGAAGGCGACGAGCACCACGATCCAACCGAAGTTACCAAACTGAAAGATCAGCTGGGCGAGCACGTCGGCTATCCCGCTCGCGAAGAGCGCGCCCTCGATGAACACGAAGGCGAAGATCGCGACCACCAGATGCAAATAGGTGCGCACCAGGAACGCACCGCGCTCATCGGCGCTGGCGTTGGACGCTACTCGGTAGGGGGAATGGGACTCGATATGCATGGTGACCTCCGCCGGCTCTAGGGCCGGCCCGCGCAGTGTTCAAGCCCAGGACCGCAGGTTCAAGGTGCCTCGTCCGGCAGTTGGCTCGTCGAACCGGTGCGAGGGCGCGCCAGGTTCGATGAGAGACGCTAGAGTCCGCGCGATGATCGACATCGGATCCGCCGCACGCGCCGCGAAGGCCACCACGCGCTCGCTCGCCGCGCTGCCGGGTCGAATCAAGGACCAGGTCCTGAAAGACGCGGCCTCGCGCATCCGCGCCAGCGAATCCGAGCTCCTCGAGGCGAACGCGCGCGACGTCCAAGGCGCGTCGCAAGGCGGCGCGACCTCGGCGCTGCTCGATCGGCTGCGCCTCGATCCCCAGCGCATCGCCGCGGTCGCCAAGACCGTCGAGTCGATAGCGGTGCTGCCCGATCCCATCGGGCACGTCGAGTCGATGAGCCGGCGCCCCAACGGCCTGAGCGTGGGGCGCATGCGGGTGCCGCTGGGCTTGGTCGCCATCGTCTACGAGTCGCGCCCCAACGTGACTGCCGAGGCGGCGGCCCTCTGCTTCAAGAGCGGCAACGCGGCGCTGCTTCGAGGCGGCAAAGAAGCGCTGCACTCCAATCGGGTGCTGGCACGCGCGTTCACCGACGCACTGACGTCAGCAGGGCTCGATGCGGCAGCAGTGACCTTCGTCGACGGCACCGATCGCGACGGCGTGCGCACCCTCGCGCGGCTGAGCGGCGTGGTGGATCTGTTGATCCCCCGGGGCGGCGAGGGGCTCATCCGCTTCGTGGTGGAGAACGCGACCGTGCCGGTGATCCAGCACTTCAAGGGCGTCTGCCACGTGTACGTCGATCGGGACGCGGACCTCTCGATGGCCGAAGCCATCGCGCTCAACGCGAAGGTGCAGCGCCCCGGGGTGTGCAACGCGATGGAGACCCTGCTCGTCGACGCGGAGGTCGCAGGGACGTTCTTGCCGCCGCTGGTGCGCGCGATGCGTGAGCGAAACGTGGAGCTGCGCGGGTGCGAGCGGAGCCGCGCGCTCGTCGACTCGCTGTCGCTCGCGACCGAGGAGGACTGGGACACCGAGTACCTCGATCTCATCCTGTCGATTCGGGTGGTGGACGGGATCGATGGCGCGATGGATCACATCGCCGCGCACGGCTCGCATCACACCGAGGCCATCGTCACCCGGCATCACGCGCGAGCCCAGCGTTTTGTCCGCGAGGTCGACGCGAGCCTGGTACTGGTGAACGCCTCGACGCGCTTCAACGACGGCTTCGAGCTTGGGCTCGGCGCGGAGATGGGGATCTCCACCACCAAGCTGCACGCGTATGGCGCGATGGGGCTGGAAGAGCTCTGCGCGCGCAAATGGATCGCAATGGGGGACGGCCACACCCGCTAGGAGGAGGGAGAAAGGGACCGAGGGCACACGCAACGGCATGGGTTCCTCGCCGATGAGGAGCGCCATCATGACCGTACTCTCCCGCTACGAGCCCTGGGGCCGCATCTCTTCTGGTGGAATGAGCGACGTGTGGCTGGCCCGCCACGCAGCCCTCGGTCTGCCGGTGATCATCAAGACACTGCGGCCCGAGGTGGCCGCTCGAGTGCGCGACGCGGACGAGATCATGCGGGCCACCGCGCGGCTGATGGCCCGCCTCTCGGCGCCGGGGATCGTGCGGGTGCTCGATGTGGGTACGGACGTGATCGGGGGCGCGAGCCACGCGACGCCGTGCTTGGTTGAGGAGTACATCGACGGCATCGATCTCGGGGAGCTCGATGCCCGACGTCGCGCGGCGCTGGGTCGACCGCTGCCCTTGTGGATGGTGGCGGATCTGGTCGCCCAAGCCGCCGAGGGACTTCACGCGGCGCATCAGGTCGGCGTCGTCCACCGCGACATCAAGCCCGCGAACCTCTTTGCAGACGCCGCGCTTCGAGTGCGGGTCGGGGACTTCGGCATCGCGGTCGCGCCCCGCGAGCAGCGTGCATTCGGTCCCGCGGGGACCCCGCTCTTCATGGCCCCCGAGCAGCTCGTCGGCGGCACCACCGATCGACGCGCCGACGTGTTCTCGCTCGGCGCGACGGCGTACGCGCTGCGCTACGGGGCGCCGCCGTGGGCCGACTCGGGGTCGCTGGCGCGCGGCGATCTCGATCCGATCTTCCCCGCGGCGGCCTCGCCCGAAGAGGCCTTTTTTCAGCACCTGCTCCGCGCCGCGATGGCCAAGGATCCGGCGCACCGTCCGGCGAGCGCGCGTCACTTGACGCAGCAACTTCGCTCGCTGGTGCTCTCGGCGAGGCCCACGCTCGCGTGCGCGCGGCTTTCACCCGGTAGCTACACCATCGGGGGCATGCGGGTGAGCGTCGAGGTGGGGAACCTCGCGCACGCCAAGGTGGACGGGATCATCTCGAGTGCGTACTCGGAGATGCGGATGGACCAGGGCGTGGGCTTGGCGCTCAAGCAGGCGGGCGGAGACGCCATCGAACTGGAGGCGATGCGCTACGGCGCGCAAGCGTTGGGGGAGTGCATCGAGACCAGCGCAGGCGCCCTGCCCTGTCGCTCGGTATTGCACGCGGTCGGCGCGTGGAACGAGGTGAGCTGCATCGCGCGCGCGCTGATGCGAGCGCTCTGGCTCGCGGAGACCAAGACGTACCGTTCGATCGCATTGCCAGCGATCGGCACGGGTCGAGGGCGAGTCTCGCTGGCGTCGTCTGCCGACACGATCGCGACCGCGCTGCGGACCCACGCCGAGCTGGGCGGGCGCCTCCGCGAGGCGCGCATCGTGGTAGTCGACGAGCCCTCGTTTCAGGTCTTCGACGAGACCCTCGCGGGGATCCTGATGGGGCGGGACACGAGCGACGAGCGCGTCGCCGACGGCGTCGATCACGCGACGGCCGCCACGGCGTTCTCGGGCGAAGGACCGCACGTCATCGCGTGATAGGGTCGCGACGAGCGTACAGCGAGGGAGAACGATGAGTGGCGTCATTCCGTGCAGCCGATGTGGTGATTTCGTAGACAGCGCGAGCGTGCTCCTCTCGGACGCTGGCGACCCCGTCTGCAGTCGATGCAACGACCTGGCGGACGTCGACAGCGCCGAAATGCGAGCGGCGGGCGCCATCTTCGCCGCGAGCGGAGGTGCGCTCGGCTTCGGCGTGATCGGTGTGTTCTTCAACCCTTGCCTCTTGATGACAGTGCTCGGTGTCCTATCGGCCATCAGCACGTTCACCGTCGTCCATAGGCACCCCGAGTACCGCGCGCGATTAGGCTGGAAGCTGCCCGCGACGCTCGTGGTGGCCCTGCTAGGGCTGCTGCTCTCGCTCGCTTCGCCCTTCCTGCGCGTGCTGCTCGAGCTCGCCGCGCGCTGAAGCCGAGACCTTCTATTCTCCGATGTCGATCGCGGCTGCGCTGCGGCGGGGGATGAGCTCGAGCAGACGCCCGGGCGTCGGAGGCGTGGCGGTTAGGGACCAGCGCTCGATCGTGTGCTCTCGATGACGGAGCGGATCGGTGGGGAGGTAGCCCTCGAGGCTCCCATCCGGGTGGCGGGCGCGGAGGCTGGCGTAGGCGATGGCGCGGATCGCGGGATAGGGATCGTCCTGCATCACTTCGAGGAGCCAACCTCGAATCGCTTGTTCCTCGATCCCGATGACTGGACCACCGAGCGACGCCGCCGCGACGGAGCGCTGCAAGGGATCGCCGCCGAAGAGCAGCGAGAAAAGCGCGCCGTCCTCCGGAGAGACCTGGTGTCGTTCAGCGTCCATGTCCGTATGGCAGAGCACGCATGCGTCGGGGCGTGCGCCGGCTTCGATCGCCGTCGCCACGGGGATGTCGATGCGGTGGCTGATGCGGACGCCGCGGACGCCGTAGACCACCTCGGGCATGTGGCAGCTGGTGCAGCTCGCGGTGGGGTGCACGGCGATGCTGGGGTGTCCGGTGCGCTCGTGCTCGTGGCACCCCGTACACATCTCCTCGCCGGCGCGGGCCACCAGCTCGGGGCGGATCTGTCCGTCCGGATCTCCCTCGTGCATGCCGTGGCAGCTGGTGCAGGTGAGCCCCCCCTCGCTGGCGCAGCGGCTCTCTAGCAAGCCTTGGTATTCGTAGGCGGTCAGGCGGGGTGTTCCATCCGCCCAGAAGCGCGGGCCGAACACGGGCTCGCCGTTCAAGGTGGTGTCGGCGAAGAGCGGCGCGGAATAGAGCGCGAGGTCTTCGCCCGGGACGAACGGGTCACCGTGCGCGAGGAAGGTCCCGATGTCGTCGGTGATGCGCTGGCCGTGGCAGCGACCGCACGCGTCGGCGCTGCGCTCGGGGCTGAGGCGCTCCGGGTTCACGATGGTGGGATCGGGTGCATCACTGGCGTGCAGCAGATAGCGCCGCATGGGATCGCTGTTGCGCGCGACGTGCTCGGCGCCCGGTCCGTGGCAGGCCTCGCAGGCGACCCCGAGTTCGGCTACGTGGGTGTCGAACGTGCCATGGCGGGCATCGAATCCCGGAGACGGCGCGACGTTGTGGCAGAAGACGCAGTTATCGTTCCAGCGCACCACGTGCCTGTCGAAGTCGGCCAGAGACACCGAGGCTCCCTCTGCGAGCCCGTTCGGATCCGCCGTCAAGAAGGCCTCGTTCATGTGGAAGAAGCGCTCCTCTTCCATGTGGTAGCCGACCGGCAATCGTATCCAGGTGTCGTCCTCGGCGCGCGCGAGGAATTGCTGGTAGCGGTGGGAGCCGACGGTGCGCTCGATTTCGTAGCGCCGCTCGCCCTCCGTCCCCGAGAGCGTCAGCACCCGCGCGCCGTCTTCGGTGGTGAAGCGCGCCTCGTAGCCTCCGTAGCGCAGGGTGCCGCCCTCGAAGGGGGCGAGTCGGTCCGCGGTGCGCACGTCCTGGGTCATGGTGCGGTGGAAGGTCCGCTCGAAGCTCTCGGCGTGGCCTGGATGACAGCGCGCGCATTCGCCCGAGCCGACGTACGCGACGTCGTGGGGATTGGAGGCGTCCCCGATCGCGCGGTCCACCTGAAACCCGTGGACCGTGAGGCCCAACGCCAACGCCAGCGTGAGGGCCGCCGCGATCCGCAGACTCATGGGTTCCGCGGACTCATAGGACCGGGGTGGCGGGGATCGGCGTGGGCAACGTGACAGCTGTTGCGCCGACCACATACGCTTCGCCGATCGTGACGTTGGGGTTGGCCGAAGGGACCCCGGCGCCGCGGACGGCGTAGGGGCGGGCCCACGCGAGGTATCCGTCGCCGCCCGCGTCGGTGACATCGAAGTCTCCGCCGCCGCCGCCGGTGCAGGTGATGGCCAATGCTAGCCCTCGGTCGCTAGCGAAGTCTTCGACTGGCAGCGCCGTGCGGGTGCGGGTGAGACCGGCGCCCACCACGACTACCGCCCAGGGGACGCAGCCCGACGTGGGCTCGGGGAGCGCCCAGATCGATCCGCCGGCGCTGGTCACTTCGATGCGAACCAGCTCGCCGCTCGGCTGGTAGGCCACCGACGCCAACAGCACCTCGGCCTCGGCGTGGGCCAAGAGCACGTCTTCGGGCAAGCCGGTGCGCTCGACATCGCCCGCGACCAGGCCGGGCATGAGGTAGGCGCGAACGATGGCGGTGCCCACGCCTTCCACTCGGTAGGGGCCCTCGCCGCAGGCTCCGAACGCCATCGCGCTGGGATCGTCCGTGTCGCGCAGCGCGGTGCCGCGGCCTGCCGAGCTGAGGTGCGAGGTGCCCTCCGCCTCGATCGCCACCACGCCGCACGATCGATCGAGCTCGGGCACCGAGAGATCGGCCGGGAGGGTGACCACGCTCGACTCGATACCGGGCAGGTAGCCGCGCGAGAGCAGGGACGCATCGAGCATCGCGTGCGCGGTCGCGCCGTCGAGGCCCGGCGCGGCGCCATAGAGAGCTCGGCGACGCGCGGTGTCCCGGAACGAGAGGGTGCGGGCCGCGGTCGAGGCCCCGACGTAGGGATCGGCGCTCACCGCCATGCCGCCGTACAGCCACGCGTCGCAGTTGCTGCAGGCGTGGGTCGCGAGGATCACGAAGAGGAGCGCACCAAGCGAGGCCACGCCGAAGACCGCGAGGATGGTCATCCCCGCCGCACGAGGTTCAGAGGTCGGGCGCTCACCGCGGGCCATCAGGCGCGATGGTGGAGAGCCCGGAGCGGACAAGCAAGACGGAGCAAGCCAACGGTCGTGCGAGCGGGCCCGCGTGTTAGAAACGGAGTCGCGTGTCCAACCCGATCGCCCCGCCCAAAGACTTCCCCTCCCGCTTCAGCGACGAAGACCTCTACTTCTTTCGCGAGGGCACCCACTCCCAGCTCTACGACCGCTTCGGAGCGCACCCGGATGCCGTCGACGGCGCCTGGGGCACCTCGTTCGCGGTGTGGGCGCCACACGCGGAGAAGGTCACCCTGATCGGGGACTTCAACGCGTGGAACCCAGAGGTGCACCCGATGCGGCCGCTGCTGCTCGCTGGGGCGCCCACCGGGATCTGGGAGACGTTCGCGCCGGGGATCGGCAACGGCGCCCTCTACAAGTTCCACATCGAGTCGCGATCGCACCGGGGCTACTCGGTGGACAAGACCGACCCGTTCGCGCGCCTGATGCAGGTGCCGCCCGAGACCGCGTCGATCGTGCACGACAGCTCGTACCGCTGGAGTGACGGCGGGTACATGAACGCGCGCAAGGGAAGGAAGCCCGAGCAAGCGCCCATGTCGATCCTCGAGGTTCACCTCGGCGGGTTTCGCCGCATCCCCGAGGAAGACGATCGCTTCCTCACCTACCGCGAGCTGGGGGAAAAGCTCGGCACCTACGCCCAAGAGCGAGGCTTCACCCACGTCGAGCTGATGCCGGTGATGGAGCATCCGTTCTATGGGAGCTGGGGCTACCAGATCACCGGGTACTTCGCGGCGAGCCATCGCTACGGCAAGCCCGAGGATCTGATGGCGTTGGTGGATCAGCTGCATCACCTGGGCATCGGGGTGCTCTTCGACTGGGTGCCTTCGCACTTCCCTTCGGACGAACATGGTCTGGCGTACTTCGACGGTGCCCACCTCTACGAGCACCCGGATCCCCGACGTGGATGGCATCCCGATTGGAAGAGCTGCGTCTTCGACTACGGGCGACGCGAAGTGCAGAGCTTCCTCATCTCGTCCGCGCGCTTCTGGCTCGACCGATTTCACGGCGATGGGCTGCGGGTCGATGGCGTGGCCTCGATGCTCTACCTCGACTACTCGCGCAAAGACGGCGAGTGGGAGCCCAACGAGCGGGGCGGCCGAGAGAACCTCGAGGCGGTGAGCGTGCTGCGCCGCATGAACGACACGCTGAGCGCGACCCACCCCGACTGCACGATCATCGCCGAGGAGTCGACCGCCTTCCCGATGGTCTCGCACTCGACGCAGGTCGGTGGTTTGGGCTTTCGGATGAAGTGGGATCTGGGTTGGATGCACGACACCCTGCGCTTTCTGGCGCGGGATCCTGTCCATCGGCGTTGGCATCACCAAGAGGTCACCTTCCGTCCGCTCTACGCGTTCGACGAGCGGTTCGTGCTGCCGCTGAGCCACGACGAGGTGGTGCACGGCAAGGGATCGCTCCTCAACAAGATGCCGGGCGACCGGTGGCAGAAGTTCGCCAACCTGCGGCTGCTCTTCGCGTACCAGCACGGGCAGCCCGGCAAGAAGCTCCTCTTCATGGGCGGCGACTTTGGGCAGTGGCGCGAGTTCAACCACGACACGAGCCTGGATTGGCACCTGCTCGAGCAGCCGGATCACGCGGGGCTCACCAAGCTCATCGCGGACTTGAACCGGCTTCACGTCAGCGAGCGGTCGCTGCACGTGCGCGACACCGACCGGCGCGGCTTCCGCTGGATCGACGGCACCGACGCCGAGCACAGCATGCTCGCCTTCTTGCGCCTCGGTGAGGATGGCGATCCCCCGATCGCGTGCTTCTACAACTTCACCCCGGTGCCTCGGTATGGGATCCCGTTTGGCGTGCCCGCTGCGGGCGGGTGGACCGAAGTGCTCAACAGCGACGCGGCCGAGTATGGCGGTAGCGGCGTGGGCAACCTCGGTGAGGTCGATGCCAAGCCCGGTCCGATGCATGGCTACGCGCACGTGATCGAGGTGACGTTGCCCCCGCTCGGCGCGGTCTTCCTGCGCGGTCCCGTGCTGAGCGACGCCGATCGCGTGCTGATGAGCCGTCCCATCACCGCGCCTCGGCCCGAGCGATGAGCCGCGTTCGACGATGAGCAGCTCTCGACCGACCAGTGCCGCGCGAGGCCCTCGCTACGTCTGCGTCCACGGCCACTTCTACCAACCGCCGCGAGAGAACCCCTGGCTCGATGCGATCGAGGAGCAGCCCTCCGCGCGGCCGTTCCACGACTGGAACGCGCGGGTCTCCTCCGAGTGCTACCGGCCCAACGCGTTCGCGCGGATCCTCGATGGGCGAGGCCGCATCGAGCGCATCGTCAACAACTACCAGCGCATCAGCTGGAACTTCGGACCGACGCTGCTCTCGTGGATGCAGCGCGCCGATCCCGAACTCTACCGAGGGCTGCAGGAGGCCGACGCGGAGCGCATCCGAGTCACGGGCCACGGCGCCGGGATGGCGCAGGCGTACGGGCACGCGATCCTTCCGCTCTGTCAGGCGCGGGATCAGGAGACGCACGTGCGCTGGGGGATCGCCGACTTTCAGCGTCGCTTCGCCCGGCGTCCGCGGGGCATGTGGCTCGCGGAGACCGCGTGCGACACGCCCTCGCTCGAAGCGCTCGCGCAGAACGGGATCGAGTTCACCGTGCTCGCGCCGCACCAGGCGCTCAAAGGGCGCAGCAAAGGCGGGCGCTGGCAAGACGCGCGCGGCGGCAAGATCGATCCGCGTCGGCCGTATCTGGTGCACCTTCCGAGCGGGCGCTCGATCAGCGTGTTCTTCTACGACGGACCCACCTCGCGCGCGGTCGCGTTCGAGCGGGTGCTGGATGATGGCGCGCGCTTCGCCGAGCGCCTCACCTCGACGTTCGATGCCCGCTCGAGCGAGGCCCAGCTCGTACACATCGCGACCGATGGCGAGAGCTACGGACATCACCACCGCTTCGGGGAGATGGCGCTCGCGTTCGCGCTCTCCGCGATCGAGGCGCAGCCGGGCGTGTCACTCACCACCTACGAAGAGATGCTCGAGCGGCACCCGCCGACGTATGAGGCCGCGATCGTCGAGGGCAGCTCGTGGAGCTGCGCGCACGGGGTCGAGCGCTGGCGCAGCGACTGTGGCTGCTCGAACGGCGGCCAGGCGGGCTGGAACCAAGCGTGGCGCGCGCCCCTTCGCTTCGCGCTCGATGTGCTGCGCGACAGCGTGAACCAGCACTGGGAGCGCGCGGCCGCGGAGCTGCTGCACGATCCGTGGGGCGCCAGGGATCGCTACATCGAGCTGCTGTTGGATCCCGCGCCCGAGATCCGCGAGCGCTTCCTGTCGCGCGAAGTTCGGTACGAAGGGCCGATACCTTTGGCGCAGCGTCAGCGGGTGCTCGAGCTGCTCGAGCTGCAGCGGCACCTGATCCTGATGTACACGTCGTGCGGCTGGTTCTTCGCCGATCTCGGGGGCATCGAGACGGTGCAGATCCTCCGGTACGCGGCGCGCGCGCTCGAGCTCGCGACCGCAGTGTTCGGCGATCACTTTCGCGGACCCTTCCTCGCGATGCTGGGGAACGCACGGACCAACCCGACGGCGGAGCGGCCCGACGGCGAGGACGGCGCGAGCTTGTTCACCCGCGAAGCCGCGGCCTCGGCCGTCGATCTGCCGCGGGCCGCAGCGCACTTTGCGGCGCGCTCGCTCTTCGAGAGCGGCGATGCGACCGGAGCGCCGGGTTTCTCCGCGCGGTCGTTCGATCGGGTGGAGCAGCAAGCCGGTCGAGCGCGCCTAGCGCTGGGGAAGCTCGAGATCACCGAGCGAGCGACGGAGGCCCAAGGACGCTTCGAGTTCGCAGCGGTGCACTTGGGCGATCACAACCTCGGCGGTGGCGTGCGCACCGCCAGCGAGGACGGCGGCGCGGCGCTCTCGAGCGAGCTCCTCGCGGCGTTCCGACGCTACGAGCTGCCCCAGGTGCTGCGCACGCTCGAACGTCACTTCGAGGGACAGACCTTCACGCTGCGTTCGCTCTTCTTCGACGAGCAGGCGCGGGTGCTCGACGAGCTGTTGCGCGACACCCGCATCGACGTCGATCACGCCTACCAGCGGCTCTACGAGGAGCACGCGCCGCTGATGCGCTACCTCGCGAGCTTGGGACAGGAGCCGCCGGTCGCGATGCGGCACGCGGCAACGTTCGCGCTGAGCTCACGCATCGAGGCGGCGTTGACCGCGCCCGCGCCCGATCTCGCGGTGCTCCGCGGCACGCTCGAAGAGGCGCGCGCGACGGGTACGACGCTCGATGCGCTCTCGATGCCCGCGCTCACCCGGGCCTTCGCGCGCTTGGTACCGGAGCCTTCCGAGCGCGCGCTCGATGCGGCCGTCGTGCTCGCCGAGCTCTTGCAGACCTTGCCGAAGGCGCCCCATCACCTCGCGAGCGCGGAGGAAGCGTTGGTGCGCGCCCGCGACGCGGGTCCGAGCGCGGAGCTGCGCGGTCGCTTCGTTCGGTTGGGCGAGCTGCTCGGGGTCGCAGTCGACTGACCGACTCGATCGCCGCTCAGGTCTGTGCCAGCGCCCACTCGGCGACGGTGCCGACCAGGGAGACGATCAACGCCGCCAAGAACGCGGTGCCGAACGACTCGATCTTCAAGCGGCGGCTGAGCTTGTCGACGAGCACCAGCATCAGCGCGGTGACGATCAGACGGGTGATGAAGGCCAACAGGTAGCCCAGGCCCAGCGTGCCGATCCCGATCAGGTGAAAGAGGAGGCCGCCAAGCACCAGGTTCAGCAGCCCAAAGAGGGCCGAGATGAGGAGGTGCGAACCGATGCCGCCCTTGATCGTCATTCCGTCGAGCACCTTCGATGCGACGAACAGCCCGAGGGTGAGGACGATCCAGGTGATGAGGAGGCTCATGGGCCGGAGTGTTGTGCACGGGAGGCGTCACGTAAAGGACGCCTCTTTCTCGTTGCGCGAGCGGGCACAGGGTCGAAGATCCCCCGCTCGGGTCTCCCCTTCTGTTTTTCTTCTCTCGAGGTCTTCATGCTCGCTCGCGCACTCCCGCATCGCCTGGTCCTCTTGGCCCTCCCGATGGTCCTCGCCCTCGCAGGCTGCCCCGATGACACCGACATGGACGCAGGGCTCGATGGAGGCGGCGCCGATACGATGGGCGCGGATGTACCGCTTCCGGACGGCTCGGTTCCGGACGCAGGGATGACCGATGGAGCGGTACCCGACGGCGGGGTGATCGTGGTCCCCGACGAGCCGGTGTTCACGACGTGCCCCGGCGCTTCGCTCCCCTCGCTTCCCACCGCAGCGTGCGAAGCGACCACGGGCAGCGCGGCGATCCTGATCACCGCCGACGTGCTCACCCCCGGTGAGGTCTTCGAGGGCGGTCAGGTCCTGATCGACGCGACCGGCCACATCGCGTGTGTCGGCTGCGACTGCTCGGCCGGCGCGGCGGGCGCGAGCACCATCGTGTGCCCCGACGGCGTGATCTCGCCCGGCCTCATCAACGCCCACGAGCACCTCACCTACCAGGGTCGTCCGTACACCAACACCGGCGAGCGCTACGAGCACCGCCACGACTGGCGCCGGGGTCTTCGCGGCCACACCGAGATCGATGCGCCCGGCATGGCGCCCGGGGCGAGGATCATGTGGGCCGAGCTCCGCATGGTCATGGGCGGCGCGACCTCGATCAACGGGTCGGGGTCGGCCGCGGGCTTCCTCCGCAACCTCGATGGCAACCGGATGGAGGGCTTGGGGCAGCCCGAGGTCGAGTACCAGACGTTCCCGCTGGACGACGGTACCGGCACCCTGCTCACCAGCGGCTGCGCGTACGGCTCGATCGACACCACCGCAGAGATCGCGGGCTTCGACGCATACACCCCCCATCTGGCGGAGGGCATCGATCTCGCCGCCCGCAACGAGTTCCTGTGTGTCTCGCCCGGCGGCCGAACCGATCTGATCGAGCCGCAGACCGCGCTCATCCACGGCGTCGGCCTCACGGTCCGCGACATCTACGGCGTGCGCGAGGGCGGCTCGATGCTGATCTGGTCGCCGCGCAGCAACATCACCCTCTACGGCGACACCGCGCGCGCCCCCGAGTACCACCGCCTCGGTGTGCCGATCGCCATCGGCACCGACTGGATCTACTCGGGCTCGATGAACCTGTTGCGCGAGCTGTCGTGCGCGGATGAGCTCAACACCGACTACTTCGACGGCTACTTCAACGATCAGGCGCTGTGGCTGATGGCCACCTACAACGGCGCGCTGGCGACCGCGACCGACGACGTGCTGGGCCGCATCGCCCCTGGGCTCGTGGCGGATATCGCGATCTTCGACGCCCGGGTGCACCTCGATCATCGCGCGGTCATCGACGCGGAGGCCTCGGACGTACTCCTGGTGTTGCGCAGCGGGCGACCGCTCTATGGCGACGCGGGCTTGGTCGCAGCGCTCCCCGGCGGCACCGCGTGCGAGACGATGACCGTCTGCACCAATGATCGTCGGGTCTGCGCCAGCGCCGAGACCACCATGACGCTGGCGGCGCTCACCGCGGCGAACAGCAGCGCGTATCCCCTCTTCGACTGCGATCCGGTGCCGGATGGCGAGCCCACCTGTCACCCATCCCGCACCGCGGTCAGCGGGCTTCCCTCCCCCACTGTCGCGGGCTCGAACGCCTACACCGGCATGATCACAGGGGCGGACGGCGACGGCGACGGCATCCTCGACGCGGATGACATCTGCCCGACGGTCTTCGATCCCATTCGCCCGATGGATGGCGGTGAACAGCCCGACTACGATCTCGACGGGCTGGGCGACGCCTGCGATCCGTGCCCCTTCGACGTCACCGCGACGTGCGCCCCGCCCGATCCCAACGACACCGACGGTGATGGGGTCGCCGACAGCATCGACAACTGCCCCAGCGTGTCGAACGCGGCGCAGACCGACACCGACAGCGATGGACGCGGCGATGCCTGTGACCTCTGCCCGACGGTAGCCAACCCCGGGATGGCTGCGTGCCCGGCCACCATCTACGAGGTGAAGGACGGCACGTATCCCACGGGGCAGCGGGTGAGCGTCACGGGCGGGATCGTGACCGCGGTGCTCATCTCCGGGATGAACAGCGGCTTCTTCATGCAGGTGAAGGAGAGCGACACGGGGTACGCCGGCCCCGAGAACTCGGGCGTGTTCGTCTACACCGGCGCGGCGCCGACTGCGGCGGTCGGCAACCGGGTCGACGTGACCGGGACCATCGCCGACTTCTTTGGACAGACCCAGCTCAGCATGGCGACGGTGACGATCGCCTCGGCGGCGGTCGAGGCCGGGCCGGCGCCCATCTCGGTCACCCCGGCCGAGGTCGACACCGGTGGCGCCCGCGCCGCGGAGCTCGAGGGCGTGCTCGTGACCGTCGATGATGTCGGCGTGACCGCGGTCGACGCGGGCTTTGGTGAGTTCACCCTCGATGGCTCGCTGGTGGTGGACGACGCGCTCTTCTTGCTGGCGCCGCTGCCCGCCGTGGGCGCGCGCTTCGTGTCGGTCACGGGCGTGCTCGCGTTCCGCAACTCCAACAGCAAGCTCTTGATCCGCAGCGCGGCCGACGCGCTCGGCGCGCTGTTGACCTTTGGACCTGCGAGCGCCTTCGTGCGCGAAGGCGACGTCGGCGTACCCACGATCCCTGTGCCCCTCACCGCGATGCTGGCGCGGCCCCAGGCGAGCAACACCTTCGTCGCCATCGCTTCGTCTGATCCGTCGGTCACCGTGGTGGGCGGCGGCGTCACCATCCTGGCGGGGATGACCAGCGCGCCGGTCCTCGTGACCGGAGTGAGCGCCGGCACCTCGACGCTGACCGCGACGCTGGGCACCGAGATGGCGACCTCGGACGTGCGCGTGGTGGGGGCGACCGAGGTGCCCCAGGTGATCGCCATCTCGCCGGGCGCCACCGTCGTAGCCATCGGTGGAGATCATCTCTTCCGAGTGGACCTCGACATCCCCGCGCCCGCGGGCGGAGTGATCGTGAATCTCGCGCTCGCGCCCGTTGCGGCGGGGACCGTACCCGCGACGGTGACCATCGGCGCGAACCTGACCTCCGCCACCTTCGCGGTGGAAGGCATCGGTGAGGACCTGACCCTGACCGCGACGCTCGGGGCTTCGATGGCGAGCGCGAGCATCACAGCGACCGTCGGCACCGGCGGCCTGGTGATCAACGAGATCGACTACGACCAGCCTCCCCCCGGCAACGACGCGGCCGAGTTCATCGAGATCTACAACGGCGCCGCAGGCACGGTGACCCTCGATGGCCTCTCGCTCTTCCTGGTGAACGGCAACCCTACGAGCCTCGCGTCGTACCGGGAGATTGCGCTGACGGGGAGCCTCGCCGCGGGAGCGTACCTGGTGATCGCTAACGCGGCCGTCGTGGTGCCCACGGGCACGGCGCGCGTGCTCTTGCCGGACAACGTCGTCCAGAACGGCGCGCCCGATGGCGCCATCCTCGTGCGTCATGCGACCAGCGAGGTGATCGATGCGCTGTCGTACGAAGGCGCCATCACCTCCGCGTCGCTCGACGGACTGACCGGCATGTTCAACCTCGTCGAGATGACCGCGCTGGCAACCGCTGTCGCCGACAGCAACACCGCGCCGGGCTCGCTCGGCCGATTGCCGAATGGCGCGGACACCAACAACGCGTCGCTCGACTGGGCGTTCACCTCCACGCCCACTCCCGGCGCCGCGAACGTCCCCTGAGGACGGCCCGCTGAACGTGAGAAGGGCCTGCTCGAATGATCGAGCAGGCCCTTTCTCGTTGGCGTGTTCGCCGCTGTGTTCGCCGCTGCGGTCAGTACTGGATGCGAACGAGACCCTCGCGGACCAGGCGCTTGACCAGCACGACCTTGCCCGCGTCGTCCAGATCTCCTGGGAGATCCGAGATCTTGTAGTCGGCGGTGTCGAGCGCGAAGCGGGTCGGCTCCGTCGCGTGATCGGGCAGCCGAATCTCAGCGCCATAGCAGGAGAGCACGAGCTGCCCGTTCACCTCACTGTGGCGGTAGATGAGGTTCGGGCGGGCGCCCGCGCGGTGCTCGACCGTGATGTCGCCGAGGCGGAGCATCTGCTCCATCTGTCCCTCGATCAGCGCAGTACGGCTGGAGACCAGATCATCGGCGAAGTGATCCATCGCGCCATCGAAGTCGGCCTGCTCCACCACCCGCTTCAGCAGCGAGTCGAACATCGCCTTCGCTTCCTTGCGGTCGTAACTGGAGCTGGCGTACCCGGGAGGAAGCGAGCGGCGGAAGTCCACGTCCCCCGCGGCGAGCTTGGCGACGGCCTCGAGCAAGAGCTCGGTCCACGTCGTCTGCAGCGCGCCGACGGTGATGTGCATCGTCTCGCCCTCGCCGGTCGTCGCGTCGTGCATCGTGCCCCGCGGCATGTAGAGCATGTCGCCCGGACGCATGTCGAACTGCATCGTGGGCTCGCCCTTGACGGTGACGTCGCGCTGGAAGGGCTGGCCCCGGAACGGCAGCTCGATCGGGGTGTTGTAGAGCACCCAGTGCTTCACCCCGTGCACCTGCAGGATGAAGACGTCGTGGCTGTCGTAGTGGGTGGGAAAGCCCTGCGCCTTGGACGGCGTCATGTAGATGTTCGTCTGAAAGCGCGTCGACAGCTCGCGCTCGAGCGAGCGACAGAGCTCCATCAGATGCGGCACGAAGGCCTGCAGCTGGTTGAAGACGATGGTCCCGCCGTCGGCGAACTTCTGAAAGAGGCGCGCGGTGTCGACGACTCCGTCGGGGAACGTGAAGTCCTCGGGCGAGACCGACGCGGTCGCGTTGGCGATGAAGCACATCTCGCGGTTCAGGGTCTGGGTGGTCAGCACCCGATCGAGGGATCGGAGGGAGAGGAGCTCGCTGTAGTACGCGGCGTCTTCACGCCGGATCAGCAGCGGCTTCTTCTCCCAATACTCCGCGAAGAACGCGGCGGGTGAGGTAGGGGCAATCAGCTTCTCGAACGTGTACGTGCTCTCGGCCATGGTCCTCCGGCGCGGTCGAAGTCGCGCTCGAGCGCGATGCGATCGCGCGCAGACGCTACTACGTCGGCGGGCTGGCAGACGTGCCTCCGCGCACGTCGCTTCAGGTCGTGCGTGTTTTTCTCCAAGGCTTTTCGGGGTCCCTCTCCTCGGCGTCCAGACTCACTACAACAGAGAACGACTATCAGTCGTAAGTCATTGATTCGATGAAATAATTTGTTCGCGGCCTTGAATCGCCCGCGGGTACTGTTCGTCCCGTGCGGCGCTCCGCGGAACTGTTCGAGGCGGGGCGTCTGGGAAACGAGCCAACGTCTTCGCCGAGAGTGGTTCTCGGGGGAGGGGCTGAAATCGAGTCCCGTACTGATTGGCCAGGCTCGGAGCGTCACCTGACACCGCGTCACGGGACACCGGGCCACTACCCCGGAGAAGACACTACATGGCAGACAAGAAGACCCTGGACATGAACGAGATCGTGACCGAGCGGAAGCTCGGCCGTCGGTCGACGATGGGCCTCATCGGCGCGGGCGCGGTCGGCGCCGCCGTCGCGGCGGTCGGAATGGCCGCAACCCCCAGCACCGCGGAAGCGCAGTGCTCGGACAGCGATCCCTACGATCCCGGAGGGCGTGGCCGCCACTGTGGCTGCCGCGGTATCTCGGACAGCGATCCGTCCGATCCCGCTGGCTGTGGCCGTCGGTCGTGCAGCGATCGCGATCCCTCCGATCCTGGCGGCGCTGGCCGTCGCTGCTGATGCGTCGGCTGCGAACGCAGCCGCGCTGATGGACCCGGAGCCCTTGCTCTCTCCGCAGGGCTCCGATTTCTCTCCTCTCTCTCTCTGTTCGAGGCACTGCATGAAGGAAAAGAAGACTCTGGCGATGGACGACATCATCACCGACCGGACGGTGAATCGCCGATCGACCATCGCGATGATCGGCGTCGGCGTGGCGTCTGCCGTCACGTTGGCGGTGGCCCTCCCCGCCGCGACCGCGGAGGCCCAGTGCTCCGACAGTGACCCCTACGATCCCGGCGGCCGCGGCCGGCGCTGTGGTCGCTCGGGCTGCTCCGACAGCGATCCGAGTGATCCCGGCGGCAATGGGCGACGCTGCGGCGGGGGCCGCCCTGGTTGCAGTGGCGTCTCCGACAGTGACCCCTCCGATCCGGCAGGTTGCGGGCGTGGACGCCGCAGCTGCAGCGATCGCGATCCGTACGATCCGGCAGGCTCGGGCAGGCACTGTTGATTCTCTGGGGCTCCGCCCCAGACCCGGCCGGAACGCGAGCGGGCTTCGCCCTGCGTTCCTCTGCGCGCGGGGCCCCAGCCCCGCTTGCTCGTGTTGCGTTGCGGGCGCGTCCTTTCCCTGGGGCTCCGCCCCCAGCCCGCCAGCGTGACTCCATCTGGATGGACTGCGCGACCGGACGTCGATCATCGGATCGACGTCTCGGTCGCGTTCGTGCGTCAGGGGCTCGACGGCTCGGGGCTTTGCTTACGGCGGCGCCACATCCAGACGCCCGCGAGCGCGACCAGCACCACGACGGCGACCGCCGCGTAGATACGCATCCCCTGCTCCAGCACCCCGAAGGTGGCGCCGAGCGCGTACCCCAGACCCACGAGCAGCGCGTTCCACAACATCGCCGAGAGCGCGCCCCAGCCGAGCACCGCGAGCGCGGGGAGCTCCGCGATGCCCGCGCCGACGAAGAAGACCGATCGAAACGCGGGGACGAAGCGGTTCGCGGCCAGGGCCATCGCGCCGTGTTTACGGAAGAGCTCGCTGACCCGCTCGAGCTCCGCATCAGCTCGCTCGGTGCGCAGGAACGCCGGCCGTCGATGGCGAGGACCGAAGTAGCGCCCGGCGTAGTACGCCGACTGCCCGCCCGCGATGGCGCCGAGGTTCAGCGCTAGGTAGACGCGCCAGGGGCTCCAGCCCGCGGTGGTGGCCAGGGACACCCCGAAGAGCGCGATGCTGTCGCCGGGCAGCGGGGGCACCACGTACTCGAGCATCGCGGAGAGCGCGAGAACGAGGTATGCGAGCGGACCCTCGTGGCCCTCTAGCCACAGCCGAATCGCGGCGACCCACGAGGTGAGGAGATCGTCCACTGCGTCCGCCGCCTTCTTCCTCGACTCTTTCCTTCGGGCAAGCCGGGAGCGCCGCGCGGACGGTACCGGCGCTGCGCGCGGGCAGCCACCTGCGGGTGATCGCGCCCTCGGGTCCCTTCGATAAGGGGGGATTCGACGAGGGGCTCGCGCGCTTGGGCCAGCGCTATCGGATGAGCCACCGCCCGGACATCGGCGCCCAGCACGGCTACCTCGCGGGGCAAGACGACCGGCGCGCGGCGGAGCTTCTCGAAGCGCTGGAGGATCCCGACGTCGATGGGATCGTGGCCGCGCGCGGTGGCTACGGCGCGACGCGCATCCTGCACCGCATCCCGTTGGCCTCGATCACCGCGGCCCGGAAGCTCTTGGTGGGGTTCAGCGACGTGACCGCGCTGCACGCGCTGTGGGCGCTGGCGGGCGTGCGATCGGTTCATGGGCCGATGCTCGCGACGCTCGGCCGAGGGGAGCCCCACCTCGTGCAACGCTGGGTCGAGGCCGTGGAGGGCGCCCTGCCTGCGATCGGTCTTCTAAAGGGATGGGGACGAGGCCGTGCGGTCGGGCCTCTGGTGGGCGGCAACCTCTCGGTGCTCGCCGCGCTCTTGGGGACGCCGTATTTCCCGCCGCTCGCGGGCGCCATCCTCTTCCTCGAGGACGTGAACGAGCCGCCCTACCGCGTCGATCGCATGCTGACGTCGCTGAGCAGCGCGGGCGCGCTCGAGGGGATAGCGGGGGTCCTCTTGGGGCAGTTCACCCACGTCGAGCAAGCACACGTGCTCGAGGTGCTGCGGGAGCGGCTGGGCGATCGTGTGCCTGTCGCCTCGGGGCTGGCCGCGGGACACGTGCCCGACAACTTGGAGCTGCACCTCGGCGCGCCTCTGCAGATCGACGTGAGCGAAGGCCACGCGAGTGTGACCTTCCTCGAATCCTCGGTGGCGCCAAAGGTAGGGGACGGGGTACCTTAGCGGCCCTCCTCAGACGGCGGTTTTGCGCCGCCGACGACGACCCACCTTCGAGGTTCAGCGCCCATGTCCACCGCGTTCTCACTCGAGAAGTACGACATCCACGTCCAGCGCATCATCCGCAACGCCCCGCCCGCGGAGCTCTACGAAGCCGCGCTCAAGAACGAGGCCGGCAGCGCCATCAGCTCCACCGGGGCCCTCATCGCCTACTCCGGCGAGAAGACCGGACGCAGCCCCAAGGACAAGCGCATCGTCGATGAGCCGCGCTCGCGCGATCACGTCTGGTGGGGTGATGTGAACATCAAGCTCGACGAGCACATCTTCATGGTCAACCGCGAGCGCGCGGTGGACTACCTCAACACCCGCGATCAGCTCTACGTGGTCGACGGCTTCGCAGGCTGGGACGAGCGCTACCGCTTCAAGGTCCGGATCATCTGTTCCCGCGCGTACCACGCGCTCTTCATGTGGAACATGTTGATCCGGCCGACGCCCGAGGAGCTCGAGAACTTCGGCGATCCCGACTACACGATCATCAACGCCGGCGCGTTCAGCGCCAACCGCTTCACCTCGGGGATGACCAGCAAGACCTCGGTCGCGGTCAACTTCGCCCGCCAGGAGTTCGTGATCCTGGGCACCGAGTACGCCGGGGAGATGAAGAAGGGCGTCTTCACGATCATGAACTACCTCATGCCGTTGAAGGGGCAGCTGTCGATGCACTGCTCGGCCAACGAGAGCAAAGAGGACGGCAGCGTGTCGATCTTCTTCGGGCTCTCGGGCACCGGCAAGACCACGCTCTCGGCCGATCCCAACCGGCTCTTGATCGGCGACGACGAGCACGTGTGGACCGACCGCGGCATCTTCAACATCGAGGGCGGCTGCTACGCAAAGGCGGTGAACCTCACGGCCGACAACGAGCCCGAGATCTTCAACGCGATCCGCTACGGCTCGCTGCTCGAGAACGTCGTCTACGATCCGGCCACCCGCGGCGTCGACTACGAGAACATCTCGATCACCGAGAACACCCGCTGCAGCTACCCGGTCGAGTACATCGCGAACGCGAAGATCCCCTGCATGGGCGGGCATCCGAACAACGTGATCTTGCTGACCTGCGACGCGTACGGCGTGCTGCCTCCGGTCAGTAAGCTCTCGCCCGAACAGGCCATGTACCACTTCATCAGCGGGTACACGGCGAAGGTCGCGGGCACCGAGGTGGGCGTGAAGGAGCCCTCCCCCACCTTCAGCGCGTGCTTCGGCGCGGCGTTCATGGTGTGGCACCCGAGCAAGTACGCCGAGCTCTTGGCCGAGCGTCTGAAGGCGCACGGCGCGCAGGCGTGGCTGGTGAACACCGGCTGGTCGGGCGGCGGCTACGGCGTGGGCAAGCGCATGTCGCTCAAGTACACCCGATCGATCATCGACGCGATCCACTCCGGCGAGCTGAGGAGCGCACCGACCGAGGCGGATCCGGTCTTCGGCTTCGAGGTGCCCAAGACCTGCCCCAACGTGCCTCCGGCGATGATGCTTCCGCGCAACACCTGGAACGACAAGGACGCGTACGACGCAGTCCAGAAGAAGCTGGGCAAGCACTTCATCGACAACTTCAAGAAGTACGAGTCCGGCGCGAGCGCGGAGATCCGGAACGCCGGCCCCAAGCTCTGACGCTTCCCTCCAGTCGAGAGCCACCCCACGTGCGATGCCTGTTGTTTGCGCTGGTGCTCCTCGTCGCCGCACCCGCCATCGCTCAAGACGCTGCCAACGTCGTCGAGGCGCGCCAGCGGGTCACCCGCGGTGAGGCCTTGTTCGAGCGCGGCGACTTCGACGCCGCGCTCGCCGAGTTCGAGGCCGCGTACGAGGCGATAGGCGAGCACCCGAGCCGCTTCTTGGTGCTCTACAACATCGGGCAGTGCCACGAGCGGCGCTTTCGGTACGACGTCGCCCTCACCTACTACCAGCGCTACCTCGACGAGGGTGGAAGCGAGATGGAGGGGCACGAGGCGGTCGAAGCGAGCGTCATCGCGCTGGGCGATCTGCTCTCGCGGGTGATGATCCACACCAGCGCGCCCGGTGCCGAAGCGTTCGTGGATGGACGCTCGGTCGGTGCGGTGCCGGGCGAGGTCCTGGTGCCCGCGGGCTTTCACGCGCTGTCCGTGCGGGCATCGGGCTACGTGCCCGCCGAGCGATCGTTCGAGGTCCCGGCGGCCGGCCACCTCGACATCACGCTCGAGCCGACCCGGCTCTCCGACGAGTACCGCGGCGTCTCGCCCATCTTCTCCATCGCATTCGGCGGGGTCGCCATCGCGGCGCTCGGGGTGGGGATAGGGCTCGGGGTGGCGGCGCTCGATCAGCGCGCCAGCATCGATCGACAGCTCGCCGATCCGGTGGCGCGCTGGTCGGTGACCGACGCGTCCTTCGATGGGATCCGGACGCTCGCGCTCACGGCCGACATCCTGTATGCGGGCGCCGCGGTCTTCGGCCTGACCGCCGTGGTGCTCGGCGCGATGGGCGACTGGAGCTTCGGCGCGCCGCGCGATTCGGAGGCAAGGCTCGAGCTGTCGCTCGGACCGGGCTCGATCGGGCTCCGAGGGGCGTTCTGATGAGCTCCGAACAGAGCAGCGAGGATGTGGAGATCTCGCTCGCGGCGGATCCGGAGCTGCCCGATCCCCTGCTCGGCAAGATCGTCGACGGCAAGTACCAGATCAAGCGCTTGCTCGGCGCCGGCGGGATGGGCTCGGTCTACGAGGCCTATCACCAGGTGATAGGCAAGCGGGTCGCCGTGAAGATCCTGCACAAGGAGTTCTGCTCCAGCCCCGACATCGTGCAGCGCTTCCAGCGCGAGGCGCGCGCAGCGACCTCGATTGGTCACCCGCACATCGTCGACGTGTTCGACATGGGTAAGACGGAGGACGGAGGGTTCTTCCAAGTGATCGAGCTGCTCGAGGGGCGCAGCCTCGGGGACGAGCTGGACCAGGAAGGCGCGCTCTCGTACGCGCGCGCGGTCAAGATCCTCTCGCAGGTCGCCGACGCGCTGGCCGCCACCCACGACAAGGCGATCGTCCATCGCGATCTGAAGCCCGACAACGTGTTCTTGGTGAACCGACCGACCGATCACGACTTCGTGAAGCTGCTCGACTTCGGGGTCGCCAAGATGGCGGGCGGAAACACCGGCGGCGCCAAGACCCACACGGGCATGGCGATCGGCACGCCCGCGTACATGTCGCCAGAGCAGGCGCAGGGTGCCAAGGACATCGATCACCGCACGGACATCTTCGCGCTCGGGGTGATGGCGTTCGAGGTGCTCGCGAACGCGCGGCCCTTCCAGGCCGACTCGTACGCCATGATCATCTTTCAGATCTGCGTGGGCGACACCCCGCAGCTCTCGGTGTACCGAACGGACGTGCCCGACGGGCTGCAAGCGGTACTCGAGAGGATGCTCGCCAAGAGCAAGGAAGATAGGTTCGCCGACTGCCGCGAAGTGAAGGCCGCGCTCGCGCCGTTCGCCGCGCTCGATGCCACCCCCGCGATGCAGGGCGCTGTTCCGGATCGACTGCCGATCCCCATCTCGGCCATCAAGCGCGTCGCGGACGGGGCGGCGGCCCACGCCGCGTCGTCGCACGCAGCATCCGCCCACGCGGACACGGTCGCGCATGGCGGAGGGGCCCAGGTCCACACCGGTCCCATCGATGCAGCTACGCCTGAGCTCCCCGACACCAGCGGCGTATCGAGCGCGCCGGTGAGGCCTCCCACCGTGATCGCGTCGAGCCCCAGTGGGCCGGGACGAAGCAGTCAGCTGATAATCATCGCGGCGCTCGGCGCGATCGCGGCCGTCGCGTTCGCCGGCGCTTGGGTCTTCGGTGCATCGCCCCCGCTCGACGAGCCCGCCGCCGTCGGTGACACGGTGCGGGTGTCGCTTCGGGCCGAGCCCGCGGGCGCGAACCTCTTTCTCGACGACGTCGCGATCGACAACCCCTACCGCGCCGAGCTCCCCGCCTCGACCGAGGCTCACATGCTGGAGGCGCGGATGGACGGGCACACGAGCTCTCGTCGCGCGCTGACCTTCGAGTCCGGGATCGACGTGACGCTCGCGCTGGTGCCAGAGGCCGTGACCGCCTTGATGGGTGGACCTGCCGATGGGCCCACGATCGAGACGGTCGAGACGGTCGAGACGGTCGAGACGGTCGAGACGATCGAGACGATCGAGACGGTCGAGACGCCGGAGCCTTCGATCGAAGCGACTACGGGAGGAGCGGGCACCGGGCCCAGCTTCGGGCGGCACACCCGGCCGATACCGACGGCGAGCGTCGATCCGGCGCCAGAGCCCACGGTGCATGTCGCGCCTCCGGAGCCGAGTCGCGATCCGGCGCCGAGCCCCGAGCACGAAGAGGAAGTCCCAGCCCGAGCCCTCAAGACGGTGGTCTTTTGAACACGATGTGGCGCGCTATCTCGGTCTCTCTCCTCATGGTGTCGGCCGGCTGCAGCCTCTCGGGGCTCGATCGGGCCAACCTCCCGTCGTGCTCGGGCGATCAGGACTGCGCGGCGCTCGCCGAGCTCGTCGATGATCCCGACTGCGACACGTTCGTCTGCGTCATCGAGACCGGGCGCTGCGTCGCCGCGCGGATCGACCGCGACGACGACGGCGAGCCGCCCATCGCGTGCGGCGGCACCGACTGCAACGACGAAGACCCGGCGCGCTACGGCGGCGCCACCGAGATCTGCAATGGCGTCGATGACGACTGCGACGACCTGCTCGATGGTCCCGACGAGGACGACGACGGAGATCTGGCGACCGATCTCTGCGGCGGCCCCGCGGTCGCGAGCGACTGCGACGACACCGACGTCTACACGTACTTCGGCGCGCCGGAGCGCTGCGATGGCCTAGACAACGACTGTCTCATCGACGGAGTGAGCCGCCAGGGCGGCGGTGCGCGTCCGGCGCGGGACGAGGATCGGGACGGAGACGGACACGCCGCGATCGACGCGAGCTGCGTCGCGGGCCCTCTCGGCGAGGCGCGCTTCTTCCCCGTCGATGACTGCGACGACACCCGCGCCGACGTCTATCCCGGTGCACCCGAGCGCTGCGATGGCCTCGACAACGACTGCGACGGCACGCCGGACGAGATCGACGGAAGCAGCGAGCCGGGCACCACGTGCAGGCCGACAGCGCTCATGGCGGGCGGCGAGAACACCTGCGTGCACACCCGCGACGGCGACGTCGTGTGCTGGGGCCAGAACGGCAACGGACAGCTGGGGGATGCCGCGAGCGCAGACGACGCGGCCACCGTGGTGAACGCGGCACGCGGGCTCACCGGCCTCTCGATGAACGTGCCCGGCACGTGCGGGATCAACGCGAGCGGTGGGGTCGACTGCTGGGGGACCTCGTACTTGTTCGAGGCACAGCCGTCGTTCCGTTTCACTGCGCACGAGCCGGCGACGGTGCTCGGGGTGAACGACGTGGTGGAGGTCTCGGTCGGCGGATCGCACGCCTGCGCGCGGACGAGCGCAGGCACCATCACCTGCTGGGGCAACTCGTGTCCGGGCGCGCACGTGAATGGCGTGGCGGAAAGCTGCGCCCTCAGCCTCGCTCCGGTGACGGTGCCGGGGATCGACGACGCGGTGGAGATCGACGCGGGCGGTCTGATGACGTGTGCGCGACGTGCGAGCGGCCAGGTGTGGTGCTGGGGTTTCAACCCGGTGGGGCGCCTCGGGACGGGCCAGGACACCTTCGTGGGGACAGCCGCTGCGGTGATAGGGATCGACGACGCGGTGCGGGTGGCGACGGGCGGAGCGTTCGCGTGTGCCCTACGTGCGAGCGGGGAGCTCTGGTGCTGGGGCGAGAACGCGGGCTGCGTCGGCGCTGGCTGCGCCCCGATGATCGCGACCGCCGTGCCCGTGCCGCTCGACGGGACCGTCGCGGACTTCGTGCTCGGCGGGCGACACGGCTGCGTTCTCTACGACGACGGGCGGTTCGGCTGCTGGGGGAGCAACGCGGAGGGACAGCTCGCGGTCGTCGATCTCGACGTCGAGGCGCTGATGGCGCCGCGGACCAACACCGCGACCGGGGTGCTCGAACTGGCGGTGGGGAGCACCCACACCTGCGTGCGCCTCGAGAACGAAGTGCGCTGCTGGGGCGATGGAAGCGAAGGCGAGCTGGGCGATGGACGCCGCGGCACCATGAGCGCGCCCTACGCCGGCTTCCTCGGCGTGCCGGTCTCGGTCACGGCGAACGCAATGCAGATCGCAGGCGGCCACTCGGGGACGTGTTTCCGCCTGCCCGATCTGTCGATTGCGTGCATCGGATCGAACGCGATGGGCGAGCTCGGTGCCTCGCCCATCCCCTCCGGCGTGCCGAGGATGGCACTGGGACCTGCGCCGGCGCTCGACATCGCGCTCGGCTTCGCGCGGACCATGGTCGTGCGCCGCGACGGACGGGTGAGCGCGTTCGGCGACACCCGCTATGCCGCGCCGGGGACGGCGGACGCCGACGGATTTCTGGTCGGGGTCACCGACGCGGTGGATGCCGCGTGTGGCGATCAACACTCGTGCTTCGTGCGCGCGTCGGGCGAGGTCGCTTGCATCGGGACGGTCCCCTACGGCGCGCTTGGCGACGACGGCGCAGCGACCGAGATGTGCGCGTACGCGCGCTGCGCCAGGACGCCGGTCGCGGTGGTGGGCCTCGAGCGCGCGGTGTCGATCGCTGCGGGCGCGCACCACAGCTGCGTCATCCGCGACGACGGAAGCGTGGCTTGCTGGGGGCAGAACGATCGCGGGCAGACCGGGAGCTTGCCGCTCGGAGCGACCTACCTCGCGGCCGATGTCGAGGGGCTGCCCGAAGGCGATCCCGCGGTGGGCCTCGCGCTCTCGGACAGAGCTTCGTGCGCGGTGTTGGCGAGCGGCACCGTGTGGTGCTGGGGCGAGGGCTTCGGGCTGCTGTCGAGCAGCTTCTCGGTGGATCCCCTGCCGCTCGCGGGCGCGGCGAACGTGGCGCAGATCGCGGCCACCAGCACCAGCCTCTGTCTGCGTCAGCGCTCCGGCGTCGTGCGCTGCGTCGGCAGCAATGCTTCTGGTGAGCTAGGCGACGGAACCACCACGCCGAGTGACACCCTGCGAACCGTGACCGAGCTGAGCGATGCGCGGGATCTCGGGTGCGGCGGCATGCACTGCTGTGCGACGAGGCGCGGCGGACAGACGGTGTGCTGGGGCGAGAACGGGACCTCGCAGCTCGGCAACGGCGACAACGTCGACCGATCTGTGCCGACCTCGGTCGCCTCGATGCTCTGGTCGTTCTGACGACGTCGCGATCGTCCGCGGAGTCATTCCCAATCCTGACCGTCGCGCGGTGGTAGTACGCTCCGCGACTTCCGAAGTGACCAGCGTGGGCGATATCATCGCGGGGCGGTACCGCATCGAAGCAGCCATCGGCGAGGGCGGGATGGGCGCGGTCTTTCGCGCGACGCATCTGGAGCTGGGGCGCGCCGTCGCCGTGAAAGTGATGCGCTCGGACGATCCCAGCGAGCAGTCGCTCGAGCGCTTTCTGCGCGAAGCGAAGAGCGCAGCGTCAGTCGATCATCGCAACGTGGTCGACGTACTCGACTACGGTCGGGAGACGGAGGGTTCTGGCGACGTCGGCCGTCCGTACCTCGTGATGGAGTGCCTCTCGGGCGAGAGCCTGGAAGCGCGCCTGAAGCGGCCGCCGTCGCCCCGTCTCGAGGAGCTGGTCGACTGGATCGCGGGCGCGCTCTCGGGGCTCGCGGCCATCCACGACGCGGGGATCATCCATCGAGATCTCAAACCCGCGAACCTCTTCTTGGCAGAGGACGCCGACGGGATCGTGCCCAAGGTGCTCGACTTCGGGATCGCGAGACCGACCATCGAGGCGAGCGCGCTGACCCAAACGATGCAGACCCTGGGGACGCCGCACTACATGTCGCCCGAGCAAGTGCGCTCGGCCAAGACGGTCGATGCGCGGAGCGATCTCTATGCGGTCGGGGTGATCCTGTACTTGGCCATCACCGGCAAGCTGCCCTTCGATGGGCCCAGCGCGACGGCGGTGATCGCCGCGATCGTCACCGATGACCCGGTGCCGCTCTCGACCCTGCGTCCCGATGTGTCCGAGGGGCTCGCGGCCGTGGTGCATCGGGCGATGGCGCGCGATCCTTGGCAGCGCTTCGAGAGCGCGCGCTCGATGCGCCAAGCGCTGATCGACGCGCAGGCGGGCCTCGGGCCGGGCACCACTGCGGACAGGCCCAGCTTCACCCAAGCGCCCACGGAGCTCGCCGGGCCTCCGTCGAAGATGACTGGCGGTGATCCGAAACCGCGATCCCGCACCGGTCGCCGAGGCTTCTTCGCGATGCTCGGCGTGCTCTCGATGCTGCTCGTCGCGGGCCTCGCGGGGAGCCTGTCGCTGCAGATGGGAGACGATGCTGCAGTGGTGGGCTCCGCCGCGCACGACACCGCACCCGTGCCCGCCGCCGGGGCCTCGGCCAGCACCCCGACGACGGCGTCCGTGATGCCCGCGGCTCCGCCGAGCGTCGCGCCCGACTCGCCCGGCCCGGTCTCGGGCGGCGAGCTGGCGCTCCACTTGCCGCTCGATCGAGCGGCGTTGCGCGCGCGATCGCTGAGCGCCGCGGATAGAGGGGCCCTGCGCCTGCGGCCCGACGGGGAAGACGCGTGGCTCATCGCGCCCGAACCGTTCGCCGATCGACTGGCCGATGACGGCGATGAGCGCTCGATCGCGCCTCCGAGCGAAGGGTCGACCCTGCTGGTGACGGTCATGCGCACGAACGTCCGCGCGAACGTGCGGCGCGCGGCCGACGAAGACGGCGCGCTGCTGGCGACCGTGCCCCAAGGGACCGTCGTCGTGGTGCTCCGCGACGCGCGTGGGCTCGAGGGCGCGCCCTCGGGCGAGCGATGGAGCCGGGTGGTCATCGCCGAGGGCTTGGTGGGGTTCGTCGCGACCTCGCTGCTGAGCACCGATGCCGGCTGCATGCCGAGCGATACGAGCCTCGGGGACCTGCACACCTGGGTGGTGCGCGACAGGATCTTCCGTGAGGGCGAGGCGAGCGACGTGCTCCTCTTCATCGAGCCTCCCAGCGCTGCGAGCGCGGGCCGGCTGCGCATCGAGGCGGTGGACTCGCTCTGCGGCACCGCGCCCGTCGCGACCCTGTCGTTCACCTCGGGCGCGCTCGCCGAGGTGTTCCTCACCCGCACGGCCGTCGATGGCGACACGCTGATCGCCGTAGGGCGCTGGCCCGATCGAAGCGGGCCGGACCCCGACGGGGTGATGAGCTGGTTGGTGCACCCGATAGGCGACATCGAGCGCAGCGTGCTCGGGCTCGATCTGCGCAGCGGACAGAACCTGCCGGAGCGACGGCGGGTGGGCATCGGCGGTCCCTACCACGAGGGCGAGACGTACGTACCTTTGCGAGTCCGCGGACGAAGCGGCAGCATCGACTACGTGTGGAGCGGGACCGCGCTGGTGCCTTCGCGCGCGCCGACGGAATGACGAACGACGGGCGGACCGTGCGCGTGATCAGCGCTTGATGCCTAGCAGCATTCCGTCGGGCGTCGGGACCACGCAGGTGTCGAAGTGCGCTTGGGCCTCGGTGTGAAAGCGCCGCATCGCCGCGGCGGCGGGGCTCTCTTCGAGGAGCCGTCCGAAGAAGTAGACGTTGTCTCCCACCAGCAGACCGCCTCTGCGTAGGTTCCTCTGAGCCCAACGCCCGTACTGGTCGTAGCGCTCCTTGTCGGCGTCGATGAAGACCAGATCGAAGGGGCCGAGGCGCTCGAGCTGCCCGAGCACCTGCACTCCGTCGCCCTCGATCACCTCGACCCTGTCGCTGACCTCGGCGGCCTCGATGTTCGCGCGGGCGACGGCCGCGTGCTTGGGATCGTGCTCGATGGTGTAGAGGCGCGACACCCGCGGCATGCCGCGAGCGATGCGGATCGCCGAGTAGCCTGCGAGGGTGCCGACCTCCACGGCGACCTCGACCCGGGTCAGGCGCGTGACCCACTCGAGGAAGCGGCTCTCGGACACGCCCAGCTGGATCGCGGGTATGCCCTCCTTGCTGGGCGCATCGAACGCGCGGGATAGGCCTGCGTCGTGAGGAGCGTGCAGGCCATCGAGGAAGCGCAGGACCTCGGGAGTGGAGTAGGTGCCGCCGCTGCGGGAGGTGGAGTCAGCCATGGGCGATGTTGGCCCGGTCGATCCTCGGTGTACACTCGCGCCGTGCGCTCGACGCGCCCCCCAGCACCGCTGAAAGTCGAGGGAGAGGGCGTTGCTCGATCGCCACGCATCGGCCCCTATGCGGTGCTCGAACGCATCGCGGTCGGCGGCATGGCGGAGGTCTTTCGCGCGGACGATCCCCGGGATCGACCGCCGCGCACCGTGGTGCTGAAGCGCATGTTGCCCGCGCTCGCGAGCGACGAGGCCGCGCGCGAGATGTTCGCGGAGGAGGCGAGGCTCGGCGCGCTGGTGCATCACCCCGGCGTGGTGCGGGTGCTGGGACACGACGAGGGCGACGGGCAGCCGTTCCTGGTGATGGAGCACGTGCCCGGGTTGGATCTCTGGCGGCTGAGCCGCTGGCTCACGCGACACGGGCGAAGCCTGGATCTGTCGACGGTCGTGTACATCGCGCGGCGCTTGCTCGAGGCGCTGCACGCGGTGCATCGCGCGACGAACACCGACGGCACGGCGCTGGGTCTGGTGCATCGGGACGTGAGCCCGTCGAACATCCTCTTGTCCCTCGATGGCGAGGTGAAGCTGACGGATTTCGGGATCGCCGAAGCCAGCCTGCGCGAGTCTCCACGTCACGCCGCGATGTTGGCGCGCGCCAAAGGCAAGCTGGGGTATCTGTCGCCCGAGCAAGTGCGGGGCGAGCCCGCCGATCACCGCGCGGACGTGTTCTCGGCGGCCGTCGTGATAGCCGAGCTCTTCTTGGGCAAGCCGCTCTTCGCTGGAGGCAGCGAGCTCGCGGTGCTCCTGGCGATCCGCGACGCGCAGGTGCGGCCCTTCGAGGAGCTCGCGAGTCGCCTGCCCGAGCGGCTTCATCAGTCGGTGTTGGCTGCGCTCCACGCCGAGCCGGATCAGCGGACGGCGAGCGCCGCGGAGCTCGCCGAAGCGATGGGGCCATTCGAGAGCGCTCGACCGCGGCTGGTGATGCGGCGCCTGGCGGGCCTGGTGCGCGAAGCGGTGGGCACGGCGATTTCGGGCGCAGCCGCGCTGCATCGTCCCGTGCCGGAGCCGGCGCTGACCAAAGAGGCCGTCACCAAGGACGCGCCCACGATCCTCTACCGGGTGCGCCGCGCGGGCGAGGTGCTGGGACCGTTCACGTATGCGCGGATCGTCGAGGCGATAGCGACACGCGAGGTGGGGGGGACCGACGAGGTATCGCTACAAGGCGGGGCGTTCTCCCCGCTGGCCCTGCACGCGGATCTGTTTCGTCATCTTCCTGCCTCGAGCTTGAGCGAGACCACCCGTGATCGAACGGGCACGAGCGGCGCCGATCGCGAGGTGCAGCTCGAGAAGACGTCGATCGTCCACGTGATGGGGCAGCTCTTGCTCGAGCGCGAGTCGGGGCTCCTGCTCTGCGCGCAGGGCGGAGTGTGCAAGGAGGTCTATCTGGAGAACGGCGTACCCGCGTTCGTGACCTCGAACCTACAGAGCGAGCTACTCGGCGAGTTCTTGGTCCGACGATCGCTGGTGTCGCGCGCGGAGCTCGACATGGCACTCGCGGTGATGCCGCGCTTCGAGGGGCGCCTGGGCGACACACTCACCGCGCTGGGGCTGGTGGAGCCGGTGCAGCTCTTTCGAGAGATAGGCCTCCAAGTGCAGGAGAAGCTGCTCGAGCTCTTCGGATGGCGGATCGGCAAAGCGGAGTTCTTCCGCGGCGTGCCCCAGCCACAGAGCGCGTTCCCCTTGGGGCTCGACGCCTGGCGAATGCTGTCGCGTGGGGTCGAGCGAAGGATAGCGGCCGGGCTCGAGAAGGATCTGCTCGAGGGGCGCAAAGGGCTCTTCGTGTCGCCCGCGCGTCCGGCACCTCGGGGGCTCGCGCACGCGGAGCTGGGACCGCTCTTGCGGGGGACCCTCGAGCTCGCGGAGCGGACGCCGCAGCTCGGGGATCTGTTGCACGCGCTGCGTGACCCCACCGGGCGAGATGTGCTGCGAGGGCAGCGAGAGGTCGCGCTGCTGGTGGGGATTGGAGCGCTGCAGGTGGATGCGTAGCGGACGTGGCGGCTGTCGAAGTCGTCGAGGCCGCCCCGAGAACTGGCGCGACACGACTACGCAGCAACGCTCAGCGGGCGGACTGTGGTCCTGATTTAAAACCCCGGGAGGCCAATCGCGGGGCGCCAGGAAGGGGGCGCCGGATCGAGCGCCGACGCAGAGCCACGCTGGCCAACGCCAGGATGGAGATCGACAACGGTAGAGCAGGGGTGCGACGGGAGCCAGTTTCGCAAGTGCAGCCGGTGGCCGGCGCAGGAGCGCCTGCATCGTCCGTCCCTGCCCCTCCATCGGCCCGCAGCATACACACCGTCTCGTCCACCGGGCACATCGCCGAAGTGCCGTCGCAGGTCTCTTCAGGATCACACGACGAATCGGTGGAGGCACGGCACGAGAGTCCGGCCGACAACACGCCGTCTGGTGGACAGCCCGCAGCATCTCCCAGGCACAGCTCTGCCGCGTCACACGCGCCGTCCGAAGCGCGGCACTCCACCCCGCTCAGATAGCCTGGCGTGCAGTTTGCGCTGCTCCCCGAGCAGACGTCGGGCGCATCACACACACCGCCGCTCGAGGCCGCGCACACGACTCCAGCCGCCAGCATCATGTCGTTCGGGCAGCTTGCCCCGGCCCCATCACACAGGTCCGCCACGTCGCAAGGGCCCGCAGCTGGACGGCAGGTCGTGCCCATGGAGAAGACGTTGGGACAACCGGCGCTCACTGCATCGCAACGATCTTCGACGTCGCAGGGCCCAACCGCGGCGCGACACACAACCCCTGCGAGGAACCCGTCGGGGGGGCACGAAATGCTGGATCCGTCGCATGCCTCGGACGCGTCACAGGCCCCTGTCGGCGGGCGACAGGTCGCTCCAGCCGGGATCCGCCGATCAGCGGGGCAAACGAAGCTCAATCCGTCGCACGCCTCGGGCGCGTCACACGCGCCCACAGATCCGCGGCACGCCACGCCCGCGGCTGCCGCGGCATTGGACGGGCAATCCGGGCTCACACCCGTGCACGTCTCCGCGGCGTCACAATCGCTCGTCGCCAGTCGGCACACGGATGTTGGCGCGACGAACGAGGGCGGACACGCGGTGCTCGAAGGCGAGCAGACGTCGGGGAGGTCGCATACGCCCATCGCCGCACGGCAGGTGGTAGCGCTCGCGACCGCAGACGATAGCGGCGCGCAAGTGCCGGAAGCGATTCCGGTCAGCGCAGTCGCACAGGCCTGGCAGTCATCGCCAACGCTTCCGCCACACGCGACGTTGCAGCACACACCGTCGGTGCAGAACCCAGTCACGCACTCCGCGCCGCTACTGCACGAGGATCCGTTGGTCGCGCCAGCCGCGAGAGACAGCACCCGCGCGCTACCCAAGAACGCGCCGTCCCCGTAGGCACCTACGAGTCCCAGGCTGCCGTCCCCGCTGAGCGCGACCGAGCACCCGAACACATCGCTCACTGCGGCGTCCGACGCGAATAGCGTTGGCTGCTCCACCCACGCCGCTCCCGTACGGACAAAAGGGTGGACGGTTCCCGCGTACGTGCCGACCGGCGTCGCGTCGTACGGTGCGCCGACCAGTGCCCGGCTCCCGTCACCGCTGAGGGTTACAGACGTGCCGAACGTGTCGCTCGTGCCACCGTCGGACGCGACGAGCGCTGCCTCTTCGGCCCAGCTCGTGCCGGTGCGGAGAAAAACATGCGCGCTGCCCGCGTCGATCCCGCGGGCGGTGTCGTCGTACGCGGCTCCGACGAGCGCACGATTCCCAGACGTGCTCAGCGCGACCGAGTAGCCGAACAGGTCGTTCGCCACGGCGTCGACAGCCTGCAGCGTCGCCTCTTCCGCCCAACTCGTGCCTGTACGGGAAAAGACGCGGACGCTTCCTGCATTGGCACCCGCGGCAGTGTCGTCTCCCCTTGCGCCTACCACCGCTCGGCTCGCATCCCCGCTGAGCGCGACGGAGAAGCCGAGGTTGTCCCCCGCAGCGCCGCCGGTAGGGATGAGCGTCGCCTCCTCTGTCCAGCTGCTACCGACGCGCAGGAAGACTCGCGCGCTTCCAGCATCCACCCCCGCCGCTGTGTCGTCGGACGCGGCGCCCACGAGCGCTCGGCTCCCATCCGCACCGAGGACCACCGACCCACCAAAGCGGTCGCGGACGGTGCCTGCCAGAGCGAGGAGCGTGGCCTCTTCTACCCAGCTCGTGCCGGTACGAAGAAACACCCGCGCGCTACCAGCGTCCTGCCCTCCCACGGTGTCGTCGAAGGGAGCGCCCACGAGCGCGCGCGTCCCGTCCGCGCTCAGGGCGACGGAACTACCAAAGTTGTCGTCGCTCGCATTGCCCGAGGCGAGTAGGACGGCCTCCTCGACCCAACTGCTGCCGGCGCGGCGGAAGACCCGCGCGCTTCCCGCTCCGAACCTGCTGCCGACCTGATCGGTGTACGCACCGACGATCGCGCGGGTCCCGTCCGCGCTGAGGGCGACGGCGTTGCCGAAGTAGTCGCCCGGCGCGCCCGCGGAGGCGAGCAGGGTTGCCTCTTCGGTCACGTAGAGCAGTGGGTCGATGATGATTGGATAACGCGCGCCGGAGTCGTCCAACTCGATACGGATGCGGCCTTCCACCACCGAGAGACGCGCCGAGAGGCGAGCCCTGACTGCATCCAACACCAAGAGATGCGCGTACGTCGCCACGTGCGCGCCACTCGCGTCGAGAAGCGCGACGGCGTCGGGCGAGACGGCGTCGGGCGAGAGCGCACCACCGACGTCGACATCGATGATGAGCTCGCCCTCACCCTCGGGTGGCTCGGCGACAGTGACGCCGTGCTCGAGGCCGCTCGGGAGAGACCGCCACCACTCGGTGACTCCCTCACCGAGCTCGGTACGTACCTCCGGGCCCGCAATCGTCGCTCCAGCACTCGCTTCGAGCGCATGCATCGCACCAGGGCGCCCGATGCCCACGGACGCCAGCGTCACAGTGTGCCCGGGCAAGGCCGAGGCGGAGTCGGCGCCGAGCGTGATGCGCGCTCCTTCACGCGAGAAGCTGGCGACGAGCGCCGAGTCGATGGTCTCCAGCACCGGGCCGCCATCGGCCATCCGCGGCGCATGACGAGTGTCGCTCGCAGCGAGCGACTGCTCGATGCCGACGCGCTCCGCCCATGGCAGCGCGTCCAACGCAGAGCCAGCACTGTTGCGCGTGACGTCCACGGCCACCTCGGCGGGAAGCGCTCCTGTGCTCGCCACGACTTCTCGGCCGCACCCCATTGCCACGAGGCCAACTACGGAGACAGACAGAGCGAGCAGCGAGTGCCGCGCAACGCTCATGCGTCGGCCCTGCGCGCTCATCGGACCACCGCGACTCCCGAGCACCAGCAGGCCCACGACACCGAGCAGCAGCGCAAGGAAATTCACGGGTCGGCGCGAACCGATCACGCAAGCGCAACCGGTCGCCGGAGCAGGTGGCTCAGCGCCGGCGTCATCTGCACCCGGACCGCCATCGCGCGCAGCGCACGTCGTCACGTCCCCCGGACACATGACGGAAGCCCCGTCGCACATCTCTTCGGGGTCGCACGAGGTGTCCGTCGATGCACGGCACGAGAGACCCGCCGACAGAAGGCCGTCCGGTGGACACGCGGTCGCGTCCCCGAGACACATCTCCGCAGCATCACATGCACCCGCAGATGCGCGGCACTCCACCCCGCTCAAATAGATGGGTGGGCAGTCCGTACTGCTTCCCGTGCAAACATCCGGAGCGTCGCACACACCTCCGCTCGATGCCGCACACTCCACTCCGGCAGCACGGACCACGTCGATAGGGCAACTCGCGCCGGTGCCATCGCAGAAGTCCGCGATGTCGCATGGGCCGGCCATCGAGCGGCACGTCGTGCCCACGGCAAAGACATCGGGACAACCAGCGCTCGCCCCGTCGCACCGATCTTCCACGTCGCACGGACCAATCGCAGCGCGGCACACGACCGAAGCGAGAAACCCATCCACCGGGCAACCGGCGCTCACCCCGTCGCACGCCTCCGGTGCATCACATGGCCCTGATGCAGGTCGGCATGCAACGCCGGACGGCAGACGCGTGTCTGCGGGGCACGCATAGCTGGTCCCGTCGCAAATTTCTGCGCCGTCGCAGGTTCCGAGGGAGGGGCGACATCCAACCCCGCCCGCCGCCGGCGCATCCGCCGGGCAGACGATGTTCGAGCCAGTGCACGTCTCGAGGGCATCGCATGCGCTCGACACCGGCCGGCACACGGTGGTCGCGGGCATGAATGCGTCGCCGGGGCACGCCGTGCTCGAAGCGGAGCATGCGTCTGGCGCATCGCACACGGTCGCTGCGGCACGGCATGTCACCGTGCCGGCGACCGCGGCCGAGAGGGTACCGCAGGTCCCAGACGGCCGTCCGGTCAGCGCTGCGCTGCACGCCCGACAGTCGCTTGCGTCGCTCCCCCCACATGCCACGTCACAACAAACCCCGTCACTGCAAAAGCCGGTCAGGCACTGTGGGCCGGTTCCGCAGGCTGTGCCGTTCGCCGCGCCCGCCGCGATGAGGAAGACGCGGGCGCTCCCGGACTGGAACCCGCCCGTCGTGAGCTCGGCGCGCGCGCCTACCAGGGCCCGGCTCCCATCCGCGCTGAAAGCGACCGCAGTACCGAAGTCGTCCTCCGTTGCACCTGTGCCGCGAAGCGTGCCCTCGTCCGTCCAGCTCACGCCGCTCCGAAGGAACACGCGCGCGAACCCTACAAACGTGCTCGCGCCGACTACTGCTCGACTCCCGTCTCCACTGAGCGAGACCGATGCGCCTAAGCGGGCGCCTACGGCAGCGCCCGCCGCCAGCAGCGTACCCTCTTCGGTCCAGGTCGTACCCGTGCGGAGAAAGACGCGTGCGCTTCCAGCATTTGCACTAGCCGCCGTGTCATCGAGGAACGCTCCCACCAACGCTCGACTCGCATCCGCACTGATCGCCACCGAAAAGCCGAAAAAGTCGCCCGCTGCTCCGCCTGATGCGAGCAGTGTCGCCTCCTCTGCCCAGCTCGTGCCGGTACGCAGGAATACCCGCGAGCTGCCTGCGTCGGCTCCGCCCGCAGTGTCGTCTAGGTACGCACCTACGACCGCGCGACTCCCGTCTGCGGCCAGCGCGACCGAGTAGCCGAACTCGTCTCCCGCCTGGGCGCCCGTTGCCACGAGCGTCGCCTCTGCCGTCCAACTCGCGCCAGCACGGAGAAACACATGCACGCTTCCGGCGTCGACGCCGGTGCTCGGAACGTCGTCATGGCGGGCGCCGATGACTGCTCGGCTACCATCCGCACTCAGCGCGACCGAGTAGCCGAACTCGTCGGTCGCCCCGCCACCCGTCGCGAGAAGGACTGCCTCTTCTGCCCAGCTGCTACCCGTCCGAACGAACACTCGCGCACTGCCGGCGTCGGTACCAGCCAGCGTGTCGTCTCGGTACGCGCCCACGAGCGCCCGCGTCCCGTCCGCGCTGAGGGAGACGGAACTCCCAAAGAGGTCTCCGGGGGCGGCTCCCGACGCGAGGAGAATGGCCTCTTCGACCCAGGTGCTGCCAGTGCGGCGGAAGACCCTTGCGCTCCCCGCGTTCGACCCACCCGAAGTGTCGTCCAGGTGCGCACCGACGAGGGCGCGGGTGCCGTCCGCGCTGAGGGCCACGGAGTAGCCGAAATAGTCGCCTGGGGCGCCGGCGGAGGCGAGCAGGGTTGCCTCTTCGGTCACGTAGAGCAGCGGGTCGATGATGATTGGATAGCGCGCGCCTGCGTCGTCCAACTCGATACGGATGTGTCCATCCGCCACCGAGAGGCGCGCCGCGACGGGAGCGCCGTCAGCATCCAATACCAAGAGATGCGCGTACGTCGCCACATGAGCGCCACTCGCGTCGAGGAGCGCGACGGAGTCGGCCGAGACCGTGTGTGGAGATAGGTCGCCGCCTACCTCCAACTCGAGAATGAGGCCGCCCTCGCCTCCGGGCCGCTCCGCGACCGTGACCCCGTGCTCAAGGCCGCTCGGAAGCGAACGCCACCACTCGGTGATCCCCCCACCGCGCTCAGCGCGCACTTCCGCGCCAGCGATCGTCGCTCCGGCGCTCGCACTGAGCGTGCGTATCACAGCACCACGTCGACCGATGCCGACGAACGCCAGCGTCACCGCGCGTCCGACACCACCGCCGAGCGTGATGTGCGCTCCGTCGCGCGAGAATGTGGCGACCATCCCGGAATCGATCGTTGCTAGGACCGGACCACTCTCGTCCATCCGCGGCGCATAGCGAGCGTCGCTCGCGGCGAGTGTTTGTTCGATGCCGATGCGCTCCGCCCAGGGCAGCGCGTCCAGCGACGTGGAGCCAGCACCTTGCGCGCCCCCGACGGCCGCAGCCACCTCGGTCGCTGGAGCCGCCGCGCTAGTCTCCGCCGCGAATTCGCCACCGCAACCAACCGTCAGGCCCCAAACTACCAAAACAGACAGAGAGTGCACCAAGTACCGTGCAACGCGCGTCCACGCGGAACTCAGGCAACTACGATGAACAGGTCGGCCTACTTTCATCTGACGACGCCGCCCGAGCACGAGCAACCCCAGAGCGCCAATCAACAAATCCAAGACACCTGCACCCAACGGCCGCGCCGAAGCGATCCCGCAAGCGCAGCCCGTGGCCGGAGCGAGGGGCCCCGCATCCACAGCACCGGACCCGCCATCAGGCCGCGCGATACACATGGTCACGTCGGAAGGACACGCCACCGAAGCGCCATCGCACATCTCTTCTGGGTCACACGACGTGTCGGTCGAGGTGCGGCACGAGAGGCCCGCCGAGAGCACGCCGTCCGGTGGGCACCCGGCAGCGTCCCCGAGACAAACCTCCGCCGCATCACACGCACCCCCCGATGCACGGCACTCCACCCCACTCAAATACACGGGTGGGCAGTCCGTCGTGCTGCCCGTGCAGACATCCGGCGCATCACACACACCGCCGCTCGATGCGGCACACTCGAACCCAGCAGCGCGGACTGCGTCGACAGGGCAGCTCGCGCCCGTCCCGGCGCACAGGTCCGCCAGATCGCATGGTCCCGAAACCGGGCGACACATCGTGCCCATCGCAAACACATCCGGGCATCCAGCGCTCGTTCCATCGCAACGATCCTCGACGTCGCATGGTCCAACCGCAGCGCGGCACACTACCGACGCGAGGAATCCATCGGCCGGGCACGCAACGCTCGACCCGTCGCACGCCTCGGACACGTCGCAGGGGCCGGATGCCGGGCGGCATGCGACGCCAGCCGGTAGACGGGTGTCACCCGGGCACGCGTAACTGGTCCCGTCGCAACTGTCCTCAGGGTCACACGGACCAGCAGCAGCGCGGCACACCGTGCCAAATGCCGTCGGCGCATCCACCGGACAGGTTGAGCTCGAGCCAGTGCAACGCTCCGCCGTATCGCAGGTATTTGCTGACGGCCGGCAAATGGTCACCGCCGGCACGAAGGCGTCGGCGGGGCAGGCGGTGCTCGTGGGCGAGCACACGTCCGCAGCATTGCAGTCGCCTCCTGCCGGCCGGCAGGTGACGGTGCTCGCGAGTGCGACCGTGAGCGGCGCGCAGGTTCCGGAAGGACCTCCGGTCAGCCCAGCACTACAAGCCTGGCAGTCGGTTGCATCGCTGCCCCCACACGGGGTGTCGCAGCACACCCCGTCGCTGCAGGAGCCGCTCAAGCACTGGGCCCCAGTGCCGCAGGGTGTCCCATTCGCTGCGCCGGGCACGAAGGAGAAGACACGCACGCTTCCCGCATCGAAACCGAAGCCCGCCGCGTCGTCGCCCTGTGCGCCGACCAGTGCTCGACTCCCATCCGCGGTGAGTGCCACCGAATACCCGAAGAGGTCTCCCGCCGCGCCGCCCAAGGCGAGCAGCGTTGCGTCGGGGCTCCAGCTGGTGCCAGAGCGAACAAAGATGCGCGCGCTCCCAGCGTTCATGCCCAAGGTGTCGTCACTGTGGTTCCCCACCAGCGCGCGGGTCCCATCCGCGGTGAGGGCCACGGAATTTCCGACGAAGTCGGCCGCTGCACTGAGCGTGGCTTCGGTCGACCAGTTCGTGCCGGCGCGGACGAAGACGCGGGCGCTGACGGCCCCTACGCCGCCCACCAGTGCCCGGCTACCGTCTGCGCTCAGGGCCACCCCGTTGCCGAAATAGTCGTCGGCAGCGCCACCCGAGGCGAGGAGCGTTGCCTCCTCGGCCCAGTTCGTGCCAGTGCGCAGAAATACGCGCGCGCTTCCTGCGTCCCTGCCGTCCGCGGTGTCGTCGTATCGAGCGCCAACGACTGCCCGACCACCATCTGGAGTGACCGCAACGGAACTCCCGAAGTCATCAGCCAGCGCGCCGCCCACGGCGAGAAGCGTCGCCTCGCTCGCCCAGCTGGTGCCTGTGCGTAGATAGACCCGGACGCTCCCGTTGAGGGTCCCGCTACCGGGCACACCCACGAGCGCCCTACTCCCGTCCCCTGTGAGCGCGACAGACGTCCCGAGACGGTCTCGCGTCGCGCCGAGTATCGTCGTCTCCACCGACCAGGTCGTACCCGTGCGCACAAACACCCGGACGCTACCGGCGTCGGCGCCGACTGCGATGTCATCAAGGTACGCGCCTACCAGCGCCCGGCTCCCGTCCGCGTTGAGCGCGATGGAGAAGCCAAATTGGTCATTGGCCGCCCCGTCGGCCGCGAGCAGCGTCGCCTCTTGAGTCCAGCTGACGCCGCTGCGGACGAACACCCGTACGCTCCCGGCGTTTGCCCCTCCCGCCGTGTCTTCGAACGGGGCGCCGACCAGCGCTCGGCTCCCATCCGCGGCGAGCGCGACGGTTTGACCGAAGTATAGGTCGGTTCCGCCACTCGACGCGAGGAGCGTTGCCTCCTCGATCCCATAGAGCAGCGGGTCGATGGTGAGCGGATAGCGTGCCCCGGCGTCGGCCACCTCGATCCGGATGTGGCCGGCCGCAACCGCGAGACGCGCCGATACGCGGGCACCGCTAGCGTCCAGGACCAGCAAGTGGGCGTAGCTCGCCACGTGGGCGCCGCGTGCGTCGACGAGCGCGACGGCATCGTCCGACGCTGCCCGAGGCGACAGGTCACCGCCCACCGCCAGGTCGACGACCAGTTCCCCGTTCCCTGCCGGCCGCTCACCGATCGTCACACCATGCTCGAGTCCGCTCGGCAGCGAGCGCCACCACTCCGTGACGCCCTCACCGCGGCTGGTGCGGACTACGGCACCCGCGATCACCACCGAGCCACATGCATTCACCTCGTGGAGCACATCGCCCCTTCCGATCGCCGCGACCCGCAGTGTCGCGCGCTGCGCGCCGAATTCGAGAAGCGCGCCGCTATCCGTGATGGTCGCGACGGCGCCACCGGGTGCCTGGAGCAAGGGCCCCGTCAGTACGGTGCGCGGCGCGTACCGCTCATCCCGTTCTGCCATCGCCTGTTCGAGCGCGATCCTCTGCTCCCAGGGCAACGAGTCAAGATCGGCCGATCCTCCGGCGCCCGCCCCCGCCGGATGGCTCGGCGCGAGGATCTCCTCGGAAACGACCCGCGGCCTCAGCCTGCTCGCCGTGTCTGATCCGCTCGGCTCCACAATGACAGACGGCTCATCACAACTCGCGCAAGCCATGGACGCGACCAACAGAATGCCAAGCGAGCGCATGGGAACCTCCAGAGCTGGGCGGAAGGTAGCATCTCAGGGACAGGGACAGGCTCCCAGACCAACGACTGCACCAGGTTGCGCATGATGAATCCGGTCGTCGTGCGATTCGGCGACGCTGCAGTGCGATCCCGCGCCAACCAACACAGGCGCCAGTGCGGCGCGACCCTGCGAGTGCTCTCAAGAGCCGTAGCGAACAGCCAGTCCGGTGAGTTCGCCGTGCGAGGAAGCAGCCGTCCTCGGAAGAGCGTCCCGTGGTCGCGCTGCACACGTTCCGCCTGCTTGGGGACGCCCGCGAGAGCGCGACATGATCGCGTGCCAGCAGCTCTCGGCCGCCTATCGAGATCCCCGCTCGCGTCCCCGATCTATCGCGCGCCGAGCGCGTAGCGCCGAAGCGATCGCGAATCCGGCGTCCGAGGGGGCCCTCGAGTAGAGCACACCCGCTCGTGCCGCGGCAGCAAAGCCCCTAGCGACCCAGGGGCGCAACCGTTAGAGTCGCGCCGAAAGACGGCTGGATGATCACGAGCACCAGAGCGCTTCGGCAGTCCGAGCGCCCCCGCCAGGGACCGGATGGCCGCGACGAGCAGAGCCGCGACGAGCTGACCGACGGCGAGCAGAGCCCCACCGAGGAGGACATGCCCGCGGCAAGCTGGCTCACGCCCCCGGTCGGGACGCGTGACGTCCTTCCACCCGAGGCGACCGAGCGACGCGCTCTCTCGCGCGCGCTGCTTTCGGTGTACGCCGAGCACGGCTACGCGCTGGTCACCACGCCTCCCTTCGAGCGCATCGATGTGCTCGAGCGCTTGGGCACCTTGCGCGCGTCCGAGGTCTTGCAGTTCGTCGACGCCGACACCGGCGAGGTGGCCGTCTTTCGGCCCGATATCACGCCGCAGATCGCCAGGTTGGTGGCGACGCGGCTCCGCGATCGACCGCCGCCGTATCGGCTCGCCTACGAAGGACATGTGCTGCGACGTCGACTCGGTCGCGCGCGGCGACAGCGGCAGATCGCGCAGTGCGGCCTCGAGTGCATCGGCCTTCCGGGCGCCCAGGGCGAAGCGGAGATCATCGAGGTCGCGATCGCGGCGCTCACCCGCGTCGGCCTCGCGCAGTTCCGCGTCGAGCTCGCCCTGGTGCCGCTGGTGCGCACGCTGCTCGAGCAGGTGCCGACCGCGCAGCGATCGGAGGCGGCCGAGGCGCTCGCGCGCAAGGACGGACGGGCGCTCGCGCGCGCCACGAAGGCGACCGATGCACGGACCCGCGACGTGCTCGCGGCGCTGATTGACCTGCACGGTGATCTCGCGGTCCTGGCTGCCGCCCGTCGCGTCCTGAAAGGCCACCCTGATCTGCTCGGTGAGCTGTCTCGGCTGGAGGCGCTCGCCAAGACGCTGGTGGCGCGCGATCTCGGCGAGCGCTTGGTGGTGGATCTCGGTGAGGTCCGAGGCTTCGGCTACTACACGGGGCCGAGCTTCGCGCTCCTCGCGGAGGGCCCTGGCGAGCCCATCGGATCAGGCGGCAGGTACGACGATCTGTTGGGCCGCTTCGGACACCCCGCGCCGGGCGCGGGCTTCGCGCTCGATCTCGATCACCTCGCGTGGGCGCTTCGAGCCGCAGGTGCCGCGCCCGCGCCCGCGCCCGAGATCGACTGCGCGATCCTCGCCGCGAACAAGCGCACAGCAGACGCGCGCGCGGTGGCGTCCGAGCTTCGCTCCAAGTCGATCCGGGTCGCCGACCTGGGCTCGCGAAAGCTCGATGAAGGGCGCGCGTGGTGTCAGGCGTGGTCGGTGCCCTTGCTCGTCGAGCTGACCGCGCGGGGCATCGTGCTCCACGCGTCCGACGGCGCCGGCGCCGGCGCGGTGATGCACGACGCTGCGGAGCTCGCGCAGCACCTCGCGCCCTCACGGCGCACCAAGAACACTGAACGCCCCAAGTCCGGGCGAACGAAGAGGTCTCGATGACGGTGATGGTGGTAGTCGGCGCCCAGTGGGGCGACGAAGGCAAAGGTAAGATCGTCGACATCCTGAGCCGCAAAGCGGACGTCGTCGTGCGCTTCGGTGGCGGCGCGAATGCGGGCCACACGCTGGTGATTGGCGGGGTCAAGACGGTGATCCGCTTGGTGCCCTCGGGCGTCATGCATCCGCACACCGCGTGCGTGCTCGGTCCGGGGATGGTGATCGATCCCGAGGTCCTGCTCGGTGAGCTCGAGACGCTAGAGAAGCGCGGTGCGCTGCCGGACAGGGGACGGGTGCTCATCTCCGAGCGAGCGCACGTGGTGCTGCCCCATCACGTCGAGATCGACACGCTCCGCGAGCAGGGAGCCTCTCCCATCGGCACCACCAAGCGCGGAATCGGGCCCTGCTACGAAGACAAAGTTGCGCGCACCGGCGTGCGGATGTGCGACCTGAACCACGAGCCCACGCTGCGCGCGCAGCTCACCCGAAGCCTGTCGCGCTGGGCCCCGACGATCAGCGCGTTCGGCGCTCAGCAGCCGGATCTCGAGCAGCTGGTGACGCACTGCCAGCGCATGGGCGCGACGCTCGGTGCGCTCATCGGCGACGCGAGCGAGTACCTCGAGACTGCGCGCCGCGCGGGCAAGCGCATCGTGCTCGAGGGCGCGCAGGGGACGATGCTCGATCTCGATCACGGCACGTATCCCTACGTGACCAGCTCGACGGTGCTCTCCGGTGGCGCGGCGAGCGGCGCGGGGCTACCGCCCAACGCGATTGGCGACGTGGTCGGTATCACCAAGGCCTACGCGACCCGCGTCGGCGGAGGTCCCTTCCCCACCGAGCTCGAAGATGATCTCGGGGACGCCATCCGCAAGGCGGGCGGCGAGTTCGGTTCGGTCACCGGGCGTCCGCGGCGCTGCGGCTGGCTGGACGTCGCGGTGCTCCGTCACGCCGTGCGCATGAACGGGATCACCGAGCTCGCGATCACCAAGCTCGACGTGCTCGCGAACCTCGGGCCGCTGAAGATCGCCGTGGCCTACGAGCTCGACGGCAAGCGCTACGACGTGCCGCCTGCGCTGGGTCTGGAGCGCGCGAAGCCCATCTTCGAGGAGCTCCCCGGCTGGACCGAAGACCTCACCGGCATCCGCACCTTCGACGCCCTCCCCGTCAGCGTGCAGCGCTTCGTCGATCGCGTCGCAGAGCTCGCGGGCACCAAGATCGGGATGATCAGTGTGGGCCCAGATAGAGAAGAGACCCTTCGTCGGTAGATCGCCCGGTACTATCCGCGTCATGCGCTGGATCGGGCTGCTCCTGTTGCTGATTGGTTGTGACGCTGTCGCCGTAGACGATGCGGGCCTGGACGCGTCGCGAGACGACGCGCCGCGGATCGACGCGGGGTTCACGCCCGACGCGCTCGCGCCTTGCGCGCTCGACGACGGCGCGGGCTTCGAGGCGTCCGACTACGCTGGCTACGACTTCGGTGACCCCTCGCCCACGGCGCGGCGGCTCTTCTACCCGCTCGCGCTGCTCGAGGCGCGCGGCGCGGCGGGCGCCCCTTCGGCGCTCGCGGATCGAAGGGACCGTGCGCACGCTGCGGCCGGATGCGCGGGCGCGGTCGGCTGTATTCGCGCGCAGCTGGGCTTCGATGCCGCGAGCGCTAGCGCTGCGGCCGATGAGGCCATCGCGCTGTTGGTCGATGGCGACGCGTTCGACGCCGAGCTCCTCGCATCCGGCGCGTGCGCGCTCGACGTCGACGCGAGCGCCTGCATCGCGCGGACGTTGATCGAGCTGACTTCCGGCATGGGCTTCCTCGGCGAGATCCCTGCCGCGGACTTGGCGAGCGCCGTCGAGGACATCGCGACCGAAGCGGATACGGAAGCTTCGTTCGCGTTCGGCATCACGGCGCTCGTCGAGCGGGCCCTCGTGCTCGCCGATCGCCGCGAGCCGATCCGCTACGAGCCTCTGGAGGACGGGAACGCGGCGGCGATCGCCGCGATGGCGAGCACCGACTGGGACGCGTTCGCGTTCACCGCCATCGTAGTGCCAGGACAAGGCCCGACGGATGACACCACCGCGCTGAACCCGGCAGGTCGAGCTCGGGCGGATCTGGGCTACGAGCGCTGGGCCGCACATCTAGCGCCGTTCATCATCTTCAGCGGCGGGCACGTGCACCCCGACCGCACCGAGTACTCGGAAGCCATCGAGATGCGGCGCTATCTGATCGAGGAGCGCGATGTGCCGGCGTCGTCGATCTTGATCGATCCGTATGCGCGGCACACCACGACGAACCTTCGCGACGTCACCCGGGTGCTCGCGCGATCCGGCGTGCCGATGGACCGTCCCATCTTGGTCACCACCGACATCTTCCAGAGCACGTACATCGGCTCGGAGGGCTTCATCACCCGGTGTGAGGAGGAGCTGGGTTATTTGCCCTTCGAGCAGATGGTGCGCCTCTCGACCCAAGACCTCTGCATCGCGGCCTCGCGCACGTCTTTCACGATCGCGGCGAGCGATCCGCTCGATCCCTGATCGCGTCACGAGCGGGTACGCACGAGCGACGGCGTGGAAGGAGTAGAGTCGTCCCATGCGTCTTCGCCCGGTCTTCGTCCTCGCTCTGTGCCTGCTCGCTGGATGCGATGACATAGCTCCCGCCGACGCGAGCGGCCCCGAAGGTGGGATGCGCGACGCCCCGATTGCGGACGTGACCCACTCGGGTGAGGCCCAACCCCTCCACACACCCCCGGACGCGGGACCACCCGCCTGGCAGAGCGCCGGCTGTATCGACGGCGAGGGTCTATCGGAGGGTGAAGCGGCGGCGGCAGCTTCTCGGGCGTGCTCGCGTGCCGCAGAGACGACATCCGCGCGATCGCGGTCGGTGGCGCGGTGATCTACTTCGACGAGGCCGAGTGCATCGGGTCGAGCGCGGCGTGGATCACCATCGGCGAGATGGAGACCAACTCCGGGCGCGTGGCCTACCGTGATTTCTTCCGTGACCGCGCCGGCTGCGCGAACAACTCGATGCCGGCGAACCCCGACACCTGCATCGCGTACGACGGGTGTGATGATCCGACGCCGGTCACGTTCTGCAGCCACCCGGCGGGTCACGTGTGGCCCGACTTCGCGAGCGCAGCGATGTGGACGTTCTTCTCCCAATTCGTGCGGGCGCCATAGGGATCGCGGGTATCGAGACGCGCCGCGCTCGGCGGGATGTCCGCCCCATCGAGACGACCTTCCGCACCACGATGGAGGGAGCCGCCATCGACTACCGGGTGATCTGGAACGGCACCACACCGCTGCCGATGCTCGAGGCCACCGGACGGTTGACGCGTAACCCCATCGGCCTCGGCAGCGGGGACGACGCGATGTTCAAGCCCGCGCTCGACACCTACGACGTCTGGCGCCCGTCGCTCCGCGACGACGCGCTCAAGGTGTTCATCCACTTCACCGACGCGACCAGCGGCACGGGCGCGGCCATCGCCGGCTACACCGGCACCTTCGACCAAGTGCTCGTGGCCCGCGAGCCCGCCGTGTGGGGAACGGCGGACGACTACCGCTTCGTCTACCACTCGTTCGTGGGTCTCACGCCGAACACCCCAGCGACCGAGCCGTACGAGGCGAGCGCAGCGGTGGTCAGCGGCAGCTGCTCGGGGAGCTTCCTGAACCCCGTCGCGCTGCAAGAGATGGCGCGCCGCACCGGTGGCCTGCGCTATCCGTTGTGCCTCTCCGACAGCTTCGATGCGGTCTTTCGCCACATCGAAGAGAGCGCCATCGAGCGCGCGAGTGTCACGTGCGATCTGCTCTTGCCCGAGCCGCCGGAGGGCATGACGCTCGATCTCGCGACGCTCGCCGTTCGCTACACCGGCGGCGCCGCGAGCGAGGTCTTGTTGCCCGCGAGCGACGCCGCAGCGTGCAGCGACAGTCGAGGGCGACCCCGACGCGACCCTCACCCTGCTGACCGGCTGCGATCCCGAGGTCTACTGAGCCATCGGCGTCGCATCACCGGTAGCTCGACGCCTCGACGGAGATGGCGAGCCGGGTGGTCGTGAGGTCCGCGTCCGCGGAGCACACGACGCCTGAGACCCGTCCGGCTACGCGCTTCTCGAGCGACCACGAGAACCCGCCGAGCACCCCGAGAGGGTCCTCCATCGCAGCGACGCTGCCCAGGGGTCCTGCGAGGCGACGATCACAGTAGACGACGCCGGAGGTCAGGTCGTGGACGAACGACGCGAGCGTGCCCGAGTCGGGGCCCATCCGGAGCCGCGCGTAGAGGACTTGGTGACCGCGGGGAACCGGCGCCAGAAAGCTCAGCTGAAGGTGCTCGACGTCCTGCATCGCGCGGAGCGTACCGCGCTGTCCGACGTTGCGTCGAACGACTCAACGGGTGGCGAGCGCGAGGAGCACGCCCGCGGAGACCGACACGTTCAGCGATTCGACCCGGCGCTCACCGCCGATGGAGACGATCATGTCGGTGTGTTCGAGCGAGGCCTCGGACACGCCGGTGCGCTCGGCGCCCAGCACGATCACGGTGCGCTCTCGGAACGCGTAGCGGCGCGCGTCGGTCTCGCCGCGCTGGTCGGCCGCCACCACCGAGACGTCGTGTCTGGGCATCCGGCGCAAGAGCTCGGGGATGCGGCAGCGACCGACTCGGACGTGCTCGGCCCCGCCCTCGGCGACACGCACGGCAGCGGGCGTGAGCGCCGAGCCCGCCGACTCGGGGAGCACGAGGGTCTTCACCCCGAACCACGCCATCGTGCGCACGATGGCGCCGACGTTGTGGGGGTTGGTGACGCCGTCGAGGACGAGGGCCTTGCCCTCTCGCGCGATCACCTGCTCGAGCTGCGGTCCATCGAGCACGGGCCGCGGAAGGGTCCCGATGCAGAGGCCCTCGTGGTGTGGGGAGCCCGCGATGCGCTCGAGCTCCTCGTCTTCGCACTCGGAGTACGCGATGCGCATACGCGCGGCCTCGCGGAGCATCTCGTTCACCTCGACGCGGACTCGCGCGCTGTGGGCGATGCGGGTCACCTCACCGGGACGCACGGCGAACGCGGCCAGGCCCGCTCGCAAGCCATACACCTTCTCGATACCGGGGCGCGCCATCGGGGCGTGATGTACAACGAAAGCGCCGATGCGCGCGAACGAGGACTTCCGGGCCGAGCATGTTCGCGACTGGGTGGTGTATCTGGATGACGGCCTGGCGGTGATCGACAAGCCCTCCGGGCTGCTCTCGCAGCCGGGGCCGTCGGGCGAGCCCGATCTGGTGAGCCTCGCGCGCGCCCATTTCGGCGACCTCAAGCTCGGGGTCCTGCACCGATTGGATCGCAATGTCTCGGGGCTGGTGCTGCTGTCCCGCACCCCAGAGGTCGCGCGCTGGCTCTCGCCTCAATTCGCAGCGGGCACCATCGAGCGCGACTATCTGGCGATCTGCCGCGGCAAGCCAGAGCAAGAGAAGCTCACGATCGAGGTTCCGCTGCTCAAGGACGAGCGCGCGAACCTGGTGCGTGTCGCAGATCTCGAGGAGCCCGGCGCGCAGGCGGCGCGCACCGAGGTCGAGGTGCTCGCTCGGGCCCAGGGCCTCACCGGCAAGCTCGTGTTGGTGCGGGCTCGCCCCATCAGCGGTCGCTCGCACCAGCTGCGGGTGCATCTCGCGCACGCGGGCCTGCCGATCTTGGGCGATCCCAAGTACGGCCTACGGGCCCGCGGCTTGGAAAGACCGCTCCTGCACGCGACCGCCTTGCGCTACCTGGACGCGCGCTCGGGTGAGCACGTGAGCCACCGGCGCGAGCCTCCGTTTCGTATGGACCAAGCGGTCCTTCTGCAGCGCGCCCGCTGAGAGAGCGCGCGCTGAGACGCTGTCAGGTGCGGGTCAGCACCAGACCCTCCGGGAGGATGTCGGCCTCGATCGACGTGTGCGCCTGGCTCGACGTCCGCAAGAGCGCGCGGGGCACGTCGATGCGCGCCATGCTGCCGTCGCGGGGCCACTCGATCTGGAGCCTCTGCTCGAGGGCGAACGTCCGCAGCGCGCGCATCACCCCGGGGAACGCCGGCACCGCGTCGTGCACCAGGATGACGCCGCTGGTGGCTGCTCGCGCGCCCCAGTTGCGAAGATCGGCGAGCGCGCCTTCGTAGCTGTGGTCACCGTCGATGAACACGACATCGAAAGTCGCCAGCGCCGGGTCCTCGCTGCGAACGAGATCCCTGTCGGTCGACAGCGCCCGCCGCAGGTCGACTGCGGGGCGCGCCTCGCCCACGTTGCGCCAGAACGCCGGCTCATAGCTCTTCTGAAAGTACGGCTCGATGCGCGCGAGCAGCCTCCCCATGAAGCGCGGGAGGTGCCGCACCATCCCGTTGTTCACCACCTCCGCAGCCCAGCGCATCGGATCGATCACCACGACCCGGCCTCCCCGCTCCAGCGCGGCGCTCGCGAGCACCCGGGTCGTCTCGCCCTGGAACGCCCCGATCTCGAGGACCCTCGGACGGTCGCAACGCATCACCTGGCGGGCCAGCGCCGACTTCTCACTTTCGCTCGTGCTCCACATCGCGATCACTCCTGCCCTCGGGATCGGGTCGATCCCAGATGGCCGCTCTCAAAGCAGGGGGTGTGCCCGTCGTGCGGTGCCTCTCGGCCGCGAAGGTCGCAGCAATCTCCGACAGGTGAGGCGCGACGCTACGACCAGTGGGGGGCCCGAGGGTTGAGCGCGAAGGATCTTTCGCACTGACGGGTCGCACGTTGGCGGTTGCCCGGCTGGCGTCGTGCCCTAGGATTGGCCCGGTTTTCGCCGAGGATCCGCCCATGGACGCTACCCCGACCCCGACCCCCTTGAACGTCCTCACGCTGAACGATGCTGCCCATCTGCAGCCCGCCTCGTATGGGCCGCTGGACCGCTTCGCGCTCCGCTTCATCCGCGACGAGCGCGACTTGGTCTTCGTGTGGCTGACGGTATCGATGTCACTCGTTCTGATCCCCGCCGCCATCCTCCTCTACTGGCCAGGCGTGTTTCAGTGGTGGATGGCGCCCATCTACTGGGCGGTGCTCTACGGGCTGTTCGCCGACAAGTACATCCTGATGCTCCACTGCACGAGCCACCGGCCGCTGTGGAAGCGCGATTTGAAGTTCCTCAACTTCTACATCCCCTGGGTGCTCGGTCCCTTCGCGGGTGAGTCGCCCGAGACCTACTTCATCCACCACATCACGATGCATCACCAGGAGGGCAACCTCCCCCGTGATCTGAGCTCGACGATGAAGTACCGCCGCGACTCGGTGGTGGGTTTTCTGATCTACTTTTTCGACTTCTTCTTCCTCACGCTCTTCCGCCTCGGGGGCTACCAGCTGAGGAAGGGCCGCACCCGCCTCTTCATGTGGATGCTCTTCGGGGAGCTCTCGTTCTACGCGGTGGTCGCCGCGGGCCTCTACTTCGCGCCCGGGCCCACCATCACCATCTGGCTCGCGCCCTTCCTCATCGCGCGCTTCATGATGATGGCCGGCAACTGGGGACAGCACGCCTTCGTGTGCCCCGACGATCCGGGGTCCAGCTACAAGAGCGCGATCACCTGCGTGAACATTCGATACAACCGTCGCTGCTTCAACGACGGCTACCACATCTCGCATCACCTCGTGGCCAACCGCCACTGGAGCGAGCACCCGCAGGAGCTCAACGACAACCTGGCGAAGTACCGCGACAACGACGCGATCATCTTCGACGGGATCGATTTCCACGGCGTCTGGTTCTTCCTGCTCACCGGGAACTACGCCGCGCTCGCGAAGCACTACGTCGATCTCCGCGCGGAGAAGCGGAGCCAGGGCGACATCATCGCGATGCTCAAGTCGCGGGTTCAGCCGATCGACGTGTCGCGGCCCGAGATGCTCGCGGCCGTCCCGGCCTAGCGGCTACCCCTGCCAGATCTCTTCGCAGCGGGCGAGCACCTGCTGGCGCGCGGCAACGAACTCGGGCGCGTCGCGTAGCGTGTCGAAGAAGGGGCAGCGATCGATCCACTCGAGGTCCACCAGCGCGACCGCGGCGGACTTCGAGATGAAGTCGAGCGCTTCCTTCTCGCGGCCCAGCTTGCCGTAGACCTCGGCTTGGAGCTGTAGAGCGACCGTCTGTAGGCGGGGGCTCGCGACGACGAGAAATCCGTCGGGGAGCGGTGTGGGCTCGATCTCTCCCAGCATCGCGCGGCCATAGTTGCCCAAGGGTCCGGCGACGGGGTGGTTGAGGCGGCTGAGGATCTGGATCCCCTCGCGCACCTTCGCGTCGTCGCCGCGCCAGGCGCCGACCCGCACGAGGTACTGCCCGAGCGCTGCGTGCTCGCGCCGATCCTCACGGATCGACACGAGCATGCGATCGAAGGTGGCGAGATCTCCATACAGACCGTGCCAGCGCACCTGCTCGAGCACGGCGATGCGGAGCGTGGGCTCGAGATCGAGGGCGTAGGCCAAGCGCGCCAAGCCTTGTTGGGATCGGCCCACCTCGAGTTCGAGCTGCCCGAGGAACGCCATCACGTCGGGGTAGGTCGGCGCGATCGCGAGCGCGGCCCGGGCCTCGCGCACCGCCTCGCGGTACCGGATCTCGTGCCAGGCGACCTGCGCGGCGGCGAAGCGAGTCTCGGCCAGCGAGCTGGCGCGGTCCATCGCGCGCTCGATCGAGGCCTTGGCGTTCGCGTGCCAGTCGATGGCTTGCGGGGCGAACCACATGCGAACGCAGGCCAGCGCATGCAGCGCCAGGGGCGGCGCGAAGCCCGGGGCTTCGCGTATCACCCGCTCGAGCAGTTCGAAGACCGGAGCGGGATCGTGAAGCGCGCCGGTCCGGACGGTGGCGCGCGCCTGCCGGTACGCGTCGAGCAGCTCGGGCGAGACCTTGCTCTCGTAGGCGCTCACCTCGAGCGCGAGGCGCAGGGCTTCGGCGATCTTGTACGCCATGCGCTCGGGCGCCACGAAGGGATCGCGCGCTGTGAGATCGACGACCTCGGAGTAGACCTGCACGCCGGTCGCGACCTCCAGCAGGCGGATCGAAGCGCGCAACCGCTCGCCGCCATTCGCCACCTGCACGCTCGCGTCGACGGCGAACCGCGCGCCGAAGCGAGACTGGAACGTGCGCACATCCGTCATCGATCCGGGCGTCGCGTCGAGCGTGCCCTTGGCGACCACCCGGATCCCTTGGGTGCGCGACAGGACGTCGATCAGCTCGTCGCGCACCCCGCGGGTCACGCTCGCCTCGCTCTCGGGTCCGCGGTGTTCGAAGGGCATCACCACCAGGCCGACGTCCGCGCGCATCGAGCTGCGGGTGCCGCCGGTGGTGGGGCTCGAAGGGGTGCGAGGACTCGTCGCGACGACGTTCAGCTCGGCGCCCTCCCCTCCGAGCGGCCCCAGTGCATCCAGCTTCGCGATGAGCGCGCGCGCATCGGGTGGCCTCGCGTCCGGCGAGCGCGCCATCAGCTCGTTCAAGAGCTCCTGCAGCGCGGGCGGCGCACCGATGAGGGGGTTGATGGCGCGTGGGTTCTGGTGCAGCCGCGCGAGCGCGGTCGCTATCGGCGTGTCGCCCTCGAAGGGCAGCTCACCGGTGAGGCACTCGTAGAGCACGACGCCGAGCGCATAGAGATCGGTGCGTGCGTCGGTCGGCTTCCCCTCGAGCTGCTCGGGCGCCATGTACGCTGGCGTGCCTGCGATCCCTTGGGTGGCGCGCACCGCTTCGGGTCCGCGGAACGCGCGCGCGATGCCGAAATCGGTGATGACGACCCGCGCCGCCACGCCCTCGGACGCTGTCCCCAAGAGAACGTTGTCGGGCTTGAGATCACGGTGCACCACGTCGGCCGCGTGCGCCGCGGCGAGGCCCTCGGCGATGGCACGGACGACGCGCACGGACTCGGCTGGTGAGAGGCGCTTGCCCGCTTCGGTGAGGTGCTCGAGGTGGCTCGCGAGGCTCTCGCCTTCGACGAGCTCCATCGTGAGATAGAAGACACCGCCGACCTCACCGAGATCGTGGGTGCGGGCGATGCTGGGGCTGGTGATGCGCCGCGCGAGGCGAACTTCCCGACGGAAGCGCTCGATGGCTGCCGCCTGCGAGGCATCGGCGAAAAGCACTTTGAGCGCGACGGACTCGCCACCGAGGAGCGAGTCGCGGGCCCGGAAGACGACGCCCATGCCACCCCGTCCCAGCTCCGCGTCGAGATCGTATCTGTCGGCGAAGCGCTGCCCCACCGCGGGGTGACCCACCGCGCCTTGTACGATGGGTCGCGAGGCCGACTCGCCTCCCTGTAGAGACGGCGCGTCCACGGTGAGATCGACGGCGCGCTTGTCGTCGCTCATGCGGACCCTTGGAGCATGCGATCGAACATCAGCCGCCAGTCTAGCAAAGCGGGCGATATCGCGTGGCTCGTCATGCGCCGGCCGCGATGCCAGTGCGCACCAAGAGCGGACCCAGCTCGGGCTCGCGACCCATGAAATCCACGAAGAGCTTCATGGGATCCTCGCCGTCGCCCCGGCTCAGGATCTGTTCCTTGAACGCGCGCCCCGTCTCGCCATCGAAGATCCCCCGCTCGAGGAAGCGCGAGAACGCATCCGCGTCGAGCACCTCGGCCCACTTGTACGAGTAGTAGCCGGCGGCGTAGCCCACCGCGCCCGCGAAGAGGTGCGAGAAGCTCGCGAGCATCCCGAACGACTCGGGCAATGGCGCCGGCGAGAAGCGCTGCATCTGCGCGCGGGCCCACGGAAGCACCGCACCATCGCTCGTGGGATCGAAGCGGCGATGCAGCATCAGATCGAGCGACGCGAAGCCGAGCTGCCGCATCTGCTGGGTGGCGCCGCGGAACGTCCGAGCCCGCCGCATCTTCTCGAGCAGTGCGTCCGGCAGCGTCGCGTCGGACGCGATGTGCCGCGCGAAGAGATCGAGGGCCTCGCGCTCCCACGCCCAGTTCTCGTGGATCTGCGAGGGCAGCTCGACGAAGTCCCAGGCCACGTTGGTGCCCGCGAGCGCCCGCACCTCGACCTTCGAGAGCATGTGGTGGAGCAGGTGGCCGAACTCGTGAAAGAGCGTGGTCACCTCGTCGTGGGTGAGCAGCGCAGGCTTGCCGTCCGTGGGCGGCGAGACGTTGGCGCAGAAGAGCGCGACGTGCGGCACCTTCGATCCGTCGGGCTCGACACCGGCGGTCAGCAGGCTCGCCATCCACGCGCCGCCGCGCTTGTTCTCGCGGGGGAAGAGATCGACGTAGAAGTGACCGAGGTCCTCCTCCTTCTCGCGCCCTTCGCCCTCGCGCACGCCACGCTCGCGGACGGTGAACACCCGCACGGCGGGATCCCACGCCACGACATCTTTCATCTCTTCGAACGTCACGCCGTAGAGGCGGCCCGCGATCCGGAAGAGGCCTTCGACGACGCGATCGGCAGCGAAGTAGGGGCGCAGGATCTCCTCGTCGAAGTCGTAGCGCGTGCTGCGCAGCTTCTCGGCGTAGTAGCCCACGTCCCAGGGCTTCAAGTCGGGTGCATCGCCCCCCTCGAGCTCGCGGCGGAACGCGAGCAGCTCGGCCTTCTCCCCGATGAACGCAGGCTCGGTACGCTCGGTGAGATCGCGGACGAAGGACTCGGCCTTGTCGCCGTCCTTGGCCATCCGATCTTCGAGGACCAGATCCGCGAAGTCCTTCTTGCCCAAGAGGTGCGCCTTCTCGGCGCGGAGCTTCACGATCTCCTCGATGAGCGCCGCGTTGTCGCGGTCCCCGCCGACGGCCCGCTGGTTGTACGCGGTCCAGAGCGCCTCCCGGATCGCCGAGTCGTCCACGTACGTGAGCACGGCGATGACGCTCGGCGCCTGCAGGGTGATACGGAAACCCTCCTTACCCTTGCTGGCCGCCGACGCGCGCAGCATCGCCTTCGCCGAGTCGGGCAGGCCCGCGAGCTGCGGCTCGTCCTCGACGATCAGCTCGAACGCGTTGGTGGCGTCGAGCACGTGGTTCGAGAACGAGGTGGTCTGGGTGGCCAGCTCGGTGTCGATCGCGGTGAGGCGCGCCTTGCCGCTGTCGTCGAGCTCGGCCCCGTGACGCCGGAACTCCTCGACGGTCTTGTCGAGGTGACGGCGGCGGGCCCCGGCGAGCTTCGTTCCTGCGTCGCTCTCGGCGAGCGCTTTCAGCTTCGCGTAGAGCGCGGCGTCCAGCGGGATCGCGCCGTAGAACGCGCTCACCTCGGGGTGGATGATTCCGTAGGCCTCGCGGAGCTCGGGCGTCATCGCGACCCCTTCGAGATGCGAGATGACCGACATCGCGCGGCCCAGCGGTTCGGTCGCTCGTTCGAGCGCGCCGAGCACTCCGTCGTAGGTGACGGGCGCGTCCTTGCCGATCCCCTCGATGGCCATGCGGGCGTCGCTCAGAAGCGCGCGAACCGAGGGGACCACGTCGGCTGCGGCGATGGCCGACCAGGGGATGTTCGAGGAGAGGTGAAGCAGCGGGCTCGACATCCGCGGACGGTATCGACGCGCCTGCCCGCTGGCAACGCCGACGCCTGAAGTTGTGCGTGCGGCGTGCGAAGAAACCTACGAGCGCTTCTTGCTCTTCTTCTTCTTCACTGCGGTGGGCTGGGCAACACTGGCGGTCGCGGGGGCGGCAGGCGCCAACAGCACGCTCAGTTCGCGCAGCTTGCCCAACAGACCGAGCATCGCCGCCAACGCGAGCAGACCGCCTGCGATCGCGGCGACCGGGCCCAAGAAGGGCGCGATGCCCGACGCCCCGAGCACCAGGCCAAGGGCTGCGAGACCCAAGCCCGCGCGGCCGGGGCCCTCACCGAGATCGGCGGTCAACGCCGAGCGCGCCGCCAAACCCCAAGCGGCCACCAAGAGCGCGCAGAGCACCACCAGGGCAGCGAGCAAGAGCCGCTCGGCGAGGTCACCACCGCCGCGCCGCACCGCCGCGAGCAAGAGCGCGCCACCCCGCGGGAGCATGCTGCCCACCACCAGGATCCGATCGGCCTCTCCTTCTGGGGCGATATCGAGCGCGCCATCCGCGTCGCGACGCAACAGGCGCCCGATCTCTCCGTCGGTCACGTGCAGCGCGAAGTCGGCGAGGCTTCCGTCGAGCTCTTCGAAGACGGGGGACGCCACCATGCTGCGCTCGATCCCGACGGGCCTCGGATCGCCGCTCATCGTGCCATCGACGACGCGCAAGTAGCCCGTCCAGTCGCGCTCGTGCTCCATGCGCTGCGACACCGTCTCGTAGGCCGAGTCCACCCAGCGCACCTCGGAGAGCCGGCGCTCGCCGTCGATGCGGCGCGAGAACGCGCCCGAGCCGACGATCGCCATGCCCACCAACGTCACCACCAGCACGTGGATGAGGGTGCCGAAGATCGCGGCTGCGGCCTGGGAGCGCGCGCTCGAGGCGCGGGCCAGCGCGTGGATCGCCCCATCGGCGCCGAGGCTCGAGGTGAGGCTGGGCATCACCCCCATGATCGAGGCTCGGGTGATCTCGGCGAGCAAGGCGCCCGTGAACGCCCCGACCTCCGCGCTGCCGGAGAACGCGTCGTCGAACGCGCGAGGGAACAAGGTGAACGATCGCCCCAGGTCGTCGAAGATCCCGAAGAAGAGCGCGACCACGAGCGCACCGAAGCCCGCGAGCCCGACCCAGCCGACGGCGGCGCGCGCCTGCGGAACGAGGACCAGCGCGAGACCGCCCGCTGCCGCGATCACGGCGAGGTAGATGGCGCTCCCGGGCAACGCGACCTCGGCGGTCTCTCCCAACGCAGCGCCGTGAAGGCCGCCGACCACCGCGAGCGCAGCGATCGGGACGAGCGCGGTGAGCGCAGTGCCGATGGGTCGAAGTCGGGTGTCGCCGTCCGCGAGCAGGCGAGCGCCCAGGCTGCCAGTGACGTTCGCGCGGCCTGCCTTGCCGGGCGGGGCACTGCGCGCGAGGAGCACCTCGGCGAATCGAAGCGGCGCTATCAACAGCCCGAAGAGCCAGAGCCATGCGACCGCGCCCGGTCCGCCCAAGGAGATCGCCGTCGCGGTGCCCACGACAGCGCCCGCGCCGCAGGTCGCAGCGACCGAGAGCGCCAGCGCGCTCGCCGGGGAGAGCTCGCCCGGGGCGCGGAGATCGTCCTTCAGCCCTCGCCATCCTTCGCCGAGCCGAGCGAGCTGCGGCATGCGCAGGATGAAGGTGAGCGCGACCGCGCTGATCGCGAGGAGCGGCAGGACGAGCCAGCTCTCCAGAGGAAGGACGAGATCCAGGAGCGAGTTCATGGGGGCGCGAGTCATACGACGGCCCGGGGCTCGCGGCAGGGGATTGTGGCCAGGGTACCCACATGCCCTCGTCGCTACTGACGGGCTAGACCGCCGCGAGGGGGGTCTGCTAACTTCCGGCGGAACTTTTCGGCCGGAACTTTTCGGGACCTGCGCGGTCAGCCCCGCACGACCCAAGCCAGCCGAGCGCGCCACGCACTCAGCTGACCAGACTCTGCTTACCAAAGACGCCGCGCACTCACTGCGACCAAGAGAGAACGCCACATGAGCAACCCCCAGGGCCCCACCGGACCGCAGAGCAACCGACCCGGACGGGGCGCGCCCGGCGCGATGACCATGGCGATGGCCGCGGTCGGCAGCCGGCCCACCACCGGTCCCAAGGTCCTGCGCATCGGCGTGATCCAGGGCGACCGCATGGTGGAAGAGCGGGTCGTCCGCGCCCGCGAGACCGTCACGGTGGGCTCCTCGGAGCGCAACCACTTCGTGATCGCGGGGATGCCGGGGAGCTTCGATCTCTTCCTTCTCCAGGGCGCCGACTACATCCTCAACTTCACCGAGGACATGCGGGGCAAGGTCGGTCTCTCCGGCGGCGTCCAAGAGCTCTCGCAGCTGCGCGCGAGCGGCGCAGCGCGGAATGCGGGCGCGCACTGGCAGATCAAGCTGAACGATCAGTCGCGCGGTCGGGTCACCATCCCGGGTCGTGATGGCAACGCCGACACCACGCTGCTCTTTCAGTTCATCGATCCCCCGCCCGTCCAGCCTCGGCCTCAGCTGCCCGCGGCCGTCATGCAGGGCCTCACGGCGAACCTCGACTGGCTCTTCACCGCCTTCGTGATGTTCTCCTTCATGAGCCACTTCGGCTTCGTGATCTTCCTCGAGAACGCCGACTGGCCTGTGCCGCCGGGTCTGGCGAGCCTGCCCCCGAACATCGCCGACTTCATGGTCGAGCCGGAGGAGCCGCCTCCGCCGGCCCCCGTCGAGGACGGCGAAGCCGAAGAGGTCGAGGACGCGACCGAGGTCGCCGAGACCAGCGACGCCCCCAGCACCTCGAGCGATCGTCCCGACACCACCGAGGCGCGCGCCGCCGCGGACACGGAGGCCCGCATGGCCGCTACGGATGCTGCCGCCGCCGCTGAGACCTTGCTGATCGGCGCCCTCGGTGGAGAAGACGGCGCGCTCGCGAACGTGCTCGCCAACGGCGCAGTGACGGGCAGCGCGGCCGACGTGCTCGCGACGGCCGATGGCGTGGGCGTCGCCGATGGAACCAGCGGCACCCTCCGCGATCGTGAGGGCGGAGTTCGCGTGGGCGGCACCACCTCGGGGCTGGGCGGTCTTCGCGCAGCTGGCGAAGGCAGCACCGGCGCCCGTGGTGAAGGCGAGGCGGTCACCGAGCGTGCACCGCGCGGTCGCTTCGCCGCGGCCGCCGACGACGCCGATGAGTCGGGCTCGGGCAGCTTCGACATGCAGCAGGTCGTGCGGATGATCAACACCCGCCGGGCAGCGATCACCCGCTGCTACGAGACCCAGCTCCGCAGCGATCCCACCCTCGCAGGTCGGGTCCGGGTGTCGATGACGATCGTCGAGTCCGGCTCGGTGACCAACGTTCGGGCCGTGGAGAACACCACCGGCAGCGACCCGGTCGCGACGTGCGTCGTGGGCGTGGTTCGAGGCTTCCGCTTCAACCCCGGTCCGTCGGACGGCAGCGTGACCTACGCCTTCCCGTTCGTTTTCTCTCCGGCGAACTGACGCGTCTCCGGCGAACTGACACGCGCCTAGACCGCGGGCCCGCCGTGGCCCCGAGGCTCTTCGATGAGGCTCGGGGCCACGTTCGTTCCGTCCGTCGTAGTGGTCGGGGTCTGTCTCCGTTCGGGGACGATGCTGGACGTGCATTCAGGGCTGCACACTCGATGCACGGTGGCGTGAATGCTCGAGGTGAGTCGAGCATCCATCGCGCCATGCCGTCATGCGATCTGAGTGGCGTGGGGCGTCTCGAATCGAGACCCGCACACGGCGTTGACAGGCCAGGGGTCGCCGATATACTCGCCCCGCGTTCGGGGAACCCACCCCACCGGGGCCGTTGATCGCCGTACGAACTGAAGCCTCCTCGACGAGTCCAGCGTCCAGCGATCGACACTGCATCGACCTTACCATCGGGCCCGGCCCGGAGAATCCTTCGCCCCAATGATCTTCCGCTCAGCGCACGCGCCCCAACAGCACCCACTGCACGCACCCGCCGCCGCCCTCTTGGTGGTGGTGCTGAGCGCGTTGGTGACCACGGTCTCGTCCCGCGCCGAAGCCCAAGCAGGATGGCTCGGCGATCGAGCCCGCACCGAGGGCCCCGGTATCCGCGTCGGTGACTTCGAGCTCCACCCCGGCGTCGGCGCCGAAGTCGGCTACGACTCGAACCTCTACTACACCGAAGACAACAGCACGCGTCCTCGGGTCGAGACCGGCGTCCTTCGGATCACCCCGCACATCATGTTGTCCACCCTCGGCGAGGAACGTCGCAGCGAGGGCGAGCACGCGGATGACGAGGACTCGGCGGCGCCCGCGATCACCTTCCGCGGCGGTGTGTCGGCGGCGTATTACGAGTTCTTCGCCGACCCCAACCGGCGTAACCTCGAGCTCGACGCGAGCCTTCGGTTGAACATCCTGCCCGAGCGTCCCTTCTCGTTCTCCATCTGGGACACGTTCAATCGGTCGATCCGTCCCTTCACCGAGAACTCGCCAGGGTCGACCGCGCGGATCAGCAACGACGCGGGCATCGACCTACTCTTCCAGACCACGGGGGGAATCTTCCAGGTGCGCCTGGGCTACCAGTTCGGCCTCCGCTACTTCGAGGACTCCGCGTTCCAGTACGGCAACTCGATGAGTCACCAGTTCACGTTGGCGGAGACCTTCCGCTTCCTGCCCTCGACCGGGATCATCCACGAGACCACGGTCACCTATAATGACTACTTCAACTACCAGCCGGGCGCGGGGCTGGGTGTCTCGCCCCTGAACCTGTCGGACAGCGTTCGTCTCCGCACCCGCATCGGGTTGAACGGCGCGCTGACCGAGTCGATCTCGCTGAGCGCGACCGTCGGCTACGCGGCGGGCTTCTTCCTCGATCCCGCGCCGACGCCTGGTTACGCGCAGGACTACGACTCGGTCGTCGCGAACGTCGAAGCTCGCTGGCAGATCAGCCCCGACGTCCGCATGTCGCTGGGCTACGACCGCGACTTCTTCGCGGCCTTCCTCGGCAACTACTACAGCCGTGATCGCGGCTACGCGGCGTTCCAAGCGCTCATCGCTGGCGCCTTCATGGTCGCGATCGACGGGGACGTCGGCTACCTCGACTACGGCCTCATCATCGACCCGAGCGGGATGGACGCGGGCAGCAGCCCGAGCCGCGAGGACATCCGGGTGAACGCGTCGCTCTTCATGGAGTACCGCTTCACCGACTGGCTCGGCGTCAACGGCACCGCGCGCTACTCGGGCAACTTCACCGACTACCAGTACTCGGTGCTGACGACCGGCGCGCCCTTGCTCGACCCCGCGCAGTACAACCGCTTCGAAGCGTATCTGGGCGTCCGTATCTTCTATTGATCCCTGGGGCTCCGCTATTGGCCCTGGGGCTCCGCCCCAGACCCGGCCGTGGCGCGAGCGGGCTTCGCCCTGCGCCACGCTGCGCGCGGGGCCCGCTTGCTCGTCGTGCGTTGGGATCTCGTAGTTCGTGGGGCCATCGCCCGCTTGCTCGTCGTGCGTTGCGATCTCGTAGTTCGTGGCCCCATCGCCCGCTTGCTCGTCGTGCGTTGCGATCTCGTAGTTCGTCTCCGGTCATCTGGCCGCGAATGCGGAGCATCGGCGTATGCTCGGGCGATGCGGACGTTGATACTCGGGGTGAGTGCTTTGGCGATCGCTGTCACCGCGTTCGGATGCAGCGCGAGCCGTGAGGCCGACGACACTGGTGTTTCCGACGGGGGCCCGGCGCTCGATCCCACCGGGACGTGGGACGACTGCGACACCCGCTGGACCTTCGCCCCCGACGGCACCACCACCCGGCGGGAGATCGCGCGCGGGTGCACTGCCGAGGGCCGCTGGAGCGTCGAGGGGAACCGGGCGCACATCGAGTGGGACACCTCGTGCGAGGGCGACGCGGCGATCGTCGACGGAACGATCGCGTTCGGGGTGGGGAGCCTCTCGATCTTGTTCGACGGCACCTCGCGGGCGGCCACCTTTGCGGCCAGCGGCACGCCCATCGAGACCTTCACGCTGATCGACGAGGTCGATCCCAGCCTTCGCACGATCGTTCGCTTGGTCGGTGACCCCGAGCACTCTGCGGGGAACGGCTGCTACTGGGCGGAGGACGGCGCCTGCGGAGGACTGCTCTCTTGCACCGGACGCATCCTGCAGTGGCGCGCCGCGGACGAAGAGGTCGAGGGGGCGCGCGTCGCGAGCACCGCGTGTACCGGAGACTGCCCTTGCGGGGCCGTGTTGAACCTGACCCCCACGGACGAGGGATTCGACGTCGCGTACCAGGGCGTGAACTGCGGCGGCACGTTCGCGGGCTCCGCACGCGCCCTGCCTCGCTCCGAGTGACGCGATTGACGAAGGCGCCGCCGCGCCCGTAGCTTCCGTCGGGTGAAGCGCACCGTCACCCTCGAGATCGCAGGCGCCCGCTACCGGATGGCATCGGACGCCGACGAGGCGCACCTCACCCGTCTGGCCACGCTCATCAACGATCGCATCGAGCAGTTGGGCCCAAAAGTCGCCAAGAGCGCGACCCCTGCGCAGCTCTTGGCGGTCGTCTCGCTCGGCTTGGCCGACGAGCTGGTGCAGTCCGAAGAGCGACGTCGGTCGGTCGAGCGCAGCGCACACGACACCGTGCAGCGGGTGATAGCGAGCATCGACGAGCACCTGGGCAACCACGGCGAAGGCTGACGCGACGCCGACGTGACTCGGGCGCGCGGCGTGAGCCGGGGCTACTACTGCGCTCATGGAGGCGCTCTTCGTTCAGGACGGGATCATCATCCCGGCCACCGAGCTCACCTGGAGCGCGTCGCGCGCGTCCGGGCCGGGGGGACAGAACGTGAACAAGGTCGCCTCCAAGGTGGATCTGCGCTTCGACGTGCCCGCGTGCAGCGTGCTCTCGCCCTACACCAAAGGGCGGCTGATGCAGCTCGCCAAAGGGCGCATCGACGAGGACGGGATCATCCGCGTCATCAGCCAGGTGCACCGGGAGCAACCGCGCAACCTCGAGGAGGCACGCGAGCGCTTGGCCGACCTGATCCGTCGCGCGCTCTTGCCGCCGCCGCCCGTGCGCAAGAAGACCAAGCCCACCAAGGGATCACAGCGAAGACGCCTGGCGGGCAAAGCGCACGAGGCCCGCAAGAAGGAAGGCCGGCGCGTCACCTTCGAAGAGTGATGCCTCGGCCGCGAGAAAGGCTAGAAGGCGCCCGTGCGACGTGATCATCCGGATGTCTCGCTGGTGAAGCCGCTGCTGCCGTTGGTGGCACGGGCGGCGCGCATCGTGGAGATCCTCGGCCCCCTGGTGACCCCGGCGCGCCTCGCGCGGATCAATACGGTCGCGCGCGCTCGCACCCGATCGCTCATCCCGGTGCTGGAAGATCTCGCCGACCCTCACAACGGCGCGGCCATCTTGCGCTCGGCCGACGCGTTCGGGTGCCACGAGGTGCACACGGTGGAGACACGTCACCCCTTCGCCATCTCGCACCACGTGAGCCGCGGCACCGAGCGCTGGCTCGAGCTGGTGCGCCACCAGACCGCCGAGTCGTGCGCGGCCACGCTCAAGTCCCGGGGCTACGCCATCTACGTGGCCGCGATGGAGGGCTCGATCACCCCCGAGCAATTGGCCGAGCAGCCGCGCGCCGCGGTCGTCTTCGGCAACGAGCACTTCGGCGCGTCCTCGGTGATGCGAGCGCACGCGGACGGCACGTACGCTATCCCGATGGCCGGCTTCGTCGAGAGCCTGAACGTCTCGGTCGCGAGCGCGATCACCCTGTACGTCGCCGCGCGCGGACGGCAGGGCGATCTGGATCCCGAGGACCAAGACACGATCCGCGCGCGCATGCTGCTCAGCCAAGTACGGGACGCCGAGCGGATCGTTCGCGAGCGCTGCTAGTTCGCGAAGTCGCAGTCGACGATTGCTCCACGCACCCCTGCCGCCGCCCCGCAGTTCAGCGCGATCGACGCCGCCGCCCGACGCGCCTGACGCGCGAGATCCGCGTCGTGCTGAGCAGTCCTGACGAACATGGAAGCCAGCAAACGCAGCAACTCGATGATGGTCTTGTAGATTCGGAACATGTGATTGATGTCTCTTTCTGCCTTCGCATCCCGCATCCCGCATCCCGCATCAGGCGAGGCAACAGGCCGCGAGCAAACCGAGTATTCTCCGCGGTCCATGGCTGGAGAGCTTCTGATCGTCGCCGCGAGCGCCCCCGACTTCGCTGGATTCCGCGCGCACTTGGGGGAGCGCCTCGATGGCGCCATCCGCAACGTGCCGGTGCGCACCAAGGTGCTGGGTTTGGGGATGACGGTCGCCGGGGCCTCGGTCGCGCGCGGCATCCTCGCAGTCGAGCCGCGCGCAGTTCTCCTCGTGGGCACGTGCGGGATCTTCCCGGGCCTTCCGGCGTACCAGCCGCTCGATCTGGTGATCCCTGCGCGGGTCCACGCCGTGGATCCCCTGGTGCTCGACGGCCGCGCCGAGTTCGCAACGCCCATGCAGACGATGGCGGACTGCCACGGGATGATGGTGGCGGGCCTGCGCGCGTCCGCGCCGCGATCCCATGGCGCGCCTATCGCGAGCACGCTTGGCCGCATCCTCGACGACGCGCTCGCCGCGAGCGTGCAAGGCCCGAGCGGCTGCGACGGCGAGAACCCCGAAGCCTTCGGCGTCGCGGCCGCATGCAGCGCCGCTCGCATCCCCTTCGCGGCGGTGCTCGCCGTCACCAACCTCGTCGGCTCGACCAGCAAGCAAGACTGGATGCAGTTCCAGCGCGAGGCGGTGACTGCGGCCGCGAACACGGTCGCCAACTGGATCCACACGGGCGCACAGGGGCTACCGCACTGACCTCGCCTTCGAGGGGGGCCCATTCCCAGGTGCCGCTAGCGCGCGACTACTGGCGACCGAGAATCTCCCGCGCCCGCCGCTGGTAGGGATCCAACGCCAGGGCCCGGTGCGCATCACGGTCGCGCTTCGCTCGGTTCGTTTCGCTCGCGGCCCGATGCGCGAGATGCGCGGCGAGCACCACCCGCCCGTTGCGGAGCGTCGGGCACAGCGCGTGGGCGCGCTCGCCGAGCCGGATCTGATCAGTGAGCGTGGAGGCCATCTCGGATCGAAAGACCAGCACCTGCGCGACCGACGCGCGGTACGCGAGCTCGGTGGGATCGGCCTCGAGCTCGATCGCCAACGGACAGGCAACGTCTTGGATGGAGGCCAAGAGGCGCCGCAAGAGATCCCAGCGGCGCTCCGTGTAGATGGGCCACGCGATGCCCAGCCACGCGGTGATCATCCGGCGGCGTAGCTCGCGCTCGCCGCCGAGACGCGCGTCCTCGCTGCAGGCGTCCATGAAGCGCGCGGGCGCCTCCTCGGCTCCCAGCACCGCGACCTCTGCGAGGAGCGCCTCGAGGAAGTGGTGCGCGCGGGCCACCCGAGCTGCGATCGCGGCGCGCGCAGCCTCCGCGAAGACGTCGTCGCCCGCGCCCACCTCGCGCAGCGACGCGAGCGAGCGAGGCCCATCCTCTCGGGCGATGGCGTCGATGGCGCGCGAGGCGAGCCGCGCGGGGATCGCCGCGCGACGTGACGTGGGGATCGCGGCGCGCTCGACCAAGTCCGCTAGGTACCCAGCGCCCACGCCGAACGTCAGCTCACGCTGCACCGCGATGGCGCGGACGCCGAAGCGTGGGTCGATCGATGTGAGCGCGGCGAGCGTGATCGAGAGCGCGTGCAGCGTCGGACCATCGAGCGCGCGGAGCGCATCGGCATCGAGCTCCGTGCGGGTGACGTCGATACGCGGAGCGAGCCAAGGCGCGAGGCGCACGGCCAGGCGCGCCTCCAAGCCCGCGTCGATCAACCGCTGCTCGGTCCGCAGCTGGGACAGCACCCGCGATCCCGATGGGGACCTGGCCAATCCGCTCGAAAGAGCGTGGGACGATCGCGGCATCCAGGGTGACGTGTCCGCTCCGCTCCCCTCGCGCAAGCCCTCGAAACGTGCCCCGCGCTGGAATGGAAGCGTCGAGCCGCGAGGTTGGTGCACGCGCGCGAATGAGATCTTTACTCCCCGAGAGCTCATCGATAGCATCCCGCGTCGCAAGTCCCATGCCGCGCTTGACGATCATTGGTCCCGAAGGGCGACAGGATTTCGATCTGCTGCCGCACAACACGTTGGGCCGTCATCCCAACAACACGTGCCAAGTGTTGGATCGGATCGTCTCCAAGGAGCACGCCCACATCGATCTGGTCGACGGGCGCTACATGCTCCGCGACTTGGGCTCGCTGAACGGGACCTACGTGAACGGGGAGCGCGTCGGCGAGCGCTTCTTGAATCCGGGCGACGAGCTCACGATGGGCTCGACCAAGATCATCTACGACGCGGACGGTGCCGCGCGCGCCCTCGAGGCGCCCACGGCGCAGGCGCAGATGCCGCCGATGCATGGGCACTACAACCCATCGATGCCTCAGCAGGCGTGGCAGCAACAGCAGCCTTCGTTCCCGACCGCGCCGATCGGTGGTGCACCCCAGGCGCCGTCGTTCAACACGTCGCCGCTCTCGGCGCATGCCCTCGCGGGCGTGGGCACCGGACTGCCCGGCACCGGGCTTCCAGGCGCGGGCGGCAACCTCTCGCAGAGCATGGTCGCGCGCGCCGCTAAGCCGGTGGCGAACGTCACCATCGCGCCAGGCATGGTGGAGAGCCACATCCGCACCCGCCTCGGGATGGAGCAGAACTTCCTCCCCGAGAAGCTGCTCAACGACAACGACGCCCTGCGCCGCGACTACGAGAAGCTCCGGGTGAGCTACGAGCTTGCGAGGCAGATCGGCAACGAGCTCGACATCCAAGTGGTCCTCGACCGGATCTTGGCCGCGGCCTTCCAGCTGCTCGCCGCCGATCGGGGGATCATCCTCTTGGCGGACGAGCACGGTGAGCAGCAACCGCAGGCGCTTCTCACCCGCAGCGGCAAGAGCGACGCGAGCGAGCCGGTCCAGATCTCCAAGACCCTCGTCGATCAGGTCAAGTCCACCAAAGAGGCGGTCCTGAGCTCCGATGCGATGGTCGACAACCGCTTCAAGGGCGCGCACTCGATGATCATGCAGGGCATCCGCTCGAGCATGGCGGTGCCGCTCCTTCACTCGGGCGACTTACTCGGCATCATGATCCTCGACTCGCAGATCGCGACCAACGCGTTCACCGAGAAGGATCTGCAGATGTTCCAGAACATCGCGAACCAGGCGGCGATGGCGGTGCAGAACTCGCTCTTCGCCCGCAAGCTCGAGCGCGAAGCCGTGACGCGCGAGCGCTTCCAGCGCCTGCTCTCGCCGCAGATCGCGCAGCAGGTCATCGACGGGAAGGTCGAGATCACCAAGGGCGGCGAGGCCCGGCAGACCACCGTGCTCTTCTCCGACATCCGCGGCTTCACCGCGATGAGCGAGCACGAGAACCCGCAGATCATCGTCGACATGGTCAACGAGTACTTCGAGCTGATGGTCGAGGTGATCTTCAAATACGAAGGCACCCTCGACAAGTTCGTCGGCGACGAGATCATGGCGCTCTTCGGCGCGCCGGTCGGCCACGACGACGATCCCATCCGCGCCGTGCGCACCGCCATCGAGATGCTCGATGTGCTCCGGCAGCTCAATCAGCTGCGGGTGAGCCGCGGCGAGCCAGAGATCCTCATCGGCATCGGGATCAACTCCGGCGACGTGGTCGCGGGCTACATCGGATCCAGCAAGGCGCTCGAGTACACCGTGATCGGCGACACCGTGAACACCGGCGCGCGCCTCTGCTCGTACGCCAAGGCCGGCGAGATCATCATCTCCCACGCGACGTACGAGCAGCTGAACGGCGAGTTCGAGGCCATCCCGCTGCCCGACGCCAAGGTGAAGAACAAGAGCGAGATGCTCCGCATCTACAATGTGATCGGCGAGAAGCGCTCGGCAGCCACCGATCGCACCCGCCCCGCGTGACCTGATCGGGTGGCGAGCCCTCTCTACGAGCAGCCCATCAGCGATGAGGCCCTGCGGCCCACGCACCTGACGATCGATAGAGACGCGCTCCGCGACAACTACGCAGCCATTGCGCGGCACGTCGGGGGGGCCGAGGTGATGCCGATCCTCAAGGCCAACGCGTACGGCCACGGGCTCATCGAGGTGGCGCGCGTCTGTGAAGAGCTCGGCGCACCGGCCGTCGGCGTCGCGTACCTCGAAGAGGGCATTCACCTGCGGCGCGCGGGACTGCGCCTGCCGATCCTGATCCTCGGCGGGATCGCCGCCGCGCAGATCCCTCTCTTTCTGCGGCACGATCTCGAGCTCACCGCGTCCTCGGTCGACAAGCTGAATGCCATCGACGGGTGCGCGAGCGAGCTCGGTATGCGCGCGCGGGTGCACCTGAAGATCGACACCGGGATGGAGCGCATCGGGGTCCACCACTACTCGGCGGACAAGCTGCTCGAGGCGTCGCTGAACGCGCCGCACACCGACGTCGTCGGCATCTTCACCCACTTCGCCAACGCCGAAGAGACCGCCCCGACAGAGCTTCAGCTCGAGCGCTTCCTCGAGGTGCTGCGCTTCTACGAGCGGCGCTCACTGAAGACGCCTGTCCGGCACGCCGCGAGCTCGGGCGCCATCGCGTGCTGTGCAGCGAGTCACCTCGATCGGGTACGGCCCGGCGTGGTCTTCTACGGCGTTTCGCCCACGCTCGACCCGACGATGGCGACCGCGCTCGGCGTGCGGCCCGCGCTCTCGTGGACGAGCGAGGTGGTGTTCTTCAAGGTGGTGCGCGCGCATGATCCGGTGAGCTACGGATCGACCTGGTCGAGCGACGTCGACACCCGCGTCATCACCCTCCCCGTCGGCTACGGCGATGGCTATCCCCGCGCGCTCTCGTCGCGCGCCGAGGTGCTGGTGCGCGGCGAGCGCTACCCCGTGGTCGGCCGGGTCTGCATGGACCAGCTGATGGTCAGCATCGGCCGAGGCACCGCCTACAACGGCGACGAAGTCACGCTGATCGGCCGGGACGGCGCGCAGGAAGTGCGGGTCGAGGCCGTGGCGAATTGGGCCGGCACCATCCCGCACGAGATCCTCGCGTGCATCAACACCCGCGTGCCCCGGGTGTACGTCGATGGGGGACGAGCGTGAGCTTCCGCGCCTGACGGGATCCGCAACGGATGCGGATGCCTGTAGCATCGGGGCCCTCGACATCCCTTGTTGCTGTCTCGTACGGAGGTCCCATGTCACGCCGCTCCCTCGCTCTGGTCCTCGCCGTCTCTGCCTTCACCACCGTGGGCGCCGTCGGTTGCAGTGAGTCGCATGGTACGGACGACGACGCGGGCGAGATGATCTTTTTCGACGCGGCGGGCCTCGATGGAGGACGCGACACCGGCGTCGATGCGTACATGGCCGCGTGCGGCAACTCGATCATCGAAGCCGGCGAGGAGTGCGACGATGGCAACCTCGCCTCGGGCGATGGATGCGATGCCGTGTGCGATCGCGAGGCCTACTGCGGCGATGGCAACATGGACCCGGGTGAGATCTGCGACGACGGCAACCACCGCAGCAACGACGGCTGCCGCTCGGACTGCCTGTCGGACGAGACCTGCGGCAACGACATCGTGGACTTCGCGGCCGGCGAAGTGTGCGACGGCACCATGGGCTGCTCGGGTACCTGCACCGCGATCGAGGGCTGCCCCGACGGCACGGTGATGGCGCCCGAGATGTGCGACGACGGCAACGAGGATCGCTGGGACGCATGCGGCGTGGACTGCCGCGAGACCGTGACCTTCGCGCTCGAGAACACGGAGTTCGCCGGCACCATGATCGGCTGCGACTACAGCGGTGACGGGATGCCCGACAACCGCTTCTCCCGCGCTGCGGGCTCGGCGCTCAACCTGCTCAACATGTTCTTGGGCGGCGGCGGACCCGGTCTCTTGATCTCGCTCCTCGGCCTCGATGATCCGGGCGCGGTGAACGATCCCTCGCTGCGCGCGGCGTGGCTCACCGGGAACATGACCCCCGAGGGCTACACCATCGACGCGGGCGCGCTGAACCCCGACGGTACCCCGGCCACCTCGCTCGAGACCCGCATCACCGCCCGCAGCATGATCGGCGGCCCGGAGGATATCGACTTCCCCATCGCGTTCCTCCCGCTGACCCTTCGTGACGCGTACGTGCTCGGGACCACCAGCGGTCTGCCCGCGCGGGTCTCGGCGATTACGGACGGTCTCATCTGCGGCGTGGTGCCGATCGCGCCCCTCACCTTCCTCAACGAGAGCCTGATCGAGAGCTTCGGCGGCGGCGGCGGTGGATTCGAGATCTCGATCGACCCTCCCTGCGCCGGGACAGAAGAGTCGAGCATGGCCGACTGGATCATCGGCGGCGCCACCATCGCGATCATCAACCTGCGCGCGACCCAGCCCGACGTGGATCTCGATGGCGATGGCCTCGAGAGCTACGAGGTCACCAGCGGCCCGGGGTGCCAGGCGGTGGTGACGGCGTGCATCGACGGCAACGGACGCCGCGTCGAGGGCCGCAACTGCTACCTCGAAGAAGGCTTCGAGGACGGGTACTCCGCGGCGCTCACCTACACGGGCACGCGGGTGAACACGGTCGGAGCGCGCTAGCGCACCGATTCATTCGAATCGCGCTAGGGTCCGCGTCGCATGCCTGCCAACGTCCACACGAACATCCTCGGCGCCATCGGCCACACCCCGCTCGTCCGATTGAACCGGGTGACCCAGGGCATCCGCGCGACGGTCTACGCCAAGGTCGAGACGTTCAATCCGGGCAACAGCATCAAGGACCGCATGGCCCTCAAGATGGTAGAGGACGCCGAGAAGGCGGGCCTGCTGAAGCCGGGCGGCACCATCATCGAGGGCACCAGCGGCAACACCGGGATGGGCCTGGCGATCACCGCGATCGTGAAGGGCTACAAGTGCATCTTCACGACCACCGACAAGCAGTCGAGTGAGAAGGTCGATGCCCTGCGCGCGTTCGGCGCCGAGGTCATCGTCTGCCCCACCGACGTCGATCCCGAGGATCCCCGCTCGTACTACTCGGTGAGCTCACGCTTGGAGCGCGAGACGCCCAACAGCTGGAAGGCCAACCAGTACGACAATCCCTCCAACGCCCAGGCCCACTACGAGAGCACCGGACCGGAGCTGTGGGAGCAGACGGGCGGCAAGATCGATCACCTGGTGGTGGGCGTGGGCACGGGCGGGACGCTGTCTGGCGCCGCGCGCTATCTCAAGGAGAAGAACCCCCACATGAAGGCGTGGGGCATCGACACCTACGGCTCGGTCTTCAAGAAATACAAAGAGACGAAGGTCTTCGACAAGCACGAGATCTATCCCTACGTGACCGAGGGCATCGGCGAAGACTTCTTGCCCGAGAACGTAGATTTCTCCCTGATCGATGGCTTCGAGAAGGTGACCGACAGGGACGCGGCCATCTGGACCCGAGAGATCGTTCGCCAAGAGGGCATCTGGGTCGGCAACAGCGCGGGCTCGGCGGTGTGTGGTCTCTTGCAGCTGAAGGACCGGTTTCAGGAGGGCGAGACCGTCGTGGTGATCTTCCACGACCATGGCACTCGCTACGTCGGCAAGATGTTCAATCCCGTGTGGATGCGCGCCATGGGCTACGAGACGGTCGAGGGGCCGACCGCCCGCGCGCTGGTGACCAACAAGAAGGTGAGCGCGGTGGTGGGCGTCGAGGAGACCGACACCGTTGAGCACGCCGTCTCCCAGATGCGCGAGAATGACTTCTCTCAGATCCCCGTACTTCGCGCGGGACGGATCGTGGGCTCGCTCAACGAGTCCCACATCTTCAGCCGCATGGTGAGCGATCCGAACATCCGGACCGACTCGGTGCGGGCGATCATGCAGAAGCCCTTCCGCTACGTGGACATCGAGACGCCCGTGAAGCTGCTGGCCGGGATGATCACCCCCGAGAGTCCCGCGGTCTTGGTCCGCGACTTCCCGGAAGACAAGACCTACATCCTCACCGGCTACGACGTGCTCGCCGCGCTCTGAGCCCCGCTCGTCACGGAGCCGACCTCGTCACGGAGCCGACCTCGTCACGGAGCCGACCT
>Ga0105047_10000401_pt1 | contig 72549 bp, 66 predicted proteins | sample MAT04_FD_78384 | JGI IMG/M metagenome (GOLD analysis project Ga0105047, IMG submission 78384) | Freshwater microbial communities from Lake Fryxell liftoff mats and glacier meltwater in Antarctica - MAT-04 (megahit assembly) | ecosystem: Environmental > Aquatic > Freshwater > Ice > Liftoff... | reverse complement strand
GGTTGGGAAGTGAGTTCGCTGTTCATCACGGCGATGCTCACCGTCATCGGCTTCTCGGTACTCGACGCGACCGTCATCTTCGACCGAGTTCGGGAGAACCTCCGACGCCCGAGGACGGGCGACGACTTTGGCACCCTGTGCGATCGGTCGATCACGCAGAGCTTTGCGCGATCCATCAACACGTCACTCACCGTCATCGTCACGTTGCTCATCCTGATCTTCGCCGGTACGGCAACGATAGACCTCAAGTTCTTCTGTCTCGCGATGCTGGTTGGCATCCTGTCGGGAACTTACTCGTCGATCTTCAATGCCGCGCCAATTCTTTACATCTGGGAAAAGTCTCGGGTGAAGCGAGCGGGTGAAGACGCCGGGTTAATCGCCGAGACGACCGCCGAGATCAACCGCATCCGCGCCCAGGCCTTGGCAGTTGCCGCCGGCCCCCCCGGCGTCGGCGAGTTCGGCTCCCCGGCCAGTGGTAGCGCGGCCGCGCGGGGCTACGGTCAGGTTAAGCGCAAGGATAGCGCGATTGACCGCAGCAAGCAGGATCTCGACGACGAGTAACGTCTCCGAGCGTTCCAGAAAATCCCGCCATCGGCCGGGGGCGACCATCGCCCCCGGCCGTTTTTGCGGTATCTGACCCCGACTTCCGATCCAAGCATTGATTCGGGCGGGTAATTGCTTCAGGACATGGAAACGAATCCCCAGAGGATATGTTAACGGGCGAAATGTTTGTGGACGAAGGGCTGATCGAACCGAGTCAGCTCCAAATTGCCACGGATAAGCAACGGGAACTGGGCAATAACGAGCCCATTGCCCGCGTGCTCGTTCAGATGGGATTTATCAGCGAACGCGACCGCGTTCGCTGTTTGGGCAAGATGTGGGGCATCCAGTTCGTGGATATCGCCGACTGCGTCCCCACCGAAGAAGCCCTGCACATCCTTTCGCCCCAAATTGCAAAGCGGTTCCGTTCGATCCCGCTCCGCATTGAAGAGAGTCGCCTAATCGTGGCGATGGCAAATCCGCTCGACATCTTCATTGTCGACGAACTCCGCCTGACTACCGGCCTCGAAATTGAGCCGATGATCGCGGTCGAAGAAGATCTGGACGCCTCACTCGCGGCCCACTATAAGATCGAGACCAACGTCAACGAGCAACTCAATAACATGATGCAGGACTTCGACAAGAACGTCGAAGTCAAAGCTCAAGAGGTAGATGACGTTAACGAGGGCGAGTTGCGGGCGATGGGCGAGGATGCGCCCATTGTGCGCCTGGCCAACATGATCATTAACCAGGCCGTTCAAGACAAAGCCAGCGACATCCACCTTGAGCCGCGTAAGGACGGCATGGTCGTCCGGTTCCGAATCGACGGCGTGATGCTGGAGGCGATGACCCTCCCACGTAAAGTTATCGCGCCTCTGACGTCCCGGTTCAAGATCGTCTCGAACATGGACATCGCCGAGAAGCGCGTGCCCCAGGACAACCGAATTTCAGCGACGATCGGGGGCAAAGACTACGATTTTCGCGTGAGTACGCTGCCCGTGGTGTACGGCGAGAAGATCGTCATGCGCGTTCTGGATAAGGGCGGCATCAATGTGGGACTGGGCAAACTAGGCTTTTTGCCGCACAACATGAAGCTCATCGAAGACATGTCGTCGCGAAGCTTCGGCATTCTCCTGGTCACCGGCCCCACTGGCTCGGGCAAATCCACCACGCTCTACTCGGTGCTCAATAAACTCGCTACCGGCGAGTCCAACATCATCACCATTGAGGACCCGGTGGAATACGAGTTGAACGGCATCAACCAGTGCTCGGTGAATAACCGCGCGGGAATGACCTTTTCCGCTGGTCTACGGGCCATGCTCCGGCAAGACCCAGATATCATCATGGTGGGCGAAATGCGTGATAACGAAACCGCGACCATCGCCATGGAAGCCGCCCTGACCGGTCACCTTGTCCTCAGCACACTTCACACCAACGACGCCCCGTCCGCGCCTTCACGGCTCATCGATATGGGCGTCGAACCGTTCCTCATCAGTTCGTCCATCGTGGGCATCTTGGCCCAGCGCCTGGTTCGCCAGATCTGCCCGAACTGCAAGGAAAGCTACACCGCAAGCCGCGAAAGCTTGCTACGTTACGGCTTCCCCATGCCCGAAGAAGTGGCCGCCGACACCCACGGCGAACTCACCCTATTCCGCGGAGCCGGATGCGACAAGTGTAAGGGAAGCGGCTATAAGGGCCGAACCGGCGTGCACGAGCTGATGGCGCTCAACGACCCCATCCGCGACGAAATCCTGAAGAAGTCACCCAGCCACATCCTCCGCCGATTGGCGGTGGACAACGGCATGCGAACGCTTCAGATGGATGCTGTGGCCAAGATTCTTATGGGCGTTACCAGCGTCGACGAAGTCCTCCGGGTGATTTACGCATGATGAACGCGTTCCGCCTATCAGCACTTCTTTTGCCTAGGGTGCCCCGGCAACTTTTACGGGACAGAAGCTCGAACGGGTTACCGATACTCTCTATGGGCCGGCCCCAAGCAATTCGCATTCATGTCTAGGAACTACTAACGGTGCCAGGAACTTCCACTGCTGACCAAGAAGCCATCGAGCGGATTGTCTCTCGCATCCGCGAGATCGCCGTTCTTCCCCACGTCGTCTTTCGCATTATCGAATCCACGGGCTCCGACCAGGTTAGTGCGGCCACTATTGAGAAAATCATCCTCGTGGATCCCGGATTCTGCGCCAAGATCCTCACGTCTGTCAATTCGGCCCAGTACGCACTGCCCAAAAAGATCGCGTCCATCCGCGAGGCCATTATGTTTTTGGGTGTGAAGCAAGTGCGAGCCATGGCGATGACGGTCGGCGTGTTCGACCTATTTGTCGGCAAGAACGATAAAGAGTCGCTCCGGCGCCGTGATTGGTGGCGCCACAGCCTTGATACGGCAGTCTGCGCCCGATGGCTCGCCTCCCACGCCAAGTCCGACCCGGACGAAGGCTATGTTGCCGGACTGTTGCACTACATCGGCAAGACCGTCCTCGACCGCAGCGATCCGGCCACTTACGAAAAAGTGATGGTGCTTGCCGAGAAAGGGGTTTCTGATCTACAGGCTGAGCAACACCTGTTTGGGGCCCACCATGTAGCCGTCGGCATGGCCATCGCCCGAAAATGGGGATTCCCCGAGCACTTAGTGTATAGCCTGGATTACGTCAGCGAGGGAACCGAGGACAGTTCAATCAATCGGGTCCGCGCAACGGTTGCACTGGCGCATTCATTGGCGCGCTTGGCCGTGAATGGGGTGACGGATCTTGATGCGCGTATGAAATCCTTGCCCGAGTGGGCTTGCGAACTCACCGACACCCAAGAGAACCAGATTTCCGGACTCGTGGACGGCAGCGTCTCGGCGATTGCCGCCGCCCGTGCCGCCTAATTCTTCGACAAAGTATTCAACACCGAGCGAACGGACCGATAAGGAGAGAAATGGCAGAAGCATTTAGCTGGAACAAGGTGTTGGGGAACGAGACTCCGGCGAATCCCGCCGAGTTAGAAGGGCTCGCCGTTGATCCCCGCAACGGGCAACCGGTCACTTCGACCCCGCCCCCGAGCGTCAACGTTCCCACCGAGGAAGCAGACCTCGCGACGCTGCTGGATGCGATTCCCGAAACTCCGTCCTTTCGGATTGAGTCCGCGCCAATCCCGGATCATGCGCAATCCCAGATTCCGGGTTATGTCCCGTTGGACGTTTTGACGCCCGAGACCCACAACACAACGTTCAAAGTCCACGACGACGGCTTTGGGGCGCCTAAGGTTGAAGTCACCGCCGGGGTCCTGCCCTTGCTGAACGTTCACCTAGATGACATTCTGCGCATGGCGATCGATCGAAAGGCGAGCGATATCCACCTTACGGTTGGCTTGCCCCCAATGGTCCGCGTCGATGGCGAAATCATTCAGCTCCCCTACGAGGTGTTAGACCAGCAGGGCGCCCGCCGTTTGGTGTACGAAGTCCTCACGAACGAGCAGGTTCAAAAGTACGAGCAGACCCACGAGCTTGACTTCGGTTACGGCGTCAAGAACCTGGCCCGCTTCCGGTTTAACGTCTACATGCAACGGGGTTCGGTCGCGGCGGCACTGCGAGCCATTCCCACCAAGATCCCAACCTTTGACCAGCTCGGGTTGCCTTCAGTCATCCGCGATATCTCTAAGCGCCACTCGGGACTCGTGCTCGTTACTGGCCCCACGGGCTCCGGAAAGTCTACGACCATCGCCACGATGATCGACGACATCAACGACACCCGGCAGGGGCACATCCTCACAATTGAGGATCCAATCGAATACCTGCACTCGCACAAGAAGTGCATGGTCAACCAACGGGAACTGCACTCGGATACGTTCTCGTTCCACGCTTCGCTCCGCGCCGTTTTGCGTGAAGACCCTGACATTATTCTGGTCGGCGAACTTCGCGACCTCGAGACCATTGAAGCCGCTTTGACCCTCGCCGAGACGGGCCACTTGGTCTTTGGCACCCTGCACACTCGCAACGCGCCCGCCACCATCGACCGCGTGGTGGACGTTTTCTCCAGCGATCAGCAAGACCAAATCCGAGTGTTGCTGGGCAATACCCTTGAGGGGGTCGTCAGTCAGCAACTCTTGCCGCGCCTGGGCGGTGGGCGCTGCGCCGCGATTGAGATCATGATCGGCACTTCCGCCATCAAAAACCTCATCCGAGAGGGCAAGACGCACCAAATGTACTCGGTCTTGGAGACCAGCAAGAACATCGGGATGCAAACCCTAGACGCCTCGCTAGCCGATCTCTTCCGCAACGGAAACTGCGCGTACGAGGAGTGCCTCATGCGCGCGGTGGACAAGGAAACCTTTGCCCGCTTAGCGAAAGGCTCAAGCCACTAGCCCGACTATTTCTGCACGAAGAACCGCGCGCCGCCGGTCTTGTCCGACAGAGAAATCTGCCCACGGAACGTCTCGTCCATCACCACCTCAAAGGTCGTGGGGAGCAAGTAACGCGCGGTGACCTCCACCGCACCATCCTCGTACACCCGTAGCCGAACGTAATTGTAGACGTGCCCGTAGCGAGGATGCGCGATGAGAGCCGTGCCGCTGGCCGCCACGTAGGCCTTCGGGTTACGGATGACGCCCGCCGCAAAGCGCTCCCAAGTTTCCAGGTTCATCCCACCTACGGCATCTGGCGCCGGGGACTCCTTGCCCTCTACGGTTAGGGTCATCGCCGCGTAGTGCAGCACCACGCGCACCGAATCGCCCCTGTCCAGCGCTTTAATCAACTCGCCGTACGTCGCCAAGGGACGCGTCGCCGCCCCTGCCCCGTTGGTCATTACCAACAACAGCCAGCCCACACAAGCCCATAAAACCCCAATCCTTGCCATGCCCGTAGTTTGGCAGAATCCGAGAACCCCGCTTCCCGCCGAGGACGCGGCCTTGCCTCCAGACGGTATAAACCGAAGAAAGAAATGGATTCGCCGGAAACCACCCTCAACCAGGATTCCCCCGACGTATCCATCATCGTGCCCGCTCTTAACGAAGAGGCCACCATCCAAACGCTCTTAGACCGTTTGCTGGGGTTGCCCCTTCGCACCCAGGTCATCGTGGTGGACGACGGCAGCCGCGACGGCACCCCGGGGATCCTTGACGGTTACCGCGATCGGGTGGTTGTCCTAACCAATTCGCGTCCGGGCGGCAAAGGCGCGGCCATTCGCCAAGCCCTCAGCCACGCGAAGGGTTCAGTGGTCGTCATTCAAGACGCTGACCTGGAGTACGTCCCCGAAGAACTGCCCCAACTGGTCAGCCCCATCCTCCGGGGCGAAGCCAACGTAGTGTACGGGAACCGGTTCTCGGCCGGACTGCCCGACGGAATGGCCTTGCCCAACAAAGTGGTAAATGTCCTCTTGGTCCTGGCGGTGGGACTGCTGTTCGGCAAGAAGATTCAGGATGAGGCTACCTGCTACAAGGCGTTTCGGCGCGACCGACTGGAGCGCATGAACCTGGTGTGCCACCGTTTTGAGTTCTGCCCTGAGGTCACGGCGAAAGCGCTGCGTCTGGGCGAAAGGATCGTTGAGATCCCGATCTCGTATACGCCCCGAAGCAAAGCGGCGGGCAAGAAAATCCGGTGGACCGACGCGCCGGAGGCCTTCTGGACACTGCTTCGACACCGGTTTTCAAAGTTCTAATTGCCCGACGCGAAGAAACCCCGACGGTGCCGCGCACCTTCGGGGTTTCCCGGTGTCGGGACGGACCTAAATCCGTTCGACGTGGGTGTAGTCGAGGTCGACCGGGGTCTCGCGGCCAAAGATGTTGATGAGGACCTTGAGCTTCTCGCGGTCGGAATTAACCTCTTCGATCTTTCCGGTGTAGTCGCTAAAGGGACCTTCCATCACGCGGACCATGTCGCCCTTGTTGTACGAAATCTTCGGCGCTTCCGTGCTGGCCTCAAGGTTTCGCTTAATCCGGTCAACCTCGTAGTACTCTAGCGGGACGGGTTTATTGCCGCTCTGGATGAAGCCGGTGACGCCACTGGTGTTACGCACCAGCTTAAACGTGTCCTCGGTGAGGTTCATATTCACCAGGATGTAACCTGGGAAAACCTTCTTCATCACCTCAACGCGCTTGCCGTTACGGGTACCCAGCTCCTTCTCTTCGGGGATCAAAATCTCGAAGATGTCGTAGTCCCAATAATGCTCTACGATCGCGCGGCGCTCGAGGAGGCCTTTAACCTTTTTCTCGTGCCCCGAGATCGTGTGAACGGCGTACCAAGCGCGGGCCATCTACACGCCTCCCCGGAACAGCTGTCGGAATAGCGTGTCGAAAATCACGGATAGCGCGAGCAAGAAGAGCACGGTCATCGTGCAAATCACTAGCACAACGCCGGTGAGACGATTCGTCTCGCGGCGGTCGGGCCAGTTCACTAACTTCATCTCTCGGACGACATCTTTGTAAAATGCTTTCGGCCCCCGGCGCATCTTGGGCAGAGGCACGGTACTGGGCAACTTCGGCGTGGTCTTATCTTGACTCATGGACGTCGATTCCTCCCGAGACCGCCGACGAACACCGCTCGCCGAGTCGGGGGAAAAAGCAGAATACCATGATTGGGGTCGCCGTCGAAACGGCACCGACCCCAAATCACTCTCAGTTTTTCTCGCTCAAGCAATCATTCCGGCCCCTCCGAAGCGGGTCCACTCGGCTCGCGGACAAAGGTAAATCTCTCTCCAGTAAAGCCAACCTTGATCAGATCACCGTCGTGAATCTCGCCGGCCAGAAGGCGTTGGGCCATCGGGTTCAGGATTTCGCGCTGGATCGCCCGCTTCAGAGGGCGGGCTCCAAACTGCGGGTCGAACCCCGTCGCCGCCAGTTCGGACAGCGCGGCGTCATCCACGCGCAACGAGATGCGCCGATCGGTCAAACGCTCCGCCACGCGTTCAATCTGAATACTCACGATCCGCTTGATCTCGGCGATCCCCAGCGGCCGGAACAACACGATGTCGTCCAGCCGGTTCAAAAACTCCGGGCGGAAGAACTGGCGAACTTCGCCCAACACTTGGGCCTCGGTTTTCCGCCAGGCCTCCTCCCCGCCCAAGGGGTCGCCATAGAACTGACCGCCCAGATTGCTGGTGAGGATGATGACGGCGTTGCGGAAACTTACCGTTCGACCCTGACCGTCCGTTAGGCGTCCGTCGTCCAAGAGTTGCAACAACGTGTTGAAAACCTCGGGATGGGCCTTCTCCACTTCGTCCAGCAGAATCACGGCGTAAGGGCGGCGTCTCACGGCCTCGGTCAGTTGCCCACCCTCATCGTAGCCCACGTAGCCCGGAGGTGCCCCAATGAGGCGGCTGACCGAGTGCCGTTCGCTGTACTCGCTCATGTCGATGCGCACCATCGCGTTCTCGTCGTTGAAGAGCACCTCGGCCAATGCACGCGCGGTTTCGGTTTTGCCCACGCCGGTGGGGCCTAAGAACAGGAATGACCCGATGGGCCGCGCCGGATCGGCAATCCCACTGCGCGATCGGCGAATGGCGTCGCTCAGGAGGCGCAGGGCCGGTTCTTGGCCCACCACGCGTGCGCTCAGCAAGTCCTCCATGTACAAGAGCTTGTGCATCTCGCCCTCCAGTAGGCGACTCACCGGCACCCCGGTCCACTTGCTCACCACCTGCGCGATGTCCTCGCTCTCAACTTCCTCGTTCAGCATCTTAGATGTCGCCTGAAGTCGGTTCAACTCTGCGCTCTCTTGCTGTAACTCCCGCGCAAGGCTGGGCAGGACCCCATTCTGAATTTCGGCGGCTTTGGCGAAGTCCATGTCGCGATCGCGGGCTTGTTGCAGCAGGGCTTGCTGCTCCTCAATCTGCGACTTGATATCCCGAATCCGCTCAATCCGTCCTTTCTCAGCCTGCCAAGTTGCGCGTAGCCCGCTGGTTCGCTCGCTGAGCTCCGCAATGCGACGCTCAATGGCGGAAAGGCGCTCTCGACTCGCTTCGTCGTCCTCGCGGCGCAAAGCTTCGCGGTCGATTTCCAGCTGTCGCCCTTGCCGTTCCACTTCATCGATCTCGGCGGGGACGCTATCAATCTGAATCTTGAGTCGACTCGCGGCCTCGTCCACTAGATCAATGGCCTTATCGGGCAAGAATCGGTCGGTGATGTAACGATGACTTAGCGTGGCGGCGGCCACCAAAGCGTTATCCGTTATCCGGACACCGTGGTGAATTTCGTAACGCTCCTTCAACCCACGCAGGATTGAAATCGTCTGGTCCACGGTCGGCTCGGCCACGTAGACAATCTGGAAACGGCGCTCCAGGGCCGCGTCCTTCTCAATGTTCTTACGGTATTCGTCGAGCGTGGTAGCGCCTACGGTGTGCAGTTCACCCCGCGCCAGCATGGGCTTTAGCATGTTGGCGGCGTCCATCGAGCCCTCGCCCTTGCCCGCGCCTACCAGCGTGTGCAGTTCATCGATGAATACGATGATTTGACCGTCGCTCCGCTTGATCTCTTCGAGAACGGCTTTCATGCGGTCCTCGAACTCGCCCCGGTACTTGGCCCCGGCGATCATGGCGCTCAGATCCAGCGAGACCACGCTCTTGTTGCGAAGCCCCTCGGGGATGTCGCCGTTCACAATTCGCTGCGCCAACCCTTCCACCACCGCCGTCTTTCCCACCCCGGGTTCGCCAATGAGCACGGGGTTATTCTTGGTTCGTCGGCTGAGTACTTGAATCACGCGGCGGATCTCTTCGTCGCGCCCGATCACCGGGTCCAGCTTGCCCTGGCGCGCCCGTTCGGTAAGGTCCACTGAGTACTTTTCGAGGGCTTGGTAGCGGTCCTCGGCCTGGGGATCGGTTACTTTACGTCCGCCCCGTAACTCTTCGATCACCGTTTCCAGTGCCTTGCGGTGCACGCCCGCGCCCTTCAGCAACCGGCCTGCGGCCCCGCTGTCGTCAAGTAAGCCTAGCAGGATATGCTCGGTGGAAACGTACTCGTCGCCGAGGGCTTCTAGCGACTTGAAGGCCTCATTAAAGGCTTGCTGCGCCCGCCCGGAAATGCTGGCACCGTAACTGCTGGCCCCTTGCACCTTCGGCAGACGCTCGATCTCGGCCCGAGCATCCCGCGCCAGGCGTCCGGTATCCACGCTCAGCTTCTCCAGCAGCGGCCGTATAACGCTCCCTTCCTGCTCCAGCATCGCCCGCAAAAGGTGCTCAGGCTCAATGCTTTGGTTCTGCGCGCGTTCGGCGTGGGCTTGGGCGTTTTGGAAGGCGTCTTGGGCTTTAAGAGTTAGTTTGTCGAATCTCACGGTGTTATCTTTAGTCTATTGCGCTCAATAGACGTAAGTCTATAAGAAGCAAGCCACTAAGAAGCGGAAAAGTTCCCATTTTTAAGCAGGATTTGATACCGTTGGGGTGTAACTTAGGAACTGCCATGCCCCGACCTACGCTGATTCCTGGCGAAAACCGTATCCTCCACGGCGGAGACTACAACCCCGACCAGTGGCTTGCCTACCCCGAGATTCTGAATGAAGACTTTCGGCTGATGCCCCTTGCGGGGTGCAACACGTTCAGCATCGGAATCTTCGCGTGGGTCAGCTACGAACCCGAGGAGGGCACGGTTAGCTTTGACTGGCTGAATCGGATCATGGACCGCATGGCCGCCCAAAATCAGCGCGTGATTTTGGCCACCCCCAGCGGGGCCATGCCGGACTGGATGGCGGCGAAGTATCCGGAGATCCGGCGTGTGGATCGGCAGGGCCTGCGCGCCCCCTATCGCGACCGGCACAACCATTGCTGGACGTCCCCGGTTTACCGCGACAAGGTGACCGAGATGAACACCCGCCTGGCCGAGCGATTTGGTAAGCACCCGGCCCTGGGCATGTGGCACCTCAGCAACGAGTACAGCGGTGAGTGCCTGTGCCCGCTGTGCCGCGCCGAATGGGCCAAGTGGCTCGAGGCGAAGTACGGCAGTCTGGAGAAAATGAACGACGCTTGGTGGTCGCATTTCTGGAGCCATACCTACACCTCGTTCAACACGGTCGAACCCGCCGACAGCACCGTGGACGGCATGATGGTGGACTGGTTGAGATTTAGCAACGACCGGCTGATAGACTTTATGCGCCACGAGATGGCCCCCCTTCGCCGACTGACGCCGGACGTCCTGTGTACCACGAACTTTATGGGCACGAATGGCCATCTCAACTACGCGGAGATTGCCAAGCACGTCGACCTGATCGCGGACGACCAATATCCCGCGTACTCCTCGGAAATCACAGACCTTGCGTCCAGCGGGAACTACGTGGCATTTAAGGACAACCTTTACCGTGGATTCCACCCAGACCGGCCGTGGATGCTGATGGAGAGCTGCCCGGAAAGCCCGCAGTGGTGTAGCCCCATGCGAACCAAGGATCCCGGCCTGCACCGCCTAGAGATGCTCCAGGCCATCGGCTTGGGCGCTGAGGGCACGTGCTACTTCCAGTGGCGCAAGGGCAAGGGCGGCATGGAGAAATTCCACGGTGCCGTGGTGGATCACGTCGGCCATGAGAACACCCGCGCTTTCCGGGGCGTAGCGGAACTCGGCGCGCTTTACCAAAGAATGGAAGGCGTGGTGGGTAGCAAGGTTTTGGCCGAAGTGGCGATGATCCACGACTGGGAATCGCAGTGGGGCTATGAACTCAGTAGCGGCCCCGGCAACGGTAGGAAAGACTACTTGCACACCGCGGTGACCTTGCACCGAGGACTTTGGGAACGCGGCTACGGCGTGGACGTGCTGGGGCAAGACCGCGAGTGGGACCAGTACCCGCTGGTTATTGCGCCTCGGATGTGGATGCTGAAACCTGGGACCGCCGAACGCATTCGAGACTACGTGGCCCAGGGCGGCACCCTGGTGATGGACGCCCTGGGCGGCGTGTGCGACGAGTACAACCGGGTGTTACCGGGCGGCTGGCCCGGCGGCGGACTGCGCGAGGTCGCTGGCATCTGGGTGGAAGAGTGGGATTGGCTAGACGAGAAGACCCACCGCACGGCACGGTCGGTCGACGGCAACTCACTCGGCCTCAGCGGATCCTCCGAAGTTGAGCGCTGGGCGATGATCGCGCACCTGGAAGGCGCCGAAGCGGTGGCCATCTTTGAAGATGGTTGGTACCGTGGCGCGCCGGCGGTTTCCGTCAACGCCTACGGCAAGGGACGGTGCATCACGCTTCTGGGCGAGCCGGACATCGCCGTGGTGCGGCGCTTGATGGGCCACCTCGGCCGCGAACTGCACCTACATGGCGCGGTGTCGGACCTCCCGCGCGGGGTAGCGGCTCAGCGCCGAGTAAAGGAAGATCAGACCTACGTGTTCCTGCAGAACTTTACGAAGGACCGCCAAACGGTAGGCATCGGCGGTCGGTGGCGCTCACTCGCCAACGACATCGAAATTGAAGGCTCGCACATCCTCAACCCGCTCGGAAGCGACGTGCTCATCCAATTGCCGTAACTCGATCCGCAAGACGGGGCCGCCTCTTTCGAGAGGCGGCCCCGTCTTTGCGATAGCCCGATGGTCAACGACGCTTAGAAGCTGACGTCGACCTTCTGCTCGGTGCCGGTCTCGCTGCTCTTGTAAAGCGCATCGAAAATGGCGTTGAGGATGAGGCCGTTCTCGCCGGCAACCGGGGACGGCTCCCCGTTAGTGATGGCCCGGACGAACGCCTGGACTTCGGCCGTGTACGACGACGCGACGTTGGGAATGTTCTCCGGCTTCAGCGTAAAGTATTGCTGATCCATCTCCTTGAAGATCCGGATCGGGTCGCTTCCCCACGTGTTCACAATCGCGCCCGCCTTGGTGCCGAACAGTTGCGATTCGAACGGATCGCCCTCCATGTTGGCCATAAACGAGCTCTCAAGCGTGACGACCGCGCCATTATCGAACTTGATCTGGCCGACAGCGAAGTCCTCCACCGTGAACTTCTTGCGGTCGTAATCGCCGAAGAAGTTGACGAGTGAGGGATCCTTGCCTAGCGTGTCCCACGTTTTGCCGCTGGCACTCACGGGCTTGGGATAGCCCATGAAGTACAACGTGAGGTCGAGGATGTGTACGCCAATGTCGATTAGCGGACCGCCGCCTTGCTTCTCCTTGTCGATGAAGACGCCCCAATGCGGGACGCCGCGTCGGCGAAGGGCCTTAGCGCGCGCGTAGTAAATTTCGCCCATGTGGCCGTTGTCGATGAAGTCCTTCATGAACTTCGCCGGGCCACCGAATCGGCTCTGCAACGCCACCTGGAGAATCTTGCCCGTATCGGCCGCGGCGCGGCACATCTGCTTGGCTTCCAAGGCGTTCATAGCCAACGGCTTCTCGCACAGCACGTGCTTGCCAGCCTTAAGGGCCGCGACCGTCTGCGGGCAGTGCAACGCATTCGGCGTGGTCACCGAGACTGCGTCGATGGACTTGTCCGCGAGTAAGTCTTCAACCTTGGTGTAAGTGGTGGTGACGCCGAATTTCTCGGCGGCTTCCTTTAACGACTTCTCGTTGACGTCGCAAAATGCGACCATCTCACACTCTTCGGGGATGGATGCATACCCCGGCATGTGGCAGCTCTGCGAGATGCCACCCGTACCAATAATTCCGATTTTAAGCTTCTTTGCCACGAGACGTTTGCTCCTGTGAAACTGGAGATTACCGGAGCCTGCCCGTCCCTCGCTGAACCTAAGAACTCAGGCGTGGGGCATCATCCGACGGCAGGAGCGCGGAATCGGGCGCGTCGCCAGCGGACTGGTTCCCTTGCCTCACGGCGTACCAGCTCCCTCCGACGCAGATCAGGGCCATCATCCCCCAGAACACCAAGATTGACATCTCGGGTACCGAGACGGAAGGCGCTAGCACCCGCGTCCCGTTGTGCGCGGCCATGAAGGCGAGCTTGACGCCAACCCACCCCACCAGCAGGTAGGCCATATCATCCAGGCGAGGGAAGCGATCCATCAACCGAATAAAGAACCCGGCGGCGAAACGTAGCAAGATGACCCCAATAATCGCGCCCGTGTAGACCACCCAGATTTTGTCTTGCCCCTTCACCATCGCCACCGCCGCCAGCACGCTATCGATGGCAAAAGCGATATCCGCCACTTCGACGGCGATGACGGTTGGCCAGAATCCCTTGCCCGCAGGCTGAACGGCCTTGCCCCCCGAATGTAAGAAAAAGTGCTTGAGCGGTAGCCAGAGCAAGTAAATCGCGCCGACGGCCTGTAACCACCACAATGCGATGATTTTAGTGGCCAGGATGATGGCGATCAGCCGGAACAGGAACGCGCCCCCCAGGCCGTACAGCAAGGCTTTGCGCTGTTGCGGTCCCGGAAGGTGCCGAACCATGATGGCCAACACGAGGGCGTTGTCGGCCGAGAGCAAGCCCTCAAGTAAAACCAAGAATGCGACGACGCCGAGGTCAGCGGTAACAAAGGTCTGCGTAACCATGCTCTACGCGCAAAGCCCGGGGGGCTCCCACGTCCCAGTGTGCCACAATTTGGGCTCGCCTCATGGACCAGGCTTGCCAAGTACGGCCTGGTGCAATGGGGACCTAACGGAATCTTATGCCGACCTACCTCTACGAATGCAACACGTGCGAAAAGCAGTTCGAAGTCGAGCAACGCATCACTGAAGCCCCATTGACCGACTGTGATTGCGGCAAGGGCCAGGTGCGTCGCTTGATCCAGCCCACCGCGATCCTCTTCAAAGGTGCGGGGTTCCACATCAACGATTACTCGGCGAGCAAGGCTTCAACCTCCGCCGATTCGGCCACGCCCGGGGGGGCGGATTGCTCCGGAAACCCGGCTTCGTGCGCCAAGTGCGACACCGACGGCGCTTAGGTCATTACTCTCGTCCGACCGTTTGCGGGCGGGTTGAAGGCAGGGCCTTCAACCCGCCCGCGTTGGGCTAGCCTGCGCCCGCGAACGCCGCGAGTTCCTTGGCGTCGCTGGGAATGACGGTCTTACCGCTGCGAATTGCCTCAGCGATCCCTTCCAACTGCGTGAGGTGCTCGGCCGGAATCTGCGCCTTCGTGAACTTGAAGTCGGTAGTGCCCACGCCGCCCGCCTTCAGGTCATAGATCCGCTCGCCAGCCGAAAACTTGCCCTCGGTGAGGTCCGCGATGGTCTGCAACACGGCTTGATCCACGCGCTTCACCATGGAGGTCAGCACGCGCCCGGGGGCCAGTTCGTCCTGGTTCGAGTCGACGCCAATGGCGTACTTCTTGGCTTCCTTGGCCGCCTCAATGACGCCCAGGCCCGCCCGACCGGCGGCATGATAGATGACGTCGGCGCCCTGCTGGTACAGGATTCCCGCGGCCGCTTTGGCCTGGTTCACGTCATCCCAGTTGCCCGTGAACTTGGGAGGAAGGACCTCGATCTTGGGGTTGGCCGCTTTGGCCCCGGCCATGTAGCCGTACAGGAACTTACGAATCAAGGGTAGGTCCATGCCCCCCACAAAGCCGATCTTGCCGGTCTTGCTCTCCAACCCGGCCAAGTAGCCCACCAAGTAGCTGCCCTCTTCCTCGCGGAACTTAAGCATCCGCACGTTGTCGGCCTTGACGTCGCCGTCCACAATCGCGAACTTGACGTCCGGGTACTCCGCCGAAACCTGCTTCAAGGCCGCGCCTTGGTTCAAGCCCACCGCGATCACCAAGTCATTGCCCTGCTCGGCGAGCGCCGAGAGGTTCGTGGCGTAGTCCTTCTCGCTCTTACTCTCCACGCTGCTCGCTTCGATGCCGTATTTGGTCTTGGCCTCCTCGATGCCGGCCCAGGCGCTGTCGTTAAACGACTTGTCGCCCCGGCCGCCGCTGTCGAACACGACACCGATTTTCAGCGCCTTACCGCCGGGCTTCGCTGAAGTTTGGCCGCCGGTTGCCGCCGGTGTCGGCGCCTCGTCCTTCGGTGCCGAGCTGCCTCCACTGCAGCCCACCAGCCCCGCCACCACGAAAAAAGTCGCCGCCACTGTCGCGAACGTTGTCCACCTTACCGATCGTTTCATGTCTTCTCCTGTCCAAGCCCTCCCTTCCTCCGGGTACAATCCCTTGCCTGATCGCGACCGTTAAGGGCCGTATCAGCCGAGGAGACTGCCGACTTGATCGTCTGTAATTTGACCAAACCGGAAGCCACGCTGGACCAAGTCAAGAAAAGCTACCCGAAACTGTCGCAAACCGAAGCGGCCTTAGTTGCGGCGGCGCTCGTTTTAAGTGGACGCCATGCGCGTGCGGAGTACGACGGGATCACTTATGATTGGCCCGAAGACAACAATCGCCTTCAACAAGCCTTGACGACCGAGCTGGCCCAACTCCAGCAAAGCGCCGATCCCCCCCCCAAGAAAACGGCAAAGAATGCCGTCGAAGAGGAAGCCGTTGAGGTGAAGGTTGGTCTCAAGGCGAATTTCAATGCCGCCGAGCCCTTCCTGGGTGACCGTGAGGACCTCAAAACCTTGCTGGGCGACATTCTGCAGGCGGGTGTGGAGTACCAGTACTCCCCGACCGACATCCTGTGGCAGTGGGCCTTGGACCGCGCCAACTGGAACACCGTCAGCGATGGCGACCTCACTCGCCGCGTTAAGCTGCGTGCGACGTTCATCGACAGCACGGTCGGTACCGAACTCGGCGTAGGCGGCGTTAAGAAGCGTAAAAAAGCCTCTGACGTCGAGAAAGCCGAGAAGGCTGTTATCGAACCGGAAGTACTCTCGATCGATCCTGTAACCGACGCCGACGCCGAATAATTTCGGACTCTGCGAGATCCTTGCGCCGACCGGACCCCCTGCGGATCCAGTCGGCGCTTTTCCATAGCATCGGCCACTAGCCCGTCTCCCCCAAGAAATTGGGACGGTTCGGGAACGTTGACTCCGGTGCCTGTGTTAATCTGGGGCAGGAGGATGTCGTCACCGAACCCCCGGGTTGCGGAAGCAGTCGGCTCCCCTGCATTACGATGAACACTCTAAAAACTGGAATCTTGATGGCGGCGATTACCGCCTTGCTGATGCTGTGCGGCAACGTCATCGGCGGTCAGGCGGGTCTGATGATCGCCCTCGTGATGGCGGTGGTCATGAACGTCGGGACCTACTGGTTCAGCGATAAACTGGTGCTGCGGATGACGCGCGCGATTCCGCTGGAGCCCAGCCAAGCGCCTGCCCTTTACGAAATGACCGAGCGCCTCAGTCAACGCGCGGGCATACCCATGCCCAAGCTCTACTTGATCCCCGACGCCTCGCCGAACGCCTTCGCCACGGGCCGAAATCCATCGCACTCGGCTGTTGCCGTCAACCAGGGGTTGCTGGATCTTCTCAGTCAAGACGAAGTCGAGGGCGTGGTGGCGCACGAGATTGCCCACATTCGCAACCGCGATACCCTGATCAGCACCGTTGCGGCAACGTTTGCGGGTGCCATTGGCATGCTGGGCAACATGGCGATGTTTGCCGGGATGTTTGCCGGCGGCGATCAGGACCGACCTAACCCGCTGGCCCTGCTGGTGATGGCCATCGGCGCGCCGATCGCCGCGACCCTCATCCAACTGGGGATCTCGCGAACCCGCGAATACTCCGCCGACCGCACTGCCGCTGAGCTTGTGGGACGTCCCGACGGGCTTCAAAATGCGTTGCTGAAGCTGGAGCGGGGATCGCAACTGGTTCCGAACCACTCCATGTCAACCTCGACCGCGCACATGTGCATCGTCAACCCCCTCACGGGTCGGCAAGCGATGGGCATGATGCAGTCGCTTTTCAGCACTCACCCGCCAATCGCCGAGCGCGTCCGTCGGCTGGAAGAGACGCGCTCTGCCTAACGCCTCGTACTTTACGAAAACGAAAACCAATGAAATGTCCTCATGATGGAGCGACCCTGCAGATGACCGATCGGCAGGGGATCGAAATTGACTACTGCCCCGAATGCCGGGGCGTGTGGCTTGATCGAGGCGAACTCGACAAGCTCATTGAGCGCGCGACTGCGTTCGAGGCCCCCCGAGCTCCGGCCCCCGCCGTATCGGCCCCTCCGGCAGGCGTCCCGCCCATTCCCACAGCGCCGGTGCCCCCCGCACCGGCCTATGGACAGCATCCCGGGCACGGGTACGGCGACGACTGGTACCGCGACAAGAAGCGTAAGAAGAAAGGACTCCTCGGCGAACTTTTCGACTTTTAGGCGTCGCACTTGGCAACGTCGGTTGGGCCAGCCCCTCGCGGGTTGGCCCGACTCATTCAGCCAGGTACCCTCTCGTACTTCCCCGTTATGTCTGACGTCCTCATCAAACCCATCACCGACGCACGTCCGGCCCGCCACACAACCCGGGGGACGTATTTTGTGCAGACCTGGGGTTGCCAAATGAACGAGGAGGACAGCGAGCAGCTGGGACTCGCCCTCCAGTCCATCGGTTTCCGACCCGCCGAAGACGTGCGCTCGGCCCATGTCATCCTGCTGAACACCTGTAGCGTGCGCCGAAAACCCGAGGACAAGGCGTTTAGCTACTTGGGAGAACTGGCCCTGCTGAAACAAGGACGGCCCGAGATTGTGGTGGGCGTGTGCGGGTGCATGGCCCAAATCCGTGCCGATGAGATCCGCCGTCGCGCGCCGCACGTTGATTTCGTGCTGGGCACCGGCCAAGTGGGCCTGGTAGCCGGGTTAGTTGAAGAAGCCCTGCAAACCCGTGCGTTTCGAAAGCGGCTTGAGCTGCCCGAACGCCGGGGGGCGGTGGTGGAAGACGTCCCGCAACGGCACCTCGATCGCCCTGCAGGCAAGCTTAAAGCCTTCGTGCCCATCCAGTACGGGTGCGACAAATTCTGTTCCTTCTGCATCGTGCCCAGCACCCGGGGGCGAGAACGGTCCCGCCCCGCCACGGACATCATCGAAGAGGTGGCCCACCTCTCCGAGCAAGGCACCCGCGAAGTGACGTTGCTGGGCCAAACCGTGAACTCTTACGGGAAGAACCTGTTGGGGGGCGCCGTACCGTTCAGTACGCTGCTGGCGCGGCTAAACAACCTCCCCGAGCTCTGGCGAATCCGCTACACCTCGCCCTACCCGCGAGACTTTCGGGCCGACGTGATCGCGGCAATCCGAGACTTACCCACCGTGATGGAGCACGTCCATATGCCGCTCCAGAGCGGCGACGATGACGTCTTAAGGGCCATGAAGCGCCTCTACACCGTCGAGGGCTACCGGCGCATCGTGGCCGACCTCCGGGAAGCGATTCCGGGCATTGGAATCACCACCGATATCATCGTCGGCTTCCCCGGCGAAACCGAAGATCAATTCGACGCGACGGTCGCCATGATGGATGAGATCCGGTTTGATGGCGCTTACATGTTTGGCTACAGCCCGCGCCCGGGCACCCCGGCGGCCGATCGGCCACTGGTCCCCGCCGATGTCCAAAAGCGCCGTCTGAACGCGCTGATGGAACGGCAGGGTCAGATCACGTTAGCTCGCCATGAGGAACGACGGGGACAAGTCTTTGAAGTGCTCGTGGAAGGCCCTTCGCCTAAGAATCCCGGTCGGTTGCAGGGCTATGCCCGTGAGTTCCACATGATGCACTTTTCGGGACCGGCGGAGTTACGCGGGCGACGGGTGATGGTTCGGGCGACCGGCGCGCATCCGTGGGGCATGGCGGGCGAGTTGGCTGACTAGGCCTCCGCGATATCCACGACCGAGCGGCGGTACCCTAGGCGACGATATGGGTTTACGACTCGCCAAGATTGGTCCCAACGCGCCCGAGATGTTCAACACGATCATCGAAATCCCGCGCGGTAGCACGAACAAGTACGAAGTCAACCAGGAAACGGGCATCGTCCACTTGGACCGGGTGCTTTACTCCCCGTTGTTCTATCCGTTCGACTACGGTTACATTCCCGAGACGCACTATCTGGACGGCGACCCGATTGATGTCTTGGTCATGATCAGCCACCCCACCTTCCCCGGCTGTCTGATCGAAGCGAGTCCGATCGGCGTGTTGGAGATGACCGACGAGAAAGGCCCGGACGAAAAGATTCTGTGCGTGGCCAAGCGTGATCCCCGATTTGGCTACCGGACGTCCATGAACCAGCTCAACGAGCATACGCTGAAGGAGATTGAGCACTTCTTCGAGGTGTACAAGACCCTCGAAGAAAAGGCGGTGGAAATCATCGGTTGGCGCGACCGCGACTTTGCCCTCGAGATCATCGAGAAGTACCGCACCGACCGCAAGTAGTTCCCGATGGCGAATCGAGCTTAAGCAAAAATGATGCCCTCACTTCGGGGCGAACTGAGGGCATGTTGCGTTTCAGTTTAGACCGTGTTCGGTTAGGCATTGACGGTGCCGTACGCCGCGTCCACGATCTTGCGGGCCGCTTCCTGCATGGTGGAAGCACCGATGATCGGCGAACCCTTCAGGATCGCGAGGCCTTCGGCGGCAGCCGTGCCCTCGATGCGCGCCACGACCGGGAAGTTGATGTCCAGCGATTCCAGTGCGCCACGGATACCCTTGGCCACTTCGTCGCCGCGGGTGATGCCACCAAAGATATTGATCAGCAGGCCTTTCACGCCGGTGTCCATCAGGATCAGTTCCACGCATTGCCGCACGCGATCGGCCTGGGCGCCGCCGCCCACGTCCAAGAAGTTAGCCGGACGCCCGCCCGCGGCTTTCACCTCGTCCATGCTGCCCATCACGAGGCCGGCGCCGTTCCCGATGATGGCAATATCGCCGTCCAGCTTCACGTAGGCAATGCCCCGTCGCGTGGCCTCGGCTTCGATGGGGTCTTCGGCGCTGTCATCCGAGGTCGCTTGGTAGTCCGCGTGCCGGAAGAGTGCGTTGTCATCAATCGAAACCTTGGCGTCGGCGGCGATCAGCTTGCCCTCGGGAGTCCACGCCACCGGGTTTATCTCGATCATATCCGCGTCGGAGGCGGCATAGGCTTCGACGAGTTTCATGATCATCTTCACCATCTGCCCCTGGGCAGCGGGCGGAATGTTGGCGACCTTAACCGCGGCGCGAACCTGATGCGGCCACAGGCCGTACTCGGGATCGACCGGGAGGCGAACAATGGCTTCGGGGTTGGTCTCGGCGACTTCCTCGATCTCCATGCCGCCCTCCCGCGAAATCATCACGATCAGCTGAGCCGTGGCTCGATCCAGCAGGACGGAGAGGTAGTACTCCTGCTCGATATCGATCAACTCGGCGACGAGGACCTTTTCGACGATCATGCCGTCGGGGTTTTGGATGCTGACGAGACGCTTACCGATCAATTCACCGGCGAACTGGGCCGCGCTGGGAGAGTCACTGAAGAGCTTAACCCCGCCCGCCTTGCCACGCCCGCCCATCAGCACCTGCGCTTTCACAACGACCTTGCCCCCGAGCTTCTCGGCGATCGCCAAAGCCTCACTGGCATTTACGGCGACTTCTCCGCCGGGGACGGGGACCCCAAACCGCGCCAACAGTTCCTTCGACTGGTACTCGTGAAGCTTCATTTGAACCCAAAGGATACCCCCTTACGGGCGAACACCATCGAACGCCACGGGACGAGCCAAAAGCTTGATTACCGACCGAGGCAAAGCTTCCTCGGCCGGTTATAAGGACCTAGCCGATCGGTTTGAACTACGCACGTTTTTTAACGAACGCGTCGCCAACGTCCGAGTCCGTGACCACGGCTCTCGATACGCCTATACCTTCCAAATAATTGAACTTGTGGATTTCTTCGACTAGATGTTCCGGGCCACCTCTTTGGAATCAATGAAAGACAGCCCCGCAGACTCAATTCTAGCGTCGGGGGAACCGTGCTTACGCCCCTCTGACCGCCCGACGGATCGCCAAGAGTTCCTTCATCAGGCCCGCCAATGGCACCTCGGCCCCGGCCACGCCGAAGGCATCGTGCAGTTGCCGATAGAGCTCGAAGAGCTGGCGGTAGGTGGCGACCCGCTCCGGGTTGGGCACTACGGCATCCGGCTTCAGCCCCGTCATCGCGGATTGCGCTTCGGCGGTAGTGGCGTGCGCGCCGCCGACCACCGCTCCAAATACCGCCGCCCCCAGGGCGCAAGTTTGCGCGGACCGGCTGGTGCGAATCGGTCGGTTCAAAACGTCGGCGTAGACGCCCATCGTCAAAGGGCTCTTCTCGGCGATACCCCCGCACACAACCACCTCATCGATCTTAACGCCGCACTCTTCGATGCGCTCAATGATCATCAGTGAGCCAAAGGCGGTGGCCTCAATCAGGGCCCGGAAGATCTCTGGTGCCGTCGTGCGAAGCGTTTGCCCGATAAGCAGGCCGCTGAGGAGCGGATCCACCAGCACGCACCGGTTCCCGTTGTTCCAGTCGAGGGCCAACAGGCCACTCTCGCCGGGCGCGAGCGCCGTCGCGGCCTCGCTCAGTTTTGCGTAGCTATCGGCTCCCGCAACTTCGGGCGGCGCTAATTCACGCACGAACCAAGCAAACAGATCGCCAACCGCCGATTGCCCGGCTTCCAGCCCCACGTCACCCGGCAACACCGAACCCGGCACCACCCCGCACAGTCCCGGGACCTGCGGAACGTTCGCGAGGCCCTCAACCACCGTGATATCGCACGAGCTGGTGCCCATGATCTTCACCAAGGTGCCGGGGCGCAAGCCCACGCCCACAGCGCCGTGGTGCGCGTCAAACGCCCCCGCCGCCACCGGGGTGCCGGCGGGTAGCCCGGTCATCGCGGCGTACTCTTCGGTCAGCCGTCCGGCCAGAACGTCGCTAGGTACGGCTCGGGAGTACAGTCGGCCCCGGAGTTCGGCCAGACGGGGATCCAGCGCGGCGAGAAATTCGGCATCAGGCAAGCCACCCCAGCCTGTGGGATCGTCCGCGAACATGGCCTTGTGGCCCGCCGCGCAGATGCTCCGCACTATTTGATCCGGGGCTAAGTTGCCTGTGATGGCTGCCGGAACGAAGTCGGCCAATTCAATCCAACTGGTCGCTGCCGCAAACACCTCGGGCGCAACGCGAGCGCAGTGCAAAATCTTGGCCCAAAACCACTCGCTGCTGTACGTCCCGCCGCAACGGTCCAGATAAGGCCGCCCCATCTGTCGGGCCAGTTGCGTGATCTCGGCGGCCTCGGCAAAGCTCGTGTGGTCTTTCCACAGCCAACACTGGGCATCCAAGTGGTGCCGAAACTCAGGCGTCATGCCCAGCGGGATGCCTTCCGCGTTGGTCGGCATCGGGGACGAACCGGTGGTGTCCACGCCAATCCCCATCACTCGCGCAACGTTGAATTCTGGATTGAGGGCCGCTTCGGCCAGGGCCAGGCGAACGCTCGCCACGAAGCCTTCTAAGTAGTCGCCGGGATGCTGGCGGGCGAGGTTAGGATCGCGCACGTCGAGTAGCACGCCTAAATCTCCACTTGGGTAGCCAAAGACGCCGGTGCCAATCTCGGCACCGTTCCGGACATCAACAACGAGGGCGCGGACGGAGTTCGTTCCGTAATCTACTCCAATGGCGTATGCATGCGGGCTAGTCGTCATGATCGGGGACCTTACGGTCCATTCTGCCCGGATTCCGTGATGTCTTGCCGAATCCGTGATAGTCTGCTAGGTATGGCACGTATCTCCGGTCGAGTGTTGGGCCGGGTCCAGGGCGTGGGATTCCGGGCTTTTGTCCAGCGAACCGCACAGTCCCACGGGATCGAAGGCGAAGTCTGGAACACGCACGACGGCGCGGTGGAGTTTGACGCCACCACGGATGACGCGGCGGCGCTGGAGGCCTTTTTGCTGGAGCTAAGGTCCGGGCCAGGGCACGTCCGCGACCTTGACATCGCCCGGTTTCCGGGGGGTTCGACCTATCCGGGATTCCGAATTGGGTACACGCGATGAGATCGTCTTGGCTCAGAGTCGTCCTGTTCGTGCTCCTGCTGATTAGCACCGGAGCCGCTTACTTCCTCATCCGCAAATCGCAGATGACCATGCCGCCCGCCGCGTCAATCGCCCTGGTTCAGCTTGTTTCCGGCACCCGATTAACGCTTCGCACCTTGACGGCGCTCTCCAGCGCCGACGCACGGGAAGGCGACCGGGTGGACTTCGTCCTCGCGCAACCCATTTCGGTGGCGGGCGTCGAAGTGGTTCCCGCCGGGGCTCTCGCGACCGGCATTGTGGTGCAAGCGCGATCGGGCAGCCTGGGCGGGGCCTTGGTGAATCAACCGCCGAGACTAGCCATTCGGCTAGAGATTCTCAACGGAGGCCAGGGGCGTGAAATCACTCCCATCCGGCTGGTCCCGGGGGACAGTGTGGAAGTGCGTGATCGCTCCCCTGTGCGGGTGTTTCGCCGGGGGGAATCAACGTCGGTGGACGAATCCCTGGACGGACGGCTGCGCGCGCCTCAGGTGCGAGCGGGCGCGGACCGCATCGCAAAAGCCATCGCCGAAGGGCAGTCGCTGGACATGAGCGATCCCACCGTCAAGGAAGCCTGGGCTTCACTGACCGGGCAAGATGACCTGAAGGAACTTCGCCGATGGGCAGAGGGCAAGCCGAAACTGGACTTTGGCATGCTCAAGCAGCAAGCCACCACCGGCAAACTCGCCTTTGAGGATGCTCTCGGCGCGACGGGGTTGGTGCAAGCGCTTTCGTTGGCGTCGGGAGTTACGCGGTCGCTGAGTCGCGCCTTCACCGCCCCGCAAATCCAGGTTCCGGCGGGAGCAATCCTGGAAGCCGAGATCGCCCCGAGTGGGCCAAGCGGGTAGCCTGCCCGCCCATGCTACGCGAGATTCTTGCGACCGACCAAGCCCCCGCCGCAATCGGACCCTATAGCCAGGCCGTACGAGGCGAGGGCCGCATCCTCTTCATGTCCGGTCAGATCCCCCTCACACCGAGTGGCGAACTGATCTCGGGCACCGTGGCCGTGCAAACGGAACAGGTGATGCGAAATATGGCGGCCGTACTAGAAACCGCCGGTCTAGGCTTTAGCAACCTCGTGCGGTGCACGATCTACCTCAGCTCAATGGACCACTTTGCCGCGGTGAACGAGGTCTACGGCAAGTGGGTGGGAACCCCACCGCCCGCGCGCAGCACGGTCGCCGTGGCCGGTCTCCCCCGGGGCGTGGACGTCGAGATCGAAGGGACGGCGGTTTACTAGGCCGTGCCGCACGTCGTTTCGATCAGCCTCGGCTCGGCCAAGCGCGACAAGCGCAGCGAAGTTGAGATCCTGGGCCAGTCGTTTCTAATCGAGCGCGTCGGCACGGACGGCGACACGGCCAAGTTCGCGGCGCAGTTCACCGAACTCGACGGCAAGGTGGACGCCCTCGGCGTTGGCGGGGCCGACCTGTACTTGGTCGCCGGCACCAAGCGCTACGTGTTTCGCGACGTGCGAAAGTGGACCGCTGGAGCCGTCCGGACTCCCGTAGTGGATGGGTCCGGCCTGAAACACACCTTGGAACGCGAAACCATTCGCCGTCTCCAGGCCGACGGCATCGTGGACTTTGCCCAGGAACGCGTGCTCTTGATGTCGGCGGTCGACCGCTACGGCATGGCGCAGGCCCTCTCGGAGACATGCCCCAATGTCGTGTACGGGGACCTGATGTTCTCCCTCGGGATACCGATCTCAATTCAACGTTACGCCACCGTTGAGGTGCTGGCTCGGTTGCTCCTCCCCATCATTACCCAGTTGCCGTTCGTGTGGTTCTATCCCACGGGGGAGCGGCAAGAGGTACCGAAACCCAAGTTTGCGGCGGCGTTTCGCGACGCGACGATCATCGCCGGGGACTCGCTGTACATCCTCCGCTACATGCCCAAGCGGTTGGACGGCAAGACGCTGATTACCCAAAGCGTCCGGCACGCCGATCTGGATCGCCTCCGCGCGGCAGGCGTGCGCCGGGTGATCGCCACGACCCCCGTCATTGGCGGCGAGACGTTTGCCACGAACGTGATGGAAGGGGTTTTGGTGACGCTGATGGGGCGCCGTCCTGAGGTTCTGACGGATGGGGACTACCTAAACCAGCTGGCCCAGTTGGATTGGCAACCGAACGTAATTGACCTTAACCCGTAGTAAAGCTTTGCTCGGTGGGTACCGGCATAGGAATGGGTCTAATGGCTTCGGTGAGTGAGATTCTGAACGCGGTAGGCTCGCCCGGTGAGTAATCTTAGCGAGCTTCGCGCGGCAGTGTGCTGGGCCAACCAGATGTTGCCCCGAGCCGGATTGGTGACCATGCACAGCGGAAACGCCAGCGGGTACGACCCCGCCTCCGGTCACCTGGTGATCAAACCCAGCGGGATGGACTACGAGGCCTTAACGCCCGACGCCCTGGTTGAGGTGGATGTGGCGACCGGACAAGTGCTACCCAGCGCTTACCGCCCTAGCGTCGACTTGCCCCATCACCTATTCCTGTACCGAAACCTGCCCGACGTGCGCGGTGTCATCCATACGCACAGTAATTACGCGACGGCGTTTGCGGCGGCGGGCCGGTCAATTCCTCTGGTCCTCACCGCCATTGCCGACGAGTTTGGCGGGGAGATTCCCTGCACGCCGTACGTGGACAACGAAGGCGAGCATATCGGCGAGGCCATCCTTGCCGCGCGGGGCCGCGCTCCCGCCGTGCTTCTGGGTAATCATGGCGTGTTCGCCTGGGGCAATTCACCGCGCAACGCCCTTAAGGCCGCGATCATGGTTGAGGACGTCGCCAAGACGGTTCACTTGGCGCATCAACTCGGGACCCCCGCCGTGATCCCGCCCGAAGAGGCCGAGAAGTGGTGGGATCGGTATCAGAATCGCTACGGCCAGAGCTAGCGGGTCTTTAGCCTTCAACGATGCTCTGGAGCACCGCCATTTGGAGGTTGCTCGCCCTCAGCCGTTCGCACAGCACACGGCCGAGGTTGCGCAGAATCGCCCCCGCCATCAGGGGGCGTTCGTCCATCAGGTGCCGCAACTCTGCCGCCGGAATCCGGATCAAGGTGCTGTCTTCATCTGCAACCGCCGTTGCAGAGCGCGGTCGGGCGTCCAACAACGCGATTTCGCCGATGATGCTGCGCGGGCGGATCGAGACCACGAACTCACGGTTGTTCCCAAGGATGGTTACACGTCCCCGCACGAGTACGTAGAGGTCAGCGTCACGATCTCCGAGACGAACCACCGTCGCGCCCGAAGCGACGTCCTCGCAGTCCGCGATTTCGGCCATTGCGGTGAGATCGTCCTCGCTCAATCCCTCGGCCAAATAACTCGGCCGAAGCAGTTCGATGATCGTCGATGCGTTGTGGTCCATTGGTTTTCTCCCTCCTCAATTGTACGGGACAACGACCCTTCTGACGATCAGTCCGCCGGAATGCCTACCCTCGGAAGAGGGACTTCAGGATGAACAACGCGTTCGCGGGCCGCTCCGCCAACCGCCGGGTGAAGTAGGGGTACCAGCTTTCGCCGTAAGGTACGTATACGCGCACGCGGTAACCCTCCTGATGAAGTTTTTCCTGGAGGTCGCGCCGGATGCCGTAAAGCATTTGGAACTCAAAGCGGTCCTTGCCAATGCCTTCGCGGGCCACAAAGTCTTTCACGGCCTTGATCAGTCGCTCGTCGTGGGTGGCGATCGCGGGGTCTTTGCCCTCCCGGAGCAGAAGTTCCGCCATCGCTAAGTAGTTCGTATCCACGTCCGCTTTACTGGGGTAGGCGATGGAGGCGGGCTCCAGGTAGGCCCCTTTGACCACCCGGATCGTGCAACCCAGCCGGATGAGTCGGCGGGTGTCGTCGAGCGAACGGAAAAGGTAGCTCTGCAGCACCGTGCCGGTGTTGGGGTAGTCCGGAAACACCCGTTCCATCATGGCAATGGTGCGCTCGGTATAGTCCGAGCCTTCCATATCAACGGTTACGGTATTGCCGGTCCGCTGCGCCGCCGCCAACACATCCCGAAAATGCTTTTCGCCCAGGTCGTCCCCAAGGTCCAGTCCGCACTGGGTGAGTTTAATCGAGATGTTGATTTTGTCGCGGAACTCGCTCTGGGCGATCCGGTCCAGCATTTCAATGTAAACCCCCTTGGCGCGGACCGCTTCGTCCAGCGACGCGACGTTCTCACCGAGGTTGTCCATGCTGGCGCACAGTCCCCGGCGCGCTAGGTCCTCGCTGTGACCGAGGGCTTCTTCCAGACCATCGCCCGCGATGAAACGATGCACCACCGGGCGGAACAGGAAACTGCGGCGCACCATGCTCTGCACGGGCGGGAACGCGGCGGTTTTAAGGATAAGCGAGCGGCCTATGGACATCAGCAGATCGAAGGCCCGGATGAACCCCGGGGTTCCCCAAGTGTACTTACTCTGAGTCGCCGGCGACCATCGTGTCTCCGGGCGCTGTTCCCGCGAGATTCGCGGCAAGAACTCGCGCGGCGAACGCGAACAGGGCCTCGGCAATCGCGGCGTAGCTCTCTAGTTGATTCAAGCTGGCGCGGAGTGCCGCGGCACCTGGCGCACTCTTGACGTAGAGTGGGAGCACGCTCCGGAGTCCGCGCAGAGCCCGAGTCTCACCGTCGCCCACCATCGAATCGTCCCACTCGTCCGACGAAAACTCGTGGGCAATAAACAACCGGGCGTGTTCCAGCGCCGTCGCGATGCGCTCATCCAGGGTGGGCAACGCGGGGATCGGTTGACCCGTCAGGGCCGCCTGAATCCGAGCGAGGGCCCAAGGGTCGCCCACCGCCGCGCGACCCACCATCACGCCGTCCGCCCCGGTTTCGCGCAGTAACCGTAAAGCGTCCTCGGGGGTTCGCACATCTCCGTTGCCGATCAGCGGTATGGTCACCGACTCCCGTAACTCCCGGATCAAATCCCAGTTCGCCTGCCCATCAAATCCTTGGCGGGCAAATCGGGCGTGCAGCGTGATCATTTTCGCTCCGGCACCCTGGAATCGCCGGGCAAGATCCGGGGCGGCAAACAAACTATAATCCCAACCGGCCCGGACTTTGACGGTAACGGGAATGGTGACCGCCTGGGCTACGGCCCGCACGATTTGCTCGGCCAACGACGGATCTTTTAGCAGGGCCGCCCCCGAGCCCGTGCGGCACACCTTGGGCACCCAGCAACCCATATTGATGTCCACGAGGTCAGCCCCTTGAGCCTCGGCGATGCGCGCCGTCTCCGCCATAATCGCCGGGTCGCCGCCAAAGATCTGGATCCCGAGCGGGCGCTCGTCGGGATGGATCCGCATCTTGCGAAACGTTTTGGTTGCGCCATGGTGAATCGCCATCGCACTGACGAACTCGGTGAACATCAACCCCGGGCGCGCGATGCGCTTCGTGATGCGCCGGCAAGCGATGTTCGTCACGTCCTCCATGGGCGCAAGGAGCAACGGCGGATCCACCCGAACCGGGCCGACCGAAAAACCCGGCGCAATCGGGGGACTAAGTGGGGGCATGCGGCGACCTTAGGATACCTGCGGTCGGGCCGCCGGACCGGATTGCCTGCAGCATCAATCAGATGAGTAGGGCCGAACGATCCTCTTCGGGCAAGTCTTGGACCACCAGGGAGTAGCTCTCGCGAATCAGCTCGAGGGCGCTATCAAGTGTCAAGGCGTTGTGCGCATTCACCGTCAGCCAGGCGACTCGGCCCGACGTTGCGGCCGCCTCAATATGGGGCAATGCTTCCAGTTCAAGGCCACGGTCGGCGGTGGCCTTCACGCTGATTCGTTGACAGTCGCGTGATGCAAAGGCAAACGTACGATCCCCCACTTTCCAAGCCACTTCGCCCCAAGGATAGCTCTCTTCTGATCCGGGCAACGATAGGCTACACCGTCGGAACGCGGCAAACGCCACCTCACCCCTCAAAGACATCGACCAGAGGATAGTCCATTCGCGAGGCAAACCGCATGTGACGCGAACTGAGGATTGTCATCTCGGCCGGGAAGGGGGTAAAAACGTGCTGAACCGGTTGTGCCAGAAAGCTAGGATTGCTTATGTCGGCCTACAACAGGTAAGGGCTGCGTCAGCGTCGATCGTCCCACCGGGACCTGGGGGCGGCAGAAGCACGGCGCCGACAACCGTCAGAAACCCCGTATGAACACCTCGCCAGAGGTGGCATAGCTTGTGGAAGGTCGAAAGAGAGGGTTCAGGTTTCTTGATGTCAACACCATTAAAAGTTCTCGTTGTTTCGGTTGAGGTTGCGCCATTCGCCAAAGTAGGCGGCCTGGCTGACGTGGCCGCTTCCCTACCTAAGGCCCTTCGGGCTCAAGGCCACGACGCTCGGATCATGATGCCGGGCTACCGAATGGTCATCGATGACGCGCGGTATGCGGCTCATTCCGTCGGTCTGCCGTTCAGCGTCACGGTCAATCCGTGGACCGAAGTGCCGTCTCAGACCTACGAGACGGCTCACGATGGCGTCCCGGTCTACTTGCTTAGTGGCACCGGTCAATTCGACCACGTGTCGCGCTCCGAGGAGATTTACTCGCCGGGTCGCGATGCCTACCTATTCTTCGCGCACGGCATCCTGGCTGCCTGCGAGGAGATTGGCTGGATTCCCGACGTGATCCACCTCAACGACTGGCATACCGGCCTAGTCGCTCCGGTCCTTCGCGAACTTGGCGGTGCCAAGTGGCAAAACACCGCCACCGTCTATACGATTCACAACTTGGCCTACCAAGGAGATTTTGGAGCCGATACCGTGGAAGCCGCCGGCCTACCCACGCGCCTCTACAACATGCACCAGATGGAGACTTTTGGTGGTGTGAACTTCTTGGCCACCGGCTGCAAGTTCTCGGACCAGGTCAATACCGTCTCGCCGACGTACGCCCGCGAAATCCAGACCGATGAGTTTGGGTGTCGCCAGTGGGGCCTGATGCGTGATCTTGCCGCCCAGGGTCGTTTGCGAGGGATCCTCAACGGAATCGACAACGATCATTGGAATCCGGCCAACGATCCGTTTCTGCCGGCGCACTTCACCTCGACTGATCTTTCGGGCAAGGCCACGTGCAAGGAAGCGCTTCAGCGAGAGTTGGACCTGCCGGTGGAACCCCGAGTGCCGATCGTGTCAGTCGTGAGTCGCTTGAGCAACCAGAAGGGCTTCGACCTGATGATTCGCGCTGCCTACGGAATGCTGGACTTACCGATCCAGTTCGTGGTGCTGGGAGTTGGCGACCCCTGGGCGGCCGAGCAGTTGCGCCAACTCCAAAGCGAGTGGCCCGACCGCGTGCGCTTTGTGGAGCGTTTTGATGCGCCGTTGGCGCAACGCATTTACGGCGGCTCAGACCTCTTCCTGATGCCCAGCGCGTTTGAGCCTTGCGGGTTGGGGCAGTTGTTCGCCCTGCGCTACGGCACCGTGCCGGTGGTGCGGTCGACCGGAGGCCTCGCCGACACCGTGTTCGAGCCTGAGAACGGCTTCGTCTTCCAGAATCGATCGGCGCGGGACTTCTTCACCTGCCTCAAGCGGGCCGTTGAAGCCTATGTGGACCAAGAGAGCTTCTCCGCGATCGTAAAGCGCGGAATGGAAGCGGACTACGGGTGGGACAAGAGCGCGGCAGAGTACGTGGTGATGTACAACGACGCCATCGCGAGCCGTCGCGTGGCGAACGTCGTCGGAACGCGCTAGTTACGCACCGTCCAAGCCCTCATCAACCGAATCCTCATCGGGCAGCCCGGTCCCGGGCTGCCCGGATTCATGTTTAAGATTGATTCGAGCGCTTAGCTTTAGTCCGGCGTAGGTGGCGCGCCGCACGGGGCGGCCTTGGGTCCAGATATCCCATTGGGCATCGGTCATTGAGACCAACTCATGGAGGGTTGGCAGCTCACCGCGTTGTCGCAGTTCGGGATCGGACGGGGGTCCCCCGCGCTCGGGTTGGCGGGCACGGGGCTGGTTGAACGGGCACACTTCCTGGCAGATATCGCACCCGAAGGTCCAATTGCCACTGGCCTCGGCAATGGCTGACGGACGGGACTCGGCGGCGCGTTCGATGGTCCAGGTGCTCAGGCACTGCCCCGCATCTACGGCCCAACGGCCCGCAAACTCTTGGATCGCGCCGGTGGGGCAAGCGTCCACGCAGAGCCGGCACGTTCCGCATCCGCCGGTAGCCGGCGCATCCGGCACCAGGTCCAGGCTAGTGAGAAGCACGCCCAGCAGGAACCAACTCCCGCGCGCCGAGTTGATGAGGAGTGTATTCTTGCCAAACCAACCGAGGCCCGCCCGTTGGGCCAACTCTCGCTCGAGCAACGGCGCGGAATCGACGCACGCCCGAAACTCGGCGTCGGGAACCTCAGCTTGGAGCGTCCGAGCCAACCCGGCCAGCCGGCGTCGAATCACCCGGTGATAGTCTCGACCGAGCGCGTACCGCGCGATGCGTGGAAATCCCGGACGAGGAGGGTTCGGCTGGGCATAGGAGAGTGCGACCACCACCGCGGAGCGCGCGGAGGGCAAGAGCGCCCGCGGATCGACCCGTAGGTCAACATGCCGGACTAAGTAGTCCAATCCGCCGTGGAGCCCAGCCGCCACCCACCGTTGAAAGTAGTCGGCTCCCGGCAGGGGCCCGAGATCGGCGATCCCGACGGCGTGGAACCCGCGCGCCCGCGCGAGCTCGCGAAAAGCATCCGTCCGCGCTTGCCGTTCGTCCATCTTCGCCCTTAGTCTAGGCGACTTCGAGGCCCGCCAGCAACGCTTCCCATCCCATGTCCGGGACCTCGTGCGGGCGGATGTCAAGGGAAAGCTTGGCCTGACGTAGGGTGGCCAGGGTCGCCTCGCGACCGTACAGGGCGGTGAGATTGTTCACCAGCGTCTTGCGGGGTTGGGAGAACGCGGCGGCCCACAAACGCTCTCGGGCGGGCGAGAGTGCGCGATCGTCGCGCGGCGTGAAGGCAAGGACGATGCTATCGACTTTGGGCGGGGGAAGAAACGCCCCGGCAGGAACGTTGGTCACACGCTCGATGGTGAACCCGTACTGGACTCGAAGCGATAGACCGCCGCGACTGCGATGGCCGACCGGAGCCAGGATCCGCTCGCCAACTTCCCGTTGCATCATCAATACGGCAACTTCCCAAGCAGAGGCGGCCCGCAGAATCCGGTCGAGGAGGGGCCCTGTCAGGTTGTAGGGCAAATTACTCACGACCGCGTGCGGGGCCGGGAGCGCACCCAAAAGAGCGCTCAGGTCTACAGTTAGGGCATCCTGCGCCAATACCGTGGCGGTAGGTGCGGTCTCGCCGAGGGCGGCGACGGCGATCGGATCGATCTCGACCGCCGTTACCGGGTGACCGGCTTTGAGCAATCGGGTCGTGAGCACGCCGGGGCCGGGGCCGATTTCAACGATACCGACCATCGACGCGACGCGGGCAACAATTGCGTCAACAACGTTTTTCGAGACGAGGAAGTGCTGCCCCAGGGCTTTCTGGGGCTCCCAACCGTGGCGCTTCAGGAGCCCACGGAGTTCTCCGGGTTCGGCCAGATTCACCGCAGGCCGGAAAGGATGTGGACCTTCACCGCGCGTCGACCAAATTTCATAGCGGCAGATCGGGTGGGCAGGCAGACGTCGATACGATTGCCCTTTATCGCGCTACCCTTATCGGCAGCAATTGCCATCCCGTAGCCCTCAACAAAAACGATGGAGTTGAGCGGAATCACTCGAGGATCAACGGCCACCACGCCAAACTCGGCGCGACGCCCCGTAGCCGTACGGAACGTCGGCCGCGCTCGGCCCGCACTGGGTTCGTAGGCTGAAGCGTGCATCGTCAGCACCCGATGCCGTGAAAAGTTACCACGGCTTGGCGCAAAGCCAGCGCGGCCCAAGTAGATGAGCGCCGAGATTGGGTCTCGACGATCCGTCGCTAACAGACGACGCGTGACAACCTTCCCGTTGCGAATATCAACGGAGTAGGTGCGTCGCACCTCGCCGTTCTGTCCCTTCCGAGCGGTCACCAGTCGGCCTGGCCCTACCGTTCGGCTTACTTCATAAACCGTTTCGTACGGAATCTTCACGGCAGTAACCCGTGTCTCCGTCTTATTTTTTGACGTCCCCTCGGACTGAGCTAGGGCCACCATTGCCCCAAAACCCAGCGCGATCACGACGCCGATCATTCGCCCAAAGCGCATTTGGCACCTCCTCTTGCGTGGCTAATGAAAAGGGTAATACCTGCTCATATCCCTTCCCGTCAAACTTGGAGGCCCGCATTGCCCCGGTTTACTGCGCCTAGGCGCTCCCAATCCAGGTACACGAACCTACCCCAAGGGGTAGGTTTTCGAATATTCTTCCACCGGCCACAAGATTGCGAGGAGCGGATAGCCCCGGCGTGCATTAAGTCCAATAGCTCTAGTAGGTCCAATAAGTCCAAAAAGTCCAGTCGAGCCAATTGGTCCTATCAGGCCTGTCGAGCCTCCCCTAGGCCTCGGAACCCGGCGGCGTGTGTCATCATGGGAGTGCCGTGCCGGACGTCCGACCCAGCTGGGACGCCTACTTTATGCAGATCGCGCACTTGGTGAAAACCCGCGCGACCTGTCCCCGCCGTTCCGTAGGAGCGGTGATCGTTCGTGACCGCCGATTGCTGGCGACCGGCTACAACGGCGCGCCGCGTGGGCTGCCCCACTGCCCCGACGGCGGACCTGAACACGATTGGCCGGAGGGTTGCATGCGCGCTGGCCACTGCATCCGCAGTCTCCACGCCGAGCAGAACGCTTTGTTGCAAGCCTCCATGATCGGGATTGCTTGCGAAGGAGCGTCGATGTATGTCACCTGCTTGCCGTGCAACACCTGCGCCAAGATGATCATCAACGGCGGCATCACGCGGGTGGTGTATGAAGGGGATTACCCCGACGAATTCTCGCTGGAGCTCTTCCGACTCTCTCATGTCGAGTTGAATCGCTTCCGCGACGGAAGCCTTGAGCAGGTGGACTTCTGAACGCCGCAATGTGGCTGGCCGCGGTCGTGGAACGGTCGCAGCCGCTCCAGGGCTTCCGCGCCCCGCTCTTGGCGATGATGGTCGCGCTGTTCGCCAGTTGGCTCATTACACCGTGGGTTCGCCGTTTGGCCATCGAGCGCGGCGCGATTGACGACCCCAACCAAGACGCCCGGCGCGTGCATAAGGAACCCACCCCCCGCTGGGGCGGACTCGCGATTTATGGCGGCATCGTGATCTCTCTCGCCGCGGTCCTCCCGTTTGCCTATCCGTACCAACCGTTCCCGCCCTATTTGCTGGCCATGGGAGGTATTGGCGGACTGATCGTGGCGATGGGCGCAATGGACGACCTGTATCAGTACAGCGCAAAAATCCAGGCGCTGTTCCTGTTGGCGTGCGGCGTGGGCATCCAGTTCTTCTTTGATGGTCAGCGACGGGTGCAGATTCAGGGCATCGTGTGGCCGATCTTTAGCGATTCGGGCGCGTGGGTTCCCTTTGGCCTGTGGGCCATCCCCCTAACTGCGATCTATATTTTTGTGGTGACCAAGACGATGGACACCATCGACGGGGTGGACGGTCTCGCGTCGGGTATCGCCGCGATCGCGGGGGCCACCCTGGCCGTCATCGCCACTTACGGCGAGCAACCCCGCGTTGCATTGGTGGCCGCCGCGATTGCCGGCGCCGCCATTGGCTTTTTACGGCACAACTATAATCCCGCTCGGATTTTCATGGGAACCGGCGGAGCGCAGCTCCTGGGCTTTGGACTGGCCTGCCTCAGCATCGTGGGGGCGCTGAAGACCGCCGCCGCCGTCGCGATTGTCGTTCCGGTCCTCGTGTTTGGCGTGCAGATTTTTGACGCCGCGTTTGTGGTGGTGCGGAGAATCCTAAGCCGTCAGCCCATCACCCAGGCCGACAAACGGCACCTGCACCACACCCTCATGGGGTTAGGGTTGAATACCCGGCAAACCGTGTGGGTGCTGTATCTAGCCGCCGTGGTATTGGCCGGAGTGCTGATTGTGATGGTGAGAATGTATGCCTAAGCCATTAGTCGTGTGCGTGGTTGGAACTCGCCCGGACGCGATCAAGTCGGCCCCGGTTATTCGGGAGCTACGGCGATTTGAGGATCGCGTCGATACCCTGGTCGTGGCGACGGGTCAGCACCGCGAGATGCTGGCTCAGGCCCTGGCCGCCTTCGACCTCACCGCCGACGTGGACTTGGACATCATGACGCACGGCCAAACATTGGCCCAGGTGACAACCCGCGCTCTGGAAGGCTTGGACCGCGTTTTGGCCGAACGGTCGCCCCAACTGGTGCTTGCCCAGGGCGACACCTCCACGACCTTCGCCGCCGCTCTGGCGGCGTTTTACCGTCGCATCCCGTTTGGTCACGTCGAGGCCGGCCTGCGCACGCCGACGATTGACGACCCCTTCCCCGAGGAATTCAACCGTCGCGCCGCCGCCCTCGTAGCCACTCAGCACTACGCGCCCACCAAGTGGTCGGCCGAGAACCTCCGTCAGGAAGGGGTGCCCGAGGATCACATCTTTGTGACCGGCAATACGGGCATCGATGCCGTTCAGTACACGGCGACCCGATCGAAAACGGTCTGGTTGCCCGATCACACCGGCCCGGTCATCCTCGTCACCACGCACCGACGCGAAAACTGGGGAGAACCCCAGCGCCGCATCGCCGAGGCGATCCGCACGATCCTCGCCGACAATCCCACTGCCGTGGCGGTGGTGGCGATGCACCGCAATCCGGACGTCCGTACCACCCTCACCAAAGTTTTGGGTGACTGCCCCCAGGTTCAGCTGATCGAACCGCCCGACTACGCGCCGTTTGTTAGGCTAATGCAACGGGCCGACCTCATCCTCTCGGATAGCGGTGGGGTTCAGGAAGAAGCCCCCGCATTTGGCAAGCCCGTGTTGGTGCTCCGCGAGACCACCGAGCGCCCCGAAGGCGTTTCGGCGGGCGTAGCGCGCCTCGTGGGCACCGACCGCGAGCGCATCATTGCCGAAGCCAACGAATTGCTCTCCCACCCGTCAGCGTACGCCGCGATGGCCCGGGCCACCAGCCCCTACGGCGACGGCCGCGCGTCCCAACGGATTCGCCATGCCGCGCTCCAACTCTTGGGAGTTGATTCTCCCGCCGAACTCGAATGAACCTCATCCAAGCGATCATCTACGGCATTGTTCAGGGCATCACCGAGTGGTTGCCTGTCAGTAGCACGGCGCACCTTCGGGTCGTGCCTGCCCTATTGGGCTGGACCGATCCGGGAGCGGGTTTCACCGCCGTCATCCAACTCGGGACCTCACTCGCGGTCTTGATCTTCTTTCGTCAGGATCTGGTCCGCATTCTGGGGGCGTGGTTCCGCAGCTTTCGGGGCGAAGGACGAGACACCGCCGATGTTAAGCTGGCCTGGGGCGTCGTGTGGGGCACCATTCCGATTGTGATCATCGCGCTCGTGGCGCAGCGGGCGATTGAGGGCAACCTGCGGTCGCTCTACGTGATTGCGGTCATGCTGATCGGGTTTGGCTTGGTGATGGCTTGGGCCGATCGCCGCCTGGTTGGCGAACGCGGGATGAAGGACGTGACCGTGCGGGACGGGCTGATTGTGGGGCTTTTCCAGTGCCTCTCGCTGATCCCCGGTACTAGCCGAAGTGGCAGCACCATAGTGGGCGCGTACACCCAGGGATTCGACCGCGTTACGGCGGCTCGGTTTTCATTTCTCCTGTCAATTCCCAGTATCTTGGCGGCGGGTCTGTACCAGTTGATCAAGCAACGCCACGCGCTCTTGGAGCAAGCTCTGGTGCCCACGCTGGTTGCGACCGGAGTGTCCTTTGTGGTGGGATACGCCACCATCGCCTGGTTCATCGGCTACCTCCAGCGCCGCGGTCTCGGCATCTTTGTCGGCTACCGGATCTTGCTGGGCGTGGTTTTGATCGGACTGCTACAGGCTAATCTACTCAAGCCGAATGATGAACCCACCGTTCCCCCGAGTGCGGACACGGTTCAGGTACAAGGTCGCTAATGTTTCGCCGAAAGCCCGCCGCCCCCACGTTGCCGCCTGAATGGCTGATCGTTGGTCTCGGCAATCCGGGCGCCGAATACGCCCACACGCGGCACAACGTCGGCTTCGACTTGATCGATCGACTGGCCACCGGTCAACGGGTGCGGCTGGGCATCCGCAAGCACCGCGCCGTTTATGGCGTGGGCGAGGTCCACGGCATCCCGGTGGTGCTGGCCAAACCGATGACCTTTATGAATGTCAGCGGTCAAGCGGTCTCACCGCTCTTGCGAGAGTTTGGCCTGAAACCCGACCGGCTGTTGGTCATCACCGATGACCTAGATTTGGAAGTGGGACGGGTGCGAATGCGACCGCACGGGGGCCATGGCGGCCATAATGGCCACCGGTCTATCATTCAAAGCCTAGGTACCGACCAGTACGCCCGCGTTAAGGTGGGCATCGGGAAGGGCGGAGACACCACCGTCGATCACGTTCTCAGCCGGTTCTCGCCGATCGAACGAGAGCGAATTGACGAAGCTCTTGCCCGGGTGGAGCGCACGATTGAGGTCTTGGGCACGCACGGCTTGGAGCGTGCCCTGACCGAGGCCAATCGTCCCGACTAGCTATCGCACGGTGACGACCAGCGTCTTCCCTTCCCGACCGAGCTTCACTTCCCCACGCCCGGTTCTGCGCCCATTGGTTACGGTCACTGTATAGCGCCCGGTGTAGCCCCGCACCTTTGTTTTGCCATCTCTCGCCGTGGTCAAGCGAGCATCAGTGGCCCACTTCCGCTCCACCAAATCCAACCATGCCCGTCCGTTGGGCCGCAGATTCCACTTCCGGTCGATCAAGGCGCCGGCCGGTTGCCACATTTGTCCTTCCCAGAATCCCCAGATCGTCACGCCGGTCACGGCCTCGTGGGCATACATGGCGGTGAGGAAGTCGCGGGTGAAGTCGGCCTGCGCGGCGGCATCGCGAATCGGCAGGTCGAACTCCGTGATCTGGATGGGAAGTTTGAATCGGTGGAAGCGATCGAGGATCTCCCACATGCGTTCGGGAGCGGTCATCGCGTCGCCAAAATGGCCCTGGAGCCCGATGCCCTGCAGAGGCGCACCGCGTTGAATCAGGTCTCGAAGTTGCCGTTCGTACTCCGATTGTTGCGACTCGGTGTTCCCGCCGTTGGTTAGGATCGTATTCTCGTTGAGGTACCGCGTCGGTTTTGGGTCCAGCCGTTTGGTCTCCTGAAAGATGTCGGCGTAAATCTGATCTGAGCCGAAAACCGCTGGGAGGTCGTGGAGGTCGCGTAGTTCGTTGAGGACGTCCCAACTGACGAAGTTGAACCGCTTGACATCGGCGACCTTCTCGGCCATGTGCCGGTACATTTCGGCACGCATGGCCGGCGGATCCTTCGCCAGTGCCTTTAGAGATGTGGGCAGGAATTGCCCCCCGGGGTAGATCATGGGGTGACCCTTGATGGGGATGCCCGAGCGTTGAAGGAACTCGCAGATGCCCAGATAGCGTTCACGCTCAGATGGCCATCCCCAGTCGGCCCAATACATCGGCGCGGTGCCCTTGTTAAACAGCCGCTTAAACCAGGTTCGGTAGCGTTCGCCGTCAGGGCCGAGGTCTACCGCCGGATATTCGCAGAACGAGCCGAACTCGAACGCGTTTCTCGTGAGTTTCACATGGACGAGGGCGTTGGGTACCACCTTGCCGTCCGCCGTTTGGACGCGCACGGTTAGGTCGCCCTTACGAATGCGTTCGATCCGCCGGTTTGCCTCGGTGCGCCACGGGGCGTTCGCTGCGCGTCCGGGGTACGTGCTGGGGTTGTAAGGCAAGACGCTTGACTCGGTAACCCGCCCCAGGTTCCACGCAGCCATCGGTCCCAGCTCCACGGTCTGCTTAACCGCCCCGAGGTGCACCGAGACATTCACGGTCCCGGGGGCGAAGTCCTCCTTGGCCTCACCAATCAGCCACACGCACCGCCACCCTTGGTCGGGCGAGCCGGACCACTGGCCGACGCTGGACCACGTGGGCACTTTGCGTTCGATAAACGCGGAAACGAGCGTCTTTCCCTCCAAGGCATTGGTCGCGCGCATCGCCACCGCGTAGGCCACGGTGTCGCCCTTCGCAATCGCGAGGGTATTTGAGCCCCCATGCGCCAAGACGTTGTAGGGCTGCTTCGAAGGACCTGGGACCGCCATCACCCCGACTTCGCCGTACACCGGATCGGTCCGGAAAGTCAGCGTGGCATAAGCGGGCGATCCGCCAAAGCCAAGGTTACGCCCGGCTTGCGGAACCATGAGGGGACGGGCATTCGCGGGTAGCTGAGTCTCCGACTGCGCGACGAACTGAGCGACCGCGTCGGACTGAGTCCGGGACGCAACCAAGATGACGGTAGCAAGGGCAACTGACAGCATTGTAAGATCCTAACGGGGCGATGCAGTTTTTAAAAGGCTGGGGGCGATCCGGCGAAGGATTCGGCTAGTGCACGCTGAAGCGCTGCTTGACGGATCGTCGAATCCCGCGTAACTTAGCGATGCCGTGCAACCACATGGCCTGCGGAGCCGTGATCCCCAGCGAAGCCGCCTCTAGGTGCGGGTTCTCAAAGGCGTGAAATGGCTCCACGACGCCGCGGTTCACCAGGTACAGCCAGGTTCGCTCGTTGGATTTTAGCCGCTTCAAGAAGCTGGTGTAGGCTTGGACGGGAGTGACGAAGGTGAGGTCGTATGCCTTGGCCTCCTCCTTGAGAAGTAGCCAAACGTTACCGTTGTAGCCCAGCAGACCATAGCCCAGTTTGTCTGCGATCTGTGCGATTACCGCTAGAGGCTGGCCGATGTTCTCTTGGGCAAGCTCGCGCGGAAGGCGGGCCGAGACTTCGGGGGCATGGCCCGCGTTGACTTCGATACAGATGAGCCGCGGCCGGAGGGTGGTCGCCTCAAGGATCTCCCAGTCGAGTCCATCAATATCGATGCTGAGGAAGTCCAATTCCTTCACCCAACCGCTCAGCCCCTGACGGGCAAAGACCGACTCCAAAGAGTTTGGACCGGCCGGATCGGCGTCCACGAACGCACATTCACTCCGGATTTTGGGGTTATCGAGGTAGTTGGCGACGAGTTGCTCGTGCCGCGTGGCTTCCCCTTCGATCAGCATCGCTTCCCAGCCTTCTTGAATCAACCGGCGCACATTACAAAAGTGAATGCCGTCCCACGCCCCAAATTCGCAAGCGCGGCGGTAGCGAATGCCTATCCGGTCGAAAATGCCGGCGATGATGCCATCTTCGCCATTTTGGCTAAATACATCGCTCCGTCCCGCTAACAAGGCGTCGAACACCTCTGTACAATACCGAGTTTGGCCCTCTTTTTGTCCCGGACGGCGGGCAATCCCGGGGCACAAAATAGCCGGATCCGAGTTTCAAGAAACTCGGATCCGACGGGAAGCACTCAGCGGAACTTAGCTGGCTTGCTTGAGTTCGGCTTCGTTCATCAAGAGCGGTCGGCGACCCAAGCGAATGACGCCTTCGGGAACCAGCACCTTCTTGACTTCATCGTTGCTCGGGACTTCGAACATCACTTCCAGCATAACGCTTTCGATGATGGCCCGCAGGGCCCGGGCGCCGGTCTTGCGCTTGATCGCCTCGGCGGCAATCTCTTGCAGCGCGCCGGGTTCAATCTCCAAGTCCACGCCGTCCAGTTCGAAGAACTTGGCGTACTGTTTGAGCAACGAGTTACGCGGCTCGGTCAGGATTCGGACCAACGACTCTTCGTCCAGCGGATCTAGGGTCGTGATGACCGGAAGGCGTCCGATGAACTCCGGAATTAAACCGTAGCGGAGGAGGTCTTCAGGTAGCACTTTACGCAGGATCAGAGGGTCGGCGGCCGACTTGGATTGCGGATCGCTACGGAAGCCGATCACGTTCTCTTTTTGGCGTCGTCGGATGATGTCTTCCAGACCTTCGAACGCCCCACCGCACACAAAGAGGATGTTGCGGGTGTCGATTTGGATGTATTCCTGCTGCGGGTGCTTGCGTCCCCCTTGTGGCGGAACGTTGGCCACCGTGCCCTCAAGAATTTTGAGCAGTGCCTGCTGGACGCCCTCGCCACTCACGTCCCGCGTGATGGACGGGTTGTCGCTCTTGCGCGAGATTTTGTCGATTTCGTCGACATAGATGATGCCGCGCTCACAGAGGTCCTTGGCCCGTTTTGGATCCATCCCCTCGGCACTCTGGTAGAGCTTGAGGAGAATGTTCTCTACGTCCTCGCCCACGTAGCCGGCCTCGGTGAGGGCGGTGGCGTCGGCGATGGCGAACGGAACGTTCAGCATCCGCGCGAGGGTCTGGGCTAAAAGGGTTTTGCCCGAGCCGGTAGGTCCGATCATGAGGATGTTGCTCTTTTGCAGCTCCACATCACCGGAATCCACTTCACTCACTCGCTTGTAGTGGTTGTAGACGGCAACGGACAGCGAGCGCTTCGCACTCTCTTGCCCGATGACGTACTGATCAAGGAATCCGACAATCTCCTTCGGTTTGGGGATCGTCAGCTTGCCTAACGGCGCGGTCCCCGTGGCCTTGGCTCCTGCCAAGACCGGCTCGCGATCGGGCATGGTGTCCCGGGCCGCGATCGGGCGATCACTCTCATTTTGCAAGATGTCATTGCATAGGTCGATGCAGTCGCTGCAAACCGCCCCATGCAGTCCGACGATTAATTTTCGGACTTGCTCTTTGCTTTTGCCGCACAGGCAGCACTGGTCGCGACGCTCCACTGTTCTCGCCATCGTCTCTCCTATTATCGTACGCCGGGCTCAAGAACTTTATCGATAATTCCGTATTCGTGCGCTTGGTCGGCACTCATAAAGTAATCGCGGTCACAGTCCAGCCGTACTTGGTCGGAGGTTTTGCCGCAACGTTCCGCAAGGATATCCATCAGGATATCCATGTAGCGATTTGCTTCGGCAAGAGCCACGTTCATATCGGCGACGGTGCCCTGAGCACCGCCACTCACTTGGTGGATCATCACGCGGGCATTCTTGAGGGCGTAGCGCTTGCCCTTGGCCCCTCCCGCAAGGAGCACTGCACCCATACTGGCGGCCTGACCAACGCAGATAGTGGCCACGTCGGGCTTGATGATCTGCATCGTATCGAAAATGGCCAAGCCCGCCGATACGGAACCACCGGGGCTGTGGATGTAAAAATCGATGTCCTTATCCGGGTCATCCTTCTCCAAGAAGAGGAGCTGAGCAATGACGACGTTGGCGACGTAGTCGTCAACGGCATTGCCCAGAAAGATGATACGGTCCTTGAGAAGGCGGGACCAGATGTCGTAGCTACGCTCGCCACGAGCGGTTTGTTCAACGACGTACGGAATCATAATGCAACGCTCCCTTTAGGCATCGGCCTTTTTAGCGGACTTCTTCTTGGGCTTCTCTGCCGGTTCGTCAGATTTTGCCTTCGGGGCGAGCGCTTCGGCCGCACCGGCGTTGGTTTCGAGCACTTTAATCACGGCGTTCTCGCGCAGGTGCAAGAGCACCTTACGGAAGACGCCGCGGATCTCTAGCTCTTGGAAGTTTTTCGCCTTTTGAAGGGCGGCGAACAATTGCTTAGCCTCAACCCGATACTCTTGCGCCATCGCAAACAAGCTATCGTTCAGGTCCTGGTTGCTCAACCGCATCTTCTCGCGAACGAAAATTTCGCGGGCAAGTACGGCGCGCTGAACTTGAATCTTAGCTTCCTTTTGCCACGCTTCGACCATCTGGTCCACGGTCATACCATTGGCAATGGCGTAGTCTTCGATCGTCTTGCCCTGCTCGCGCGATTCGGCATCGAGCTCGCGCAGTCGCTGGTTGGCAACCGACTCCCACATAGTATCGGGGACTTCTACCTTGCTGGCCTTCAGGAGCTCTTCTTGCAAGCGCTCGGTAACGTATTCCTCGGCCATCGACATCTTCATGCGACCAAGTTGCTCGCGCACTTCGGTGGTGAGGTGCTCAAGATTTTCCGTCTTCAGATTTTTCGCAAAATCGTCGTCCAGGTTCGGCAGTTGCATCCGGCTGATGGACTTCAGGGTCAACTTGACCTTGTGGGTCTGGCCGGCCCAGTCCGCATCCTGGTAGTTCTCGGGGAAAGTCAGTTCGGTGACTTTCATCTCCTCGACCCGCATGCCCTTCAGCGCGGCATCCAGTCCCTCAAAGGTTTGGCCCACTACCGAGACGAAGTTGCGACCGTCGCCGTCATCGCCTTCTTTACGGAGGTTGACCACGGCGTAGTCGTTGTCTTCGGCGCCACGGTCAGTAACATCTTCCTTCTGGCCGGCCCGACGCTGCAGCTCTTCCAGGTAGCGTTCCACGTCCTCGTCCGTCACATCGCTACTTGGGCGCTCCACTTCGAGGCCCGTGTATGTACCGAGCTCAACGATGGGCTTCAGCGGAACCTTGGCCACGAATTCGCACACGCTCTCGTCGCGGTCGAGTTTCTTGAGGTCGACGACGGGGGTGTCGTGCGGCTCAATCTCGCCTTCCTTCAGAGCTTGCCGAACGGAGCTGGTGACGATAAAGTCAGCGGCTACTCGGTAAAGCTCTTGCGGATCAAGGAGGCTCTCGACCATCGCCTTGGGAGCTTGGCCCGGTCGGAAGCCCGGAAGCTTCAGTTGTTTGGTGAAATCTTTGATTGCGCGGTCGAAACCGGCCTTCACCTGCTCCGGGGTGCAGGTCACGTTAAGCACCACGGTGCAGGGGTTTAAATCTTCGCGCACGACAGTCATCGCAGTAAGGGTGGAGGTGGACATAGTCTCCGTTCTCGTAACTGGGAAGGGTACCCGAGGGGGGCAACTAGTTCCGAGGGGTGACTTGGCCGAACCGGATAGGAATCGCCTCTCTCGACTCGATCCCCGTACAATTCTCAGATCCTGGCGTATCTTATTTGGGTGCCTTTGGATTGCAAGGGCAGGAGTTATCCCCCATGAAAGAGTGTCGTTTTTTATATACTCACCAGGTTTGGCTCATTGGGCTAGGGGTATCCCTGTCGATGAGTTCCGTCGCTCAGGTACCGTGGCCCGGCGGGTTGCCGTGGATTCAGCCCGGGCATAACGAGGTCACCCAACTTGCCGTCGCCCCCGGCGGCCAATATTTGGCGACCTCCGGAGACGAAACGGTGAAGGTGTGGAAGATGGACGGCACGTACATTCGCACGTACGACTTCTACCCCGGCGCCATCGCCGCTAACCGCCAGGTCGCCCTTAGCCAGACCGCCAACCGACTCGTCAATCTGGACGACGCGCGCAACGGCCAAGTTTGGACATCGAACCCTCTGGTCTCGCCATCGAGCTTTAACTTAGTTATCCCTTCGGCCGATCTGGTGCTGACCCCCGATGGCCAGCGGATGCTAGTGAGTAACGGGCGCGTCGTGGAGCTCCGGACGCTGCCCGATGCCGCTCTTGTGCAGTCCTTCACGTTTCCCGTGAGTGAGACGATGGCGCTAACCCTCACCGCATCCGGCGCGACCATGGTGGCTGGCTCGCGGACCGGGGAGGTTCTCGTGGTTCGGGCGGCGGATGGCGTCACCCTTGCCAGCTACCGCCTCAACGCCCTGGTGACCGCGCTGGACGCCCGGGACGACGGAAACGAGGTCGCCGTCCTAACCGCAGCCGGTCGCTTGCACCTCCTCCATCCGGGACAACCCTTACTAGATGACTCAGCGTTGATTCTTGGCGTCGAAGAAGGCCAGGCGCTGGCCTACGTGGGGACCACGAATGCCGTGGCGGTTCTCACCGTGGCGAATCATGTCAAACAGTTCTCTACCGTGACGTTGTTGCCGACCGGACACGAGTGGATCGCGCCCGCGGGGACTCAATACAATAGCCTTGACGCGAGTTCCGTCGCGCCCGATGTTGTGGTGGGCACGTCATGGGGACAAGCGTTACACCTTAACCTTGCCACGGGCACCGTGGATCGCGTGTGGGGCAATCGGGGCGGCCGAGTGTGGCGCATGGAGCGCGACCTAGGATCCGATGACCTGTTTGCTCTGCGTAACGATTCCCTGCAGCGCTTGAACGGCAGCACCGGCCAGGTGATGTGGACCCTGCCTGATCCGATGCAAGACTTCTACGAAATCTGTTCGCTAACCTCGAATAAAGGGGTAATTGGCACCAGCACGGGCCTAAAAACCTTGAACACTCAGACCGGCGTGGTTGGAGCCGACTACGTCCTGAACGATGTGATCGACCGCATGGCCGCACGGGCCGATGGCCTTCGGTACGCCTATGCCCTCAGCGATGGCTCGATCGTCGTGCGCAGCGGGACGACCCATGTGACCGTGGTGAAGGACACGCCGGTGGACAACCGGACGATTTTGGCACTGGCCTGGGTCCGCGACGAGCTGTTGGTGGCCGCCGACGAAGCGGGCATCACTTCCGTCTACCGCTGGAACCCCACTACGGGAGCGAGAACCGCGTTAGTTCCGACGGCCGACATTTGGTGGCCCGGCGGCATCGCAGTGAGCGATGATGGAACCCAAGCGTGCATCTATGGCGGTTACAACCTAGAGGACATCCTCTTTGATCCTTGGGTTACCGATGCCGCCTGGATTCCCCTCACCCACTCCGAATCGCTGACCGACGCCGACTTCTTACCCGACGGGCGCTTGATCGCCACCGGACTGAACACGTTGATTTTTGATGCAGGAGGTAACGTTGAGACCGTCATCACCGACGGCGGAGCGACCATCAGCGCCCTCGCCATCTTGCGAAACCCACGTCAAGTGGCCTTGGGTCGAGCGGACGGCACCCTGATGGTAGGCGGTTTACTCCGCAGCCTGATCGTCAACACACCAGATTTCCAAGGTGATTACAGCCGGTTTGGGTACACCGTGCAGGTTCACCGAGTGAGCGACGGCGGCGTAGTCCAGAACTCTCAAGGCAAGCTATCTGCGACCGGCGAGGTCTTCCTTACGACGAACATCACCGAGTCGGCGGAAATCACTTTGAAGGCCGGGCACTGGCTCTCGCGCAAGTTCACGTTTGACTTTGCCCGGGGACCGGCGGGGCTACGGGTAACGCTGGTGAACGGCGACATTGACCGGGATGACAGCGTGACGGTGTTTGACTACGACCGGCTCAGCGCCAACTTTGACCGGACTTCGGCCGATGCGGATTGGACCGTCGAGGATGCCAACGGCATCGCCCCCCGCGATACCGACCTTGACGGCGACGGCGCGGTGACCGTGTTTGACTACGACATCCTTAGCCAGAACTTCGACCGAACCGGGGAGGCCTGATTTTAGATGAACTCAAGGCAAAGGGCGGGTTAGTCGCCCTTTGCCTTGAGTTGGCCCTAGTTCCCGATCGCTACGGCAGTACTGGTTGGCACTTGCCACAACGGGAACGGCGGTTGGCCGATTGGTCGCACCGCAATGCTCAGCAACAAGTGAGGGTGATCGTCCGCCGCGATGCGGTTGCTGTGAAGCACCCCGCAGTCTCGGCACCGGTGGATGACCGCCCACTCCCCTGCCTTGCGCACCCACACCGCCACCGGATCCATCACCGCTCCGCAGGCCGCGTCGCGGTCACCCGGGAGGACGTCCAAATGACGACTGCACAGACAGTAGGGGCAATGGTTCCGATGTCGGGAACCGGCATCGGTAGCGCAGACCAACTGCCCGCACTGGGCACAGGTAAAGCCGGCCGGGTCAGGCTCCTCGTCGTCTGTCTCGGCTGAGATCAGACGACGATACGAGGCGTAACGGGCGGGATCCAGCTTGCCCTCGCGCACGGCGGTTTGCACGGCGCAGTCGGGTTCGTGGTCATGGGCGCAGTTGCGGAATCGACACTCAGCGGCGAACGGCGCAAACTCGGGGAATCCGAGGATTGGCTCGGCATCAATGCCGAACGACCGCACACCGGGCGTGTCAATGAGGGTCGTGTTCGCATCTAATCGAATGCGACGCGACGTGCGGGTGGTGTGCTTGCCTTTGCCGGTATCGGCCGAGACGGCCCCGGTTTCGGCCACCTCTTCCCCGGCGAGGGCGTTGAGAAGCGACGACTTCCCCACCCCGCTGTGCCCCAAGAAGACCGCGGTGTGCCCCGAGAGGAGCTCGCGCAGGTCGGGCACACCGGCCCCCGTTTCGGCCGAGACCAAGAGGATAGGCACCCCGGCCCTGCCGAAACCCCGGAGTTCGTGCCGGGTCTGCTCGATCTCCAGTTCGGACAAGTTTTCCGTCTTGTTGACCGCGATCGCAAGCCCGATCCCGGCATCAGCAAGGGCGACCCGGTAGCGATCGATTAGCCGGGGACGCAAGGGCGGTGCGCCGACCGAGGCGATCACAACCGCCAAGTCGACATTCGCGACGATGGGTTCCCGCTGGCCCGGGCGCCGAGGGTCGGCGCGCTCCAGCAAGGTTTCCCGCGGCAAAATCGCCACGACAATGTCCTCCAGCACGCCCACGCGATCGCCCGCCACAATTTGCGGCAGCCGAGGCCGGACGTGAAGCTTGCGTTCCCGATTGCCGCCATCCACCCGGACCATTTTTCCGTAGGAGGCAACGACGGATACGACGTATTCGTAAGTAGCGGGCGGTTTACTTGCCCGCGAAGGAGGAGTAGCGGACGCCCGAGAGCGCCGACGAGGGGTGAAATCGTTCGAGTCGTCGAAATCTGATGAAGTCAAGGTTTTGTTAGGTCACCCCCATACGTGGGGGTTGCGGAATCTTGGCCCCTGAGACAGGGGAAGGGGCGATCACCATCGCCGTTCCGCGCGCCAATCACCTTGACCGAAGCGTTCACAGAAGTGAAGAACGCATCAATCTTGGGTCAGGCACACGTCGGAGAAGGGCAAAGATTGGTTGGGAGCAGTCATTAAGTTCACCTCGTGCGCGTCCTCCCTTGCGGGAGCATGACTAAATTCTACCCCCTCCTAATCAGGTCAAGTGACCAACGTCCCAAACGGTCGTGAAGTATCTCACTTCACTTGACCCAGGACGGCAAAGGCTCGCGAGGTTTTCGGCCCAGTACCAACATCGTTTTTTTGAATCTCTTTCCGAAGCGAAAGGCGAAAGCCATGATCTTCTACATCAGAGACCAGATGCTATTGGGGTCTATGCGGTTGACCAATTGACGGTCGGCGGAGCGTGGCATACAACCAGGCAACTCCCTCCTCAATCGCCCTTGCGACTTGCGGATTCTTCATGTCTGCATCATGCTTCATGTTTTCGATCAGGTTCAAAACCACCGGTATCTTTGCGGCTTTCAGCTTATTCGCCATCGACTCAGCCTGTGTCCACGGAACGAGTTCGTCCTGCTTGCCCTGAAGGAAGAAAGTTGGGGCTGACCGGGCATCCACGAAGAAGATCGGACTGGCATCCCTGAGTCGTTCAGTCGTTAATTCCCCCAGGAACTTCTTCACAATTTCTTTAGACGCAGTTGGATAGGATTGAGTCAGGTCGGTTGGTCCAAAAATGTTCCATACGGCCTGCACGCGACTTGACTCCTTTGAATAATCGGTTGCTTTCGGATTTCGCGTTTCCCTTACGCCAAGGCACTGAACCAGATGCCCACCGGCGCTGCCTCCGACGGCACCGATTCGATCCTTGTCGATCCGATATTGAGAAGACTGAGCTCGGATGAAGCGAACCGCAGTTTGCACGTCGTCTAGTTGAGCTGGCCAAAGATACTTTGATGCAAAGCGATACTGAACCGAGAAGCAGGTGAATCCCTTGGTTGTTAAAGCCCGAGCGAAATCGCTCATGTCTGTCTTGTCACCGGCGGCCCAACCTCCACCATGAACTAAGATTATCGCCAATTGGTTGCTACTCTTCTCATCTGGCTTGTAGACATCCAAGAAGAGCTTTTCGCCCGAAGGTTGGGAGTAGAGGACGGTCGCGTCTGGTTTGGCGGTGGTTTGCCCTCGCACCACAACGAAGAGCGCGCCCATGCCAACGCACGTCACCGCGACGAAAATTAAAAGCGTGGATATCGATCGCTTCATAGCCGCAGATTACTCATATTCATGCCCACGCAGTAGGCCAAAACGCCGTGATCATTTGGACCAAAATGCCCCGCTACGGGCTTGTCAGGAAGGTCATCACGGGGCGGATCCGACGTAATCCTTACGTCGTCTTCTGCGGGGAGCCAAGCAAAATACCGGGGGTGGGGTGCCACAATTTCGGTTATGCGCGTGCGTCGACTTGCCGAAGTGATTCTGTACGTTCGGGACATTACCGCCCAGACGGCCTTCTATCGAGATCGACTGGGTTTGGAGCAAACCTATCCAGACTTGGAGGTTGATCTAGCGACCGAGGATTGGGTGACTCTGGACGCGGGCGGTCTTTCGCTTGCCTTACATTCGGGCGGGGCGGGCGAGATTGGCGGCGATGGCCCCGCCTTGGTGTTCGCCGTGGACGACTTGAACGCGACCCATGCCCTTCTCGTCAGTGAAGGCGTGACGCTGCAGGATATCGAAGAACCTCAACCTGGACTAAGACTCGCGTACGGCACGGATCCCGAAGGTTTTGCTTTCACACTGGAACAAACCGAAGACGGTGCGTTTTCCTGATGATTAGGTTTCCTGATAATCAGGAATCCTAATCGATCTTATACCCGAAGGGCTTCGCGCTGGCGTGAGTAGGTGTGCTGGATTGCCATCACATGCACGGGCTCTTCGGCGCACCATAGGGGGTTTTCCCGATCGGCAAACGCCATGTAGACCTGAGTCCCATCTTTTGAGGTACTCCAGCGACCGTGCCCTTCGTGGCTGTGGAGCATCACAAACTGGCCTGGGCCGATCCAAACATCGTCCAGGAACAAATGACTTGATCCTTCGCCCGTTCGGGTGAGTCGGTCCGAAGCGACGAGGTGCCCCGACAGTCGAACCCGCATTGCTCCTTGGTTCTGGAGCAATATAAACTCTCCCACGGCGTTTCCGCTACGCTGGATGCCCGCAATTCGTATCATCCTAAGCCGATGTCCCTAGGCTTGAAGACGAGGCTCCTCCCGGAAAAGATGCGGGGTGGATAACTCTACTTACAAGTTTCCCCAATGCTTTCCCCAAGTTTTGCCCATCGCCGCTATCGTCGCTATCGTCGCTATCGCCGACTCTATACGGGATCGGGGAGCTGGACCACGGCAGTAGGGGCCAACCGACGCTGACGTTCGCGGTCAAGATTAGCCGCCACAAGCGCGAGGCCTTCGATCAAGTCGCGCTGACGACTGGTAGGCAGCCCCTGCAGCATCGCCTGCTCAACGATTGAAACCTCAACGAGCACTTGATCCATCAGCTCTCGCCCCAACTTGGTCAACGCCAGCCGTCGCACCCGACGGTCACCGGGCATCACCTGTTGCTCCAGCAAGCCTCGGACCACGTGCAACTGGACGGCCTCGCTAAGAGTGGCCGGAGCCACGCCTAATCGCTGACCAATCTCTGATTGAGTTGAAGAATCGCCAGCCGCGTACACCGCCGAGAGGAGCTGGAACGAAGCCTGACTCATGCCCAGCGCGCGGAGTCGGGGCACTAGGAGAGCCGTTTGGGCTTCACAAAGTGCCGCGATAAGAGAAGCAAGGGCGGATTCAGTCAACGAGATTTCTCCTTTAGTTCATACGACCAATTCGGAAATGCGGCAATGCAGCATTCAACAAAAAACAATTCACGAATGCGTCCTCAGTCATTGTCCCCTAAATCCTGCTAACACTGAGGGGAAGATGTGGCTCCACATGGCCAATTCTATGAGGTGTGGTGTGGGGCTATCGATCAGTTTCTTTTTCTGAAGCGCGGGCGTTCATCGGGCAAACCGTTGAGCTTGAATGGATTGATACCATCGGCCGAAGTCACGTCCTTGAGACAACGGTTCAGCAAATCTCGCTGATCCCGCAACAAGGGCCCTGCTTTATCACGACCGAAGGATCGTTTGCCCTGGATCACGTCACCGAGTGTCGGCCCTCAAAAACGGACGTCAGGATCGTTGACCAAGCGGCGTAAAACCTAGCAAACCGGGACTTGGGACCTACTGAGATGAGCCGATCCTCGCATAAAATTTTGGCGACCCGTAGGGAGAGTGAGAAAACATCGGGCGAGTTGCCTCGCCCAATGCCAAAGTTTCAGTCCGATGCATGGACCAAGATAACTCCGCCGCCCCGATCTAGGCCCACGTCTCAAACGATGACGTGAGGAGCGCGCTTTGCGCGTGCCGGATTGCCTCGCGGGTCGCGGCCAGCGCGCGGACATTCTCCACGCGTCGGGATTCTGAACGTTGAGTCTCACTTCGGGTATCGCCCGTTGCGAGGCTTTGCTGAAACAGGTTCGTTTCCAGCCTGGACATGGCGTTCAGGCTGGATGCCATGGCGCTTCTAAAAGCGTTTACGGTCATCGGCCTTGCCTCCTTAGTGTGATCATTGCCACATCCGTCGGCAGGCCCGATCCGTAAAGCTACGAGACCCGCTCAATAGCTTTACCGGTTTACACGAAAAGGTGCGGGGTAGCGCTACTCCACGAACTCATCGCCCTTAGGGGGGCGGCGGAGGTAGGCCTCGATAAACCCATCAATGTCACCGTCCAGCACACCGATTATGTTGCCCGTTTCGTGCCCGGTACGGTGGTCCTTCACCATGGTGTAGGGTTGCATGACGTAGCTACGGATCTGACGGCCCCACTCAGCGGGCCCACTCACCTTCATGGCGTTGGTGTCTTTCAGCTCCTGCGCGCGTTGGACTGCCATCACCCGGGCGGCCAGAACCACCATGGCGCTGGCGCGATTTTTGTGCTGACTCCGCTCGTTCTGGCAGTTCACCACGATGCCAGTCGGGAGGTGGGTTATGCGAACCGCCGATTCCGTTTTGTTCACGTGCTGACCGCCCGCGCCGCCTGCCCGCAAGGTTTCCACCTTCAGGTCGTCCGGATTCAGGTCCACTTCAGACTCTTCCACCTCGGGCAGGACCTCAACTTTACAAAAGCTCGTGTGCCGTCGGGCCGCCGCATCAAAGGGTGAGATACGCACTAAGCGGTGGATGCCACTTTCGGCCTTCAAGTATCCGTAGGCGTTCGGCCCGGATACCTGGACTTGCACGCTGCGGTAGCCGGCCTGATCCCCCGGAGTCTCGCTAAGGATTTCAGTTTTGTAGCCCCGGTCTTCGGCCCAACGCAAATAAAGGCGAAGCAAAATGGACGCCCAGTCACAGGCCTCACTGCCACCCGCGCCTGCGTTGATTTCCAACAAAGCATTGCGGCCGTCGTGCTCGCCGCTGAGTAGCGTTTGAAGTTCGTAGGCATCGATGTCTTTGATGAACTTCACCGCCATCGCCTCGGCTTCGGCCTCGAAATCAGGGTTTGGGTCCAAGCGGAGCATCTCGTAGAGCTCCGAGATATCCCGCTCGGTTTTAGCCAATCGGTCGAGCGGCTCCAAGCGATCCTTCAACCGCGACATCTCGCGGAGCTGCCTGTTGGCATTCGCCGGATCGTCCCACAGGTCAGGCTGAGAGGTCACCTCTTCGAGGGCCTTGATGCGGGATTCAATCTTCGGCCGGTCAAGGTGACCACCGATCGCTTCGATGCGCCCACGGGCCTTCGACAGCGTTTCTTGCTGGTCAGGAGTTAACATACCGAGGCCTAGAGGATACCTCCGGTCGGGAGTCCTCTAGGCAGCTCGACGGTACGCTTCGCGGCTTCGCTTACCCTTAAAGTGCGCGACCAAGTCGTTGGATAGCGAGGCCATATGGTTCAGGAGTAAGTCCTGGAAGTGAGCGTCCAACGCTTCGGCTTGAATAAGCTCAGCTTCGGTTCGGCCATCCCGTGGCATCATCGGTATGCCCGCCAAGGCGTCATCCCGGGCGCGGAACAACTCAGGCAATTCGCCTAGCCGATCTTCGCGCAAGGCAGACTCGAGCGCATGGGTCAACACGATGTACTTTTGCACTGGGTTCATAGTCTTAGGCGGCGATGGCCGCGGAGCCCGTTCCGTTTCCGCCTTCTACCACGTTCAGCGCCGGGGCTTTCATCTTCTGTTCAAGCTCGGCCCAACCTTCGCGGAGTTCAGAGAGGACACGCGTGGCGTTCTGAATTCGCACGGCATCATCCTCAAGATTGGCTTCAATCAATTCGCTATAGACGTAGGAGTACAGCCCCAGGAGGTTCTGGGCGACTTCCCCGCCCTGTTTCATATCCAAGCAACTAATGAGCTCGGTGATGATGCGCTGGGCGCGCTGGAGGTTATGGTTTTGCGCCTCCAAGTCCTTGGCTTGTATGGCCGCCGCGGCCCGATCCATGAACCGCATCGCGCCATCGTACAGCATGATCACGAGCTGGAGCGGTGATGCCGAGTTCACGGATTGCCGACGATATTCTTCTACCTGCTTCGAGTACGCCACCACAGAAACTCCCTGACCATCTCTGTTATTGGCTGTTCGGAGGCAAAGGCTCATCAGAAAATGTGTCTTTGGGCAAGAAAATGATCCCCAAGACCAAGGTAAGAACCACGTAGGCAATCGGAACGATCCAGGCCCACGCGGGGGGAAAATCGGGGCGGGGCAGATCGCGTACCGTTAGCCCTAACATCAGCTGATCCAACCGCAAGAACAGGAAGATGCCACTGGCCATAGCCCCGCCCAGCCCCCCGCAAGCCCCGGGCAAGCCCACCTTACGCGTGGCCACCAGGGTAAGGATCAGCGCGGGAATCATGCCCGAGGCGCACGCCACGGCGAGGTTCACCGTCAGGTGGGTATCCGCCACCGCAAAGAACGGCCAGACCGTGAGCAGGTAACCCAGGATTGACGTGGTCACAAACGTCGAACAACCCGCCAGCATCACGCTATCCAGGTCCTTCACCCGGGGCGGGACGTGGTCAAGTTGTTCGTCGGTTTGGAGGGGCTCGAACGGCACGAGTTTAGCTTAGCAGGGGCGTGATCGCTACGCGCTGTCCCGTTTGGGCCGATTCGATCGCACCGAAGACCATCGCGAGACTCTTGATGTTGTCGTGGCACTCTCCCATCGGAGTCGCGCCGGTGCGCAGCGCATTCATGAAGTCGCGCAAGGAACCCGCGATACCCTCGGAGATCTCCGGTACCGCGGCCGGGAGGGGCTGGGTGTCGTGGAAGAAACCCTCGGTGCCCACGGCAAGTTCGGCGCGGGGGGCCAGGTCGCCCAACCAAACCGATGTACCCTTGCCGCCAACGGCACGCCAGTCGCCTTCCCAGCTCGTGGGCATGCCCTCAGCGCACCAGCTTCCGCGATAGGCGTAGCGTACGTTGCCGGTGAGGGTGAACAGGGCATTAGCGCACGCCGCCCCCTGGTACCAACTCCACTCGGGGTTGAACTCTTCGCAATACACGCTGACGGGGTCGGCACCCGAGAGGAAACGTGCCTGGTCGAAGGTGTGGATCGCCATGTCCAGCAATAGCGGACTCAGCATTTCGTCGCGAAATCCACCAAAGTGCGGACCCAGTTCAAAGTCGGCGTTGAGGATGCCCAGTCCCCCGAGTTCGTTGATCAGCCCTCGGAAAGCGTGCAGATTCTTATTGTATCGGCGGCTTTGGCTCACCATGTACAGCGTGTTGGTGGCCTCACTGGCGGCGACCATCTCGCGCGCGGCGGCCATGCTGTCGGCCATCGGCTTCTCGCCCAGCACCGGGATTGAGCGAGCCAACGCGGTCAGGGTCACTTCGCGATGAATCTGCGGCGGAGTAACGTCCACCACAAAGTCCGGCTTGAGGTCGGCGAGCATTTGCGCTTCGTCGGACCCCACTTGCACGCCGGAGAGTTGCATCTGTTCCAGCGCTTCTTTCACCGCCCCGGCATGCACGTCTAGCCAACCCGCGATCTCGGTGTCCTCACAGTCCACCAAATTACGCGCCCAAGCTCGGCCCATGCCGCCCGCGCCCACCAGCACCACTCGAAAGCTTGCCATGACGGGGTTTTACCTAGTCCCGAGTCACGCGGACACGCTAAGGCCGCTCAACGGGGGCCCTGCCCATACCGCCCGAGGCAAACTGGGCAAACGGAGATTTCGCCAGCGCGTCGTGACGTGCTTGCAAACGCGCGGTCACTTCGGCGGGTAGTGCGTCCGCCCGCACGATGGGCGCAGCTCCCAATGGAGCATCGTCCACCATCATCGTCCGGATCACGTGCATCGAAGACAGCCGTACGGTCAGTCGCACGTTGTCCCGACGCCCGATCCGCATCCGGTCGAAACTTGGGATACTTGGCGCGCCAGGCTGTTGCCGTACAAAGTCCATCAGCGCCCACTCTGTCGTTCCGAGGGCACGAAAGAAGGGGGATGCCGTTCCCTTTTCCGGGACGATAGAGGCGTAAAAGTCATGGTCAATTGCGAGGCTGAGTTGGCCGTTGGCGGGCAGGCCATCGCCAAAGGCTTCGGTAGGTTCGTCGGCCGCATCTTCGCCACCCATTTGGAACTTCATCATTTCTAAGAAAAAGTCGTCCATGGTGGGCTTCGGTGCGCCTCGTTCAACCTGGACGGCGGAGTTTGTACCATAGATCATTCGGCTCAACACCGCCCTGGCCGGGGGCGGAAGCTGCCCTACCGGCACATTTCCCCCTTGCCTTAACGACTGCCGAAGGCCGGCGCCTAGCCCATCATACAGCCGGAACCGCTCCCAATCCGATCCCATCATCATGGAAATCCCGATCCCTCCCGGAGCGGCATTCCAAAGGTAGAACATGGCGATATCCTGTGATGCATTGACGGGTAAAGCCTGGGCAAACCGGCCAAACTGCGCCAACGATCCGTCGGCCCCCGCCATGGCTCCGTTGACAAACTGGCGAAGGGCGGCGCGCGGGGTCATCGTCTTTCGGTTCCCCTCTGCGTCGTTCAAACGTAGTACCAGCCACCCATTGTCCGGTACCTGGATCCAGGTTTTGCCGTCGTTAATGGTCGCCTCAAGGTCCTCGACCGTGCCGGACCCACCATCCATCGATTCGGTTATCTTAAACTGTGAGTCGGGAATCACCGCCACCAGGGGCAGATTTCGAGCCTGCGCGAGGGAGAACATTTGATCCGTCGGCAGGTAGCCCAACGGGTCCCAAGAAACTGGGTCCAAGATCCGTTGACGCAGCGCTTCGCTGAGTGGCGAGTTGAGGCTCAACTCGTTGGCCATCGGAGTCGACGTTTCTCGGCGCCATTGTTGCGTCTCCGGAGAAATTTGGATAGGATTTGATTTCGTAGCTGGGTTGGACTTCTCAGGGGGCGGGGGGATTGCGATGGCTTCGCTTTCGACTTCCGATTGAGCTTCGGCTTCCGCAGTAGGCACGTTCTCCGCCATTCGGAAGGAATCCAGCCCCCCGAGGGGCACCATGTGTTCAACCGCCAGTCGACCCTTTGGATCATAAATATCAATGGAGCCGGAGGTGCTCATCCCTACTTGCATGAAGCCACCGCGGCTCTGCTGGACCACAACCAAGACCTTGCCGATGGCTACCAGCGGGGTGCGTTCCCGCTCCTCCCTGGCCTTTTGGTTAGGCATGAACATCGCCATGGCGGCGGCTTGGGCTTCATCCGCATTTCCCATCATCTCGGGCTCTCTGCGAGGCTGACTTGCGAAGGCTACGGCACGACGGTTGTGCTTGTCGATAATCGGTCGCACTAAGTTGACCAGGATAGGCGGTAGGGGGCGCTGCATGCGCGTGGGCACGCTACTGAACACCACCCGCCCGCTTTGCTCAACCGCCAGGATCAAGTCGGGGGGCAGTCCCCGTAGGATAGCGTAGCCCGCCAAATCGGCCGAGGAGTCCGTTTCGCGATTTGCGGGGCGGGCCGCCATGTCCTGCAGTGCCTTCAAGCTCACGGCGATCTGTTGCCGCCAGTTCGTAATTCGTCCCGCGCGGATGCGGTTGATTTCGCGTTGCCGAAGGGCGACGTCTGGTACAAGGCGAAGCGTGGCCCCATCCTGCTGCCATTGCGACTCGGTAACGGTCGCGATCCGGTCCATTAGGTCGCGCAATGGCACGTCCTTGGCGTGGACGACTACGATGTCGTTGGCGGCGACGGGCGCGACGGATAGATTAACGGAGGCTAACTTCGCGAGCTGGCCGACCGTTTGCCCCACACTCGCGGCCCGGCTGATAAGCGTGACCCTCTGGCTTAAGTCCGGCGGTGCGGTTTGCCCCAGGATAATGGCAGCGAGTGCGGCAAGCATGCTGTAAATCATACAGGCCAAGGCAACGAAAGCGCACGGTTCGCGCCTAAATCCCTATTCCTTGCTACTGTTCTGTATCGTAAACTGAGTTCCATGAGCGCGTACATCACGCCCCCGCCGGTTATGACGCCCCCGGCCCGCCACCGTGGCCCCGGCGTGGTGATCGTGATCCTCATCATCCTTGCCGTCACTCTCGTTCCGCTTATCGCTATCCTGGCGGCAATTCTGTTCCCCGTATTTTCCCAAGCCAAGATTGCCGCCCAAAGAACTACGTCACTCAGCAATCTAAAGCAACTTGCCCTCGCGGGGATCATGTATGAAACCGACCACGAGCGTCTGCCGAGTGCCCCAAAGTGGGAGGCGAAAATCGCCCCTTACCTTGGGGAGAATGCGACCTCGGCCTTGACATTTCCCGGCAAGGATGTGCCGTCGACCTACGCGTTCTATGCCCCCGTCGGGGGCATCCCCATCGCCAAGGTTAAGGCACCGGAGTCCACCCCGCTCTTCTTCGAGAGCTTTTTGCCCGGCCCAAGCGCATCGGGCAACGCCGAGAACTTTCCGAATCGGGCGGTCTGGAAAAAGGGCAGTACCCCCGGTCAGTTCGGGATCGCCTTTGTCGACGGGGGCGCAGGCTTTCAGCTGGTGGGTTGGAAACTGCCTCCCGAAGTGGTGAGATGACCCGCCAACGCCGGTATCGCATTTGGGTCTTGCTGGTGCCGGTGCTGGTAGCGGCGGTCACGATGGTCGGGACCTTCTTCCTTCCGGAACGTAAACCAGAGTTTGTACGCCATGCCTTGTCCGCCACTCGTCTCAAGCTACTGAATTTAGCCCTAATGCGCTACGTAGAGGCTTTCGAAGGCGCTGCTCCCGCGCGTTACCGGTGGGCGATCGGGCTTCAGCCCTCTTGGCGGCGAGATAACCGCTATCCCTATCCCCCAACGGGGGAACGCTCTGAGTACGCGATCAACCGGAACGTTTCCGGGGCGGCGTTCGCTCAGATCGCCGACCCCACCACGACCCCCGTTTTCTTCGAGTCACGACGCCCCGGGCCGCTGTTGGAACTAGCGATCTAGGACTTGCCACAGGAACCCACTTGGCCCAACCACTGCTTCCCCAGTTATCTCGTGGGCTTTGCCAGCGGCGAAGTGTGGGATGTCCCGATGGCAGGGCATCCAGGAAGACCCATGCCCTGATCAAACGACTCAAGGATCATGGAAGTCGCCATTCATCCTAATCCATGAGATCAGTTGCTTCTCTCCACGTTTTAGAGCGAGGGCTGGGGTTCGGAAGGCATGGCATTACCGGTAATCTTGTGCCATGTCCGAGTCCTTCGTCGACTTGCGCTCTGATACCGTGACCAAGCCTACTCCCGCCATGCGCCGGGCGATGGCCGAGGCCGAGGTAGGTGACGATGTGCTGGGCGATGACCCGACCGTACAGGCGCTTGAGGCCGAGTCCGCCCGATTGATGGGACACGAGGCCGCCCTGTTTATGCCCAGCGGGACCATGGCCAATCAAGTCGCCCTTGCCACGTGGTGCCAACCGGGCGAGGCCATCTTGCTCGAAGAGGAGTCGCACATCTTGTACTACGAGGGCGGCAGTCCGGCCGCCATTGCGGGCGTCATCACCCGTTGCGTTCCGTCCACGGCGGGCGTGATGCACCCCGAACAGATTGCCCGTCGCATCATGCACGCCAGTGAACATACGCCAGCGACGACCCTGCTGTGCATCGAAAACACCCATAACCGCTCGGGCGGTCAGGTGGTCCCACTGAGTTCAATGCAGGCCTACCGCGAGCTCGCCGACCAACATAATTTGCACATCCATCTGGACGGCGCAAGAATTTTTAACGCGGCGGTGGCGCTTCAGGTTGACGTCAATGAGGTGGCCAAAGGGTGCGACTCCGTGAGTTTCTGCTTAAGCAAGGGTTTAGGCGCGCCCGTCGGCTCCCTGTTGACCGGACCCGACCTCTTCATCGCCCGTGCCCGCCGGGTTCGCAAGCGCTTGGGCGGCGGAATGCGCCAGTCTGGCGTCCTGGCGGCGGCCGGACTGGTATCTCTGAAAGAGGTCGTTCCGCTGATCCCGCAGGACCACCGCCGCGCGCGGCAGCTTTCCAAGGCTCTCGTGGCGGTACCCGGGATCACCATCGACCTGGATGCAACCATCACAAACTTTGTGATGGTGATCACTAAACTGCCCGCCGCCGAGTGGCTCGTCGCGCTTCGGGCGGAAGGGATCTGGGCCCTCCCGCCCTCTGAGCACTGCATCCGCTTGGTCCTGCACCACCAAATCAGCGACGAAATGGTGGAGCAGACCGCCGAGGCGTTCCATTCCGTGGCCAAACAGCTGTCGTCCTAAGCCGGGATCGGCGCGCTACTGACGCGGGGAGAGGTACACGACGTTAACCGAAACGCCGCTCACCCAGACCTTGCCGGGGACCCACGGGTCAACGGCCAAGTCTCTCAGGGTCGCCAGTCGGTGGCCAGGCCCTGTCAGTTCGGCCCACTTCGCGCCATTATCCGCCGAGTAGTACAGCTTTTTCCAGGTGTCGGGTCCCCGCTTGCCCCACACGGCAATGCGTCCGTAAGCGGCGTCAACGAAGGAAGCGTCGGAGAAGTAACTCACCGTAGCCCAAGTATCACCGCCGTTATCCGAGCGCGCGAGGCCGCGATAGCCGCCCGCGGCCCACACTCGCCCGGCGGTGCCCTTGTCCACGCCAAGCGATTGAATCCAGTCAGATCCAAAGGGCGTCGTCGCGGTCTGGGTCCAGACTGCCCCACTATTTGTGGATCGATAGAACGCCACTCCCCGAATCGATAAGTAGCGCACGTTCGTTTGGACGTGGTCGGTTTCAAGTTGAGAGTTTTCCGGGTGATACCGCATGCCCGTGTCCAAACCATCGGGGATGCCCGGAACCTTAGCAAAGGTCACCCCACCATTGGTGGTTCGCCATAGCCCCGGGTTGCTGTTGGTGCCGCCGGCCCCAAGCAACACCAGATAGTCATTCGCATTGCCCGGAGCCATAACGGCGTGGGTGATGCCTTCACTGCTGAGGGGCAACCCGGTGCTCGCCAGGTTCATCTCGTACCACGTAGCGCCGGCGTCGTTAGATTTTTGGATCAGGTTACGATTGTTGGTTTGGTCAACCCCCGCCCCGACCAGCGTCTGGCCGTTGTCACTCGACATCACTTCATGCAAAGTCACGTGCTTGGCGAGCCAAGGATTGGAGGCCGCCGAAACTGAACCGCTCCGGCCGCCGTCGTTCACGCTAAACATGCCTAAATCAGATGCTGGGATGTAGGCCACGTTCCGATTATTTCGGGCAAAACGCACCCGGTACGTCATCACGCCTGCCAATCCGTTCGCGTTGGGCGGGTACGACCAAGTCGCGCCAGAATCATGGCTGATGACGGGTCCCATCCCGGTCGTCATGAACCACCGGCTCGGTAGGCTGGGATCCTGAACGATGAAGTCTCGGCCCCCCGGAGCGTATTCCGTGGCCAACGGCGGCCTGCGCCACACCGGGGTAGGTGATTCGGCCGACATCCGCATCGTCAATTGCGTCCACGTCAGCCCGCCGTCGCTGCTGATCCGCTGGGCGTCTTGCAGGTCGTTCGGGTTACCCGTGCCGTTACCTCCGCCACCACTCACAAATCTTCCGTCGGCAAGGACCGTCGCGTTACTAGGACCCCAACCGTTCCACCAACTGATGGTCTTGATGAATTGATAGGTCGCGGGATTGGACCAGTTAGTGGCGGTCACGCGATAGCCCCCGACGTCCGCCGCCATGTAGCCCATTCCATCGGCGCGTCGCACCACGGCGTTCACCACCGAGGGTTGGCCGGTAAACGCATTATTTTGTCCGCCATTATTCCAAACTTTGGTCCATGACGTGCCCCGATTCGCGGAGGCATAGAGAGCTCCCTTAGTGCCCACCCACACCTGGAGGGGAAACTCGGGGCGAACGTAAACCGTCGTGGTCACTACACTATCGAAGGTAGTGCCTCCGGATTTTGACCAACTGGTACCGCCGTCGGTTGATCGCCAAAGACGTCCCGTCAATCCGGTTCGCCCCGCCGCCAGCCAAATCTCTTGGCTATTCCCCGGGTGCACTAGGATCGGAGAGGCGCCGCGTACGAGATCGGTTTGGAGACCGGTGAGAAGAGTCGCCCAGGTAGCCCCGCCGTTCACCGACTTAAAGAGCTTGCTACCTGAACGAAAGTAGACCGTGTCCGCATTCTTCGGATCGACCGCGGCCCCGTTAACGAACGACTCATTAGTTGTCAGATCGCCCTGCAAGTCCCTCCAGGTCTGGCCCGCATCATCCGAACGCCAGAAGCCAAAGACATCTCCGTAGCCGTAAATTCGCCCTGATGAATGGGCCACGATTCCGCTGAACCAACCACCGCAATCCAAGGGGATCGATTTGTGGGTGACGACTTGTGCGGGCGCCCGCATGGTTTGCGCGACGCCCGCCAAGGGGTGGATCAGTCCAGCGATGGTGGCCGCAACGGCGAGGCATCGAAAACTAGGTGAGAGTCGCTTCATGTCGGTTGAACTCGAAGGTTAGCCTGCCAAAATTTGCCGGCGGAAGCTCCATCACGTCCCGTCCCACCGCAGAATACGTCATTACTTTGTTTGAACTTGACTGTATTTATTTATTTTTTGTTACCGATTGCGCAGAGTTTACGGTTCGCCACGCTTAGAGGGAGGCCTCCTGGCTTGGACAAAGGCGTCCTTCCCGCGTTGAACACTGGAAACCGATAGGGTCCCGCATCCTCAAGGTTACGCGCGAAGACATTGGGGACTGTTGCTGACCAAAACAATAATGCGGTGGTGATGGGTCGAAAACCACGCGTTGCGGTTCTTGCCCCACATTGGCGTTGCCAGGTCGTTGTCCGCACCTTGGCTATTGAAGACGCGGGAATCGTGCGCGCCTTCTATAAGGCATTTGGGGACGCGTGAAAGAGAGGTTCAGCAAGATGCCGATCATTCTGCCTCTCGGCAAGGGGTCCCGCAACTGCAGGACCCCGATGCCTGTTCCTCGTCAACCGGCTAAGAGCAGCCGCTGGTTGAACCGCAGGTGTCGCACTTCAGGCAGACCCCGTTGCGCACCAGCGTAAACGCGCCGCACTCCCGGCAGGCGTCGCCCTCGTATCCCTTGATCCGGGCTTCCCGGATATTCTTGGCGAACACCGCTTCAGTTCTCCCTACCGGATTAACCACCACCGCCGGCACAATCACGGGGGATACCACGCCTGCGGGCAGGGCGGCCGACACGCTGAGTCCGTCCTTGCCGACCGGACCCGACGGGTTATTTGTACCGGTCTCGCTCGGTGAGCGTCGGAAACCCCGCGAACCGTGGTCCTCGTGGGCCATCCCTGGCACCGGACCTTGCACCTCGCCCACCTCGTCCTCTTCGAGGAACTCCGGCTTTTGGTGAGGGCTGCCCATGGCATCGCCCCGCAGGTCCTCGGGCTTCACCTGCACGAGGTCGGTACGTCCCAGGTAGCTCAGCGCGAGTTCGCGGAACATGTAGTCGATCACTGAAGTGGACATCTTGATGTTGTCGTGCCCGACCACCGAGCCGTTCGGCTCAAATCGGGTGAAGACGAACGCTTCCACAAACTCCTCCAGCGGCACGCCGTACTGCAGGCCCAGCGAGATGGCGATGGCAAAGCAGTTCATCAACGATCGGAACGCCGCGCCCTCGCGGTGCATGTCCACAAAGATCTCGCCCAGGGTTCCGTCTTCGTACTCACCGGTACGGATGTAGACCTTGTGGCCGCCCACCCGCGCTTTCTGCGTGTAGCCACGCCGTCGGGCTGGCATATCCCGGCGTTTGGCAATGTAGCGGTAGATTAACCGCTGCGCCATATGGTGAACCTGGTCCGTGGTCCCCGCTTCGGGATCCAGCTCCTCCAGCGAAGCCTCCAGGATTGCGGCGGCCGCATCATCCACCGCCGAGTTCAGCGGCTGGCTGAGCTTGCTGCCGTCTCGGTAGAGAGCGTTCGCCTTCAGGCCCAGTCGCCAGCTCATCAGGTAGGCCGCACCGATCTCGGCGATGGTCGCCTCGCCGGGCAAGTTAATAGTCTTGCTGATCGCCCCCGAAAGGAACGGCTGCGCCGCCGCCATCATGCGGATGTGGCCCTCAGTCGAGATGAACCGTCGGCCCGTACGTCCGCAGCGGTTCGCGCAGTCAAACACCGGATAGTGCTCTACCTTCAAGTGCGGCGCGCCTTCGATGGTCATGGTGCCGCAAACGTAGTCGTTGGCTTGCACGATCTCGGCTTTGGTGTAGCCGATGGCTTCCAGCAAGTTAAAGTTCCAGTCGTTCAACTGCTCGTCGGTGAACCCAAGGAAGTCGCGGCAGAACGCCTCGCCCAGGCTGAACTTGTTGAAAGCAAAGGTGATGTCGAAGGCGTTCTCCAGCCCCCGTTCCGCCTTCTCCAGAACGTCGGTGGTGAAACCGCGCGCCCGCAGGGTCTCGTGGTTAATGCCCGGCGCCCCCACCAGCGTCTTGCGGCCCACGCAGTACGCCACGATATCCTCAGTCTGCTCGGTGGTGTAGCCCAACTTGCGCAGGGCTTCTGGCACCGATTGGTTCACGATTTTAAAGTAACCACCGCCCGCCAGCTTCTTAAACTTCACCAGGGCAAAGTCCGGCTCGATGCCGGTGGTGTCGCAGTCCATGATCAATCCGATGGTGCCCGTGGGAGCCAGCACTGTCACCTGTGCGTTCCGATAGCCATGGGCTTCGCCCAGTTCTACCGCGCGGTCCCAGGCCTGGCGCGCCGCCTTCAGCATCTCCACCGGGCACTCGTCCGGGTCAATGCCGACCGGGGTAATGGAAAGGTCTTCGTACTGATCGGGTTGGGCATTGTAGGCCGCGCGCCGGTGGTTTCGAATGACCCGCAGCATGGCATCCCGATTGCGGTTGTAGCCCGAGAACGGCCCTTGCTCGCGGGCTAACTCAGCGCTCGCGGCGTAGCTCTCACCGCCCAGCACGGCCGTCAGGGCTCCGGCAATCGCGCAGCCCTGCGGGCTGTCGTAGGGGATGGCCATCTGCATCAGCAGCGCGCCGAGATTGGCGTAGCCCAGACCCAGCGTGCGGAAGTCGTAGCTGAGGCGCGCGATCTCGCGGCTGGGGAATTGCGCCATGAGGACACTAATCTCCAGCACGATCGTCCACAGGCGGATCGCGTGCCGATAGCCTTCCAAGTCAAACTGACCGGACTCTCGGGCGTAGAACTTGGCCAGGTTGATACTGGCCAGGTTGCAAGCCGTATCGTCCAGGAACATGTACTCACTGCAGTTGTGGACCACGAGGCCATTCGCTACGAAGTGGTGACTGATCGGTTCGGTGAGGTCGTATACATCCTCGATTCCCACATACGTCAAACTCGCCATGCCGTCGAGAAGCGGTTCGCGATAGGCCCCCACCCTTCGGTTGAGGTTCGCCAGTTGCGCGGACTTAGCGGATTCCGGCATGAAACCTATCTCCTGAGCAAAAGTCAGTCGGCCTTCTCGGTTGATCCGCAGGCTGTGCACCTGGTGCACGGGGTACTTCTTCAGCCCTCCCTTCCCGTCCGGTAGCAAAGCATGGGTCTGATCAAGGACCCGCCGGTTTTCGTACACATTCGCCTTAATGCCGAAACCGAGAAGCAAGAGCTGAACTTGCTCTAACAAGTGCCGGCTGGTTGAGTCTAGCGAGACGTACTGCGACTTCTCACCGTAGTCGGCAACCGTCCCGTCCGTGGTGAACAGGGCACTGAGGAGAGCGGCCTGAGACTCGCGATCCAGCGAATAGACCTGATCGGTTAACTGCTTGCCCGGCGATCCTTCATCCAGTTGGGCGTACGCCTTGACCAACTCCAAAACCGACTGGACCGACGTACTGACCCGCAGGCCAGTCGGAACGGTGGTTACCTTCGTGACCTGTCGACCTCGCCCATCCGCTACCGATGCGTCGCATGTCTCCGCGAGATTCTGGTGCAAGCGTTGCGCAACATCCGACTCGCCTGCCACCAGATTAATTAACAAGCACTCTTGCCCGTTCGCTCCGGTCGTCAGGCAACCGTCGCCAAGCGCCGCCCCAATGAGCTCGGCCATGGCTTTCGGCAACGAGACGGAGCCAAATCCGGCCCGCTCCAGCACGACGACATCTTCAAGCGTCAAGTCGGCTGCCGCCACATCGCCGCGATTGGCGGTCAGCACACGATGGTCTGCGGTGAGCCGAAGCCGATACCCCGCCTTGGTTTTCAGCTCATAGACCGGCTTCGTGCCCGTTTTCCAAACTCTCGTCGTCACCGCTCGCTGACCAAATCCGTTGATGATTTCTACTTGCTCGCCCACCAATTCCACAATTCGGCGGTATCCACGGTAGGTGGCCACCAAGGTGTCACCCGTCACGCACGGATTGCTGGCGTTGATCCGACCGTCCGCTGGGCACGTGTGCCACTCGTTGATGGTGGTGTCGTATTGGGTGCCGGGGTCGGCACTCATCCAGGCGGCCTGGCAAATCTGGTCCCACAGGTCCCGGGCGGGCAGACGCTTCGAGGTCTTGCCGTCGCTCCGGCGGCGCAGTTCCCATTCGCCGTCGCGTTCCACGGCCAACAAGAATTCGTTGCTCAATCGCACGGAGTTATTACTGTTTTGGCCCGAAACCGTGATGTAGGCTTCGCTCTCGTAACCGGTATCAAACACCGGGAACGCCAGACTTACCACCCCGTTTTCGGCCAATTGAATGGCGCGCTGAATGTAGTTTGGGGCGATGCCGTCGCGCTTGGCCTCGGCCACCGCGACGCGCAACCCCGGGTTCGAACGCGGGTTGAACTTGCCGTCTTCGCCCTCTTCTTGGGCGTGGCAGGCGCGAATGATCGCGTTCAAGTGGCGGTGGTTCAGCGACGATCCAGTAACCAACGAGGCCACCTTCTGCTCTTCGATCACTTTCCAGTTCACAAAGATCTCGATATCGGGGTGGTCCACGTCCAGGCAGACCATCTTGGCGGCGCGGCGCGTGGTGCCGCCACTCTTTATTGCGCCCGCCGAGCGGTCACCTACCTTAAGAAAGCTCATCAGCCCGCTGGACTTGCCGCCGCCGCTGAGGGGCTCGTTCTCGCCGCGAATGCGCGAGAAGTTCGTGCCTACGCCCGAGCCGTACTTAAAGATGCGGGCTTCGCGGGTCCACAGGTCCATGATGCCGCCCTCGTTCACCAGGTCATCCGACACGCTGAGAATGAAGCAAGCGTGCGGCTGTGGGCGCTCATAGGCGCTGGAGCTTTTGGTCAACTGCCCGTTCTTCGGGTCGACGTACCAGTGCCCTTGCGCGGGACCTTCGATGCCGTAGGCAAAGTGCAACCCGGTGTTGAACCACTGCGGGCTATTCGGCGCTACCATCTGGCGGGCCAGCATCGCGCTTAACTCGTCGTAAAATGCCTCGGCGTCGTCGGGGGTGTCAAAGTAGCCGTAGCGGCTGCCCCAATCGCGCCAGCACCCGGCCATGCGATGGAAGACTTGGCGCGAGTCGGTCTCGGCGCCCCTCGTGCCATCGGCTTGCGGCACGCCGGCTTTACGGAAGTATTTCTGCGCGAGGATGTCGGTGGCCACTTGGGACCACTCGCGAGGGACCATCACGTCCTCCATGCCAAAAACGATGCTCCCGTCCGGGTTACGAATTTCGCTGCGGCGGGGCTCAAAATTGAGTCCAACGTACGGGCTTTGCCCGGTCTGGGTGAAATAGCGGCTGATCTTCACGGTGCTTCCTGCTCCCTGTCTGGTGCTCCCCAATCGGTACGGGCGGCCTCCGGGCCGGCCGTACCTTCCGTCAACGAATCGATCAGTCGCCCAAACTCGATGGGATCGGCGAAGGACCGGTAGACGCTGGCAAATCGAATGTAGGCCACGCTGTCAATGCTGCGTAACGTGGCCATCACGCGTTCTCCCACAACTTCTGCGGACACTTCTGGCTCGCAAAGGTCGAAGAGTTCTCGCTCCATGCGTTCGGTCGCATCGCGGAGCTCCTCATGAGAGACCGGGCGCTTGCGGCAGGCGACGATCATGCCGCTCAGTACCTTCTCTCGCGAGAACTCCTCACGCGATCCATCCCGCTTCACCACGAAGAGGCGCGGCTTTTCCGGCGCCTCGTACGTCGTGAATCTACGGCCGCACGACAAACACTCCCGTCGGCGACGAATCGCCTCCTCTTCGCGCGAAGGGCGCGAGTCGAGCACCTTCTGCTCGGTGTGTCCACAGTACGGGCATCTCATGGGGCTGACCACCACATCTTGTGGCAAGAGTCATCATACACCACAACATGGCGGAAATGCCGGGGTTTGTTTCCCCCACCGCTCTCCACCGGTTTTCCCCCAAACCGCCCCGCCTATTCCCCCGGTTCCCCCGAAGTTTTCCACCGCAATCCCCAAGATTTCCCCAAGGATTTCACGGATCGGCATCTCCCTTAACCAAACGTCGTAATCATCTTGATACGATGATCAAAGGTATCGGAGCACTGGTTATGTGCACGAGAGGAAACAAGAATATGAAATGTTGGCTTTATTTGGCTGCTTTGGCTTCGTTGGCTACCGCGGGGACGGCCGGGAGTGGTCCCGAAGTCCTGTTTGACAACGGGCCTTACATCACTTCCGATGGCTTCAGTGCCCTCCAGGTCGGTTTCGACACTCTGGGTTACGTGAGTTCAGGCTACAGCACGACCATCACGCGATCCGGCGATGACTTCCAAGTGCCGTTCAATGAGCGCTGGACTCCGAGCTCTATCGTGGTTTACGCTTACCAGAGCGGTAACGTCCGCAACACGTTTACCGAGGCGTACCTGGGCATCTTTGATGTCGCGATTCCGGGCACGACCGATCTTAGTCCGCGATGGGGGTCCCTAGACCCCTTGACCGCGACGAACGTTTTGGCATCCCAGGTAGATATGAACGTCATTCGCGGCACGGCCGGTACGTCGCAGCGCAACATCATGGAGCTCTCATTGACCGCGCCCGATACCGGCGTTTTGGGCGAAGGCACTTACTGGGCCGCGTGGGGACTTAAGGGTACGACCACGACTTCAACGGTGGCCGTGGTGCCGATTACCCCCGCGCGGGCAAACGATAATGGTGTGGCCTGGGGTCGATTGCGCTACTCCCCACCCGGACGCGAAAACTTCTGGCAAAGTTGCGATGGCAACATCCCCACGGGTGGCAATCCGTTGATGATCGAGGCCAACGACCTGGCATTTAAGGTGATCGGAACCCGCGAAATCCTCCCAACGGCGACCGTTTCGGGAATCTTGAGCGCGCCTGGGCATAGTGACCTCACCAAGATCATGCTGGTGGCAGAGGTTCGGGAACCCGGCACGCAGACCATTGTGCAGACGCGACCGGTCGCGATTAACGTCGACGGTACATGGTCCTTTGAGACCACCAAAATCGGAGCCTATGACCTGGCGTTTAAGCCGGCGAGTTACTTGCGGGTCGTGAAGACCAGCTTGACGATCGGTGCCGATGGACGGCCCGACGTGCAACTGGGTGACCTCTTGGGCGGAGATATTGACGGCGACAACTCCGTCACGGTGTTCGACTACGACCGGCTCTCGGCCGCGTTTGACTCCGCCCCGGGGGCTGCAAACTGGGACGCCGAGGCTGACATCGACGGTGACGGCACCGTCACCGTATTCGATTACGACATCCTTAGCTCGAACTTCGACGTCACCGGTCAAGACTGAAGCGACCGAGACGCCAAACAGGGTGATCCCGGAGCCTAGGCCCCGGGGATCACCCTGTTTTCTTTAGAATCAACTACGGGAAGTTTCAATTCGTTCTGAAACTTGCGAAAGATGGTATCTTCCGCTTCGTACCTTATTGTAGGAGAACCTGAAGAACTCGTGCCTATTTCCCCCGAACGCATCGTTGGTCCTGACCTGATGGACATCTACGCCAAGGTGCACCAGGCCCAACGCCTCTCGTTTGAGGACGGAGTTCGCCTCTTCCACGCCCCGCTGACGGCGGTGGGCTACCTGGCCAACCTGGACCGCGAGCGCCGGTGGGGCGACCAGACGTTTTACGTGCGCAACCAGCACATCAACTACACGAACATTTGCAACAAGTTCTGCAAATTTTGTAGTTTCTACGCCAAGAAGGGCGGCCCGGCCCCCTACGAAATGAGCCTAGATGAAGTGCGCCGCCGCCTAGGTTGGCATCGCGACAACCCCCTGACCGAGGTGCACATGGTCGCGGGCATCAACCCGCGCCTCAGCTATCAGTATTATCTCGACCTCGTGCGAACGGTGAAGGAAGTTCGGCCCGAGGTGCACGTCAAGGCCTTCACCGCGGTCGAGATCGTGCAAATTGCGCAAGTCGGCAAGGTCAGCGTGGAGCAAGCCCTACTAGACCTCATGGACGTCGGCCTAGACAGCCTCCCTGGTGGCGGGATCGAGATCCTGAGCCCCCGCGTGCACGAACAGTTGTTTGGCAAGAAGCTGAACGGCGAAGAATGGAAAGATGTGGCGCGCTGCGCGGCGAAGCTTGGTCTAAAGCAATACGCGACTATGCTCTACGGTCACATTGAGACGATCGAGGAGCGGGTGGACCACTTGGTGCAAGTGCGCGAATTGCAGGACGAGACCGGCCACTTCCTCACCATGACTCCCCTCAGCTTCCACCCCGAGGGCACCGAACTCGAGCACATTGAGCACCCCACCGCCGATCTGGACTTGCGCTGCATCGCCATTAGCCGTCTGATGCTGGACAATTTCGACCACATCAAGAGCTTCTGGATCATGAACTCGGTGCCCGTGACGCAAGCCGCCCAGTGGTATGGGGCCGACGATGTGGATGGCCTCGTGCACGAGTACGAAATTACCTACCAAGACGGCGACTTTGGCAACAAGAGCCAGGCCCTCACCGCCGGTAACATGGCCCGCATGATCCGCGAGGCGGGCCGGATCCCGGTGGAGCGCGACAGCCTGTACGAGGAGATCGTCCGCCATGAACCCGAGCCCACCCCCCGCCGCCTAACACCCTTGGCCACGGTGAAGTAAAGCCCGCGCGTGGGCAAAGGTCCCGATAAGGGGAAACTCTGGTAGCTTCACCACGTAGACCCGTTGAGTAAGGTGGACCAACTGGGGTACCTTGCGGACCGTTCACCGAAGAACACCTAGCCTAGGGCGACATGGATGCGCCTGCATCGGATGCTGTAGACGTCCGACCCTGGCACGGGTTAACGTGACCGACAGAGAAGGAGGCACCCTTTATGGTGGCAACCATTCACATGTGGGTCGAGACAGTGGCGATGACCGCCGGCGAGCACGAGCACGCCGCGCACGACTTCGAAGCCAAGGCCGAACAAATGGCCGAGGCGCGACGAATTGGTTTCTTCGAGCAACTCGAAAACCTGTTCTCCCACGGTCTGAACATCACGAACAACGACCGGCAGTAAGGTCTACTGCAGTTGGAGGGGGCGACGCTCAAAGTAGATTGTCGCCCCTATCTGACAATGAACCATCGCCGGTTAGAGGCATTACAACTACTGCGACTCTATCGCAGCACCTCTCAGGCACTCGCATACAAGATTTGAACAGGCGTAATCGCTATCCAGACGGCGGTCGCAGTTTGTTCTTTTGGTACATTTCGCGGAGGTTGCGCTCGACGTGAGGCAACCAAGACTTTGCTAGGTCCGTACCGGCTGGAGTGGTGCGCTTTGCATCTTGAAGCTGCTTCCAAACGAGATCCAGAGCAGCTTTCGATTGCTTGCCGGTTAAGCACCGGAAGTAAGAAAAGTTCATCGGCATTATCTTAAGGTCAACGGCTGCTGGACGATCTCGGATAAGCCGCTGGATCATTGCGTCGCCTTCGGTACGAGACTTCGAATCTACTTGGTAGGCTAGCAGGCTAGCTAGTATCCGCCTAAGCTCATAGTTTGCCGGCTTGGCTCGATGCCATCTGCGACCTGCTTCAAGAAGTATTCGCGTAACCGCTTGATCAGATACGAAGATCATATTGCGAATCTCCGACGACAAGCGGAGAATCGCAATGGCTGGATCGCTATCCCCAGATCGAGCAAGCATCCAATTAGTGTTCATAACCAGCAAAGCATTTGGACCGCCCCAGACTTCTTGCCCTTCTTCCGATAGACGGATAAGCCAGAGGTGCGTACACAGCAGAGAGGCATAAAGGGCTGCCGGGTCCTCGGGATGCGCGGCGGCTGCACGACGACGACTCATCCATTCACGCTGTGCAGTGGAGCGGCTACCGGCCATTACTCGGCGCAGTGTAGCTTGTAGTTTCTTATAGCGGCTTGGTCCATTTGGGTCAACCTCGAGCCACGTTGTGCCGAATTTGATAGAAGGAACATAAAGGTCACCGAGGTCCTTCGTGTCTGGGGTTCGCGTCCGCAATTGCGAGACACGCACATTCAAGTTCCAATCCACCTCTTTGTCTGGTGGCCCTTGACAGAATGATCCGATTGTGCTTACGAGAACACCAGCCACTACTGTTGTGATCAAACGCAGTGATCGCAACTTCAAAACCCAATTCATAGCAGTAGCCCTTTAAAGTCTCCGAAGTTCTCAAAGTACTGCTCAGGGGTGTTCATTTCGAGGAAAGATGTTAGTTCGAATCCGCTCACTCCATACACATCAACTTTAAAAATGTAGTTCATCTTACGAACACGCGATTCTATACTTGTTAATCTATACGCACCGCTTGGAAGCCCAGAGCTCCTTGGCGAACTAAACGTACTCTCTGAATTCTCAAATAGATCATTGAATAACAATACACTTTCATAGTGTGGTGGAGACCATATATTGTTGACTGCAAATCCGATCGACACCAGTACCACGCTCCAAGGCAACTGGGCAAAGCCTGATGCTATGTAGAATGTCTCACCAACAGGTTGTTGGAGTTCGCTCCAACGGGCAGCAATCGGCAAGTGAAGGGCGACCATTCGAATTCCCTCTCCAGCGGATAGCGCGTGCCAGCCGGTCGGATATGTTGGAGACAGTTTCTCAATTGTTGGCGGTGACGGCCACATTCTTTCAACTCTCTCGTATTTATTATGCGCCGCTAGCTCATATTCAGCCACGGCCGACTCCGGTCCGATTCCGCCGTTATTGACCACCTGCAAACGATAAAACTCCTTTATCGGTGGCTTGCCTTCCAGATGGATATTGTAGGTGAAGTCAATTTCG
>Ga0105047_10000400_pt1 | contig 72592 bp, 60 predicted proteins | sample MAT04_FD_78384 | JGI IMG/M metagenome (GOLD analysis project Ga0105047, IMG submission 78384) | Freshwater microbial communities from Lake Fryxell liftoff mats and glacier meltwater in Antarctica - MAT-04 (megahit assembly) | ecosystem: Environmental > Aquatic > Freshwater > Ice > Liftoff... | reverse complement strand
CATGACGAGGACGGACGTGGGCTGCTCGACCACCTCTTCACGAGCGATCGGGCCGAAGTTCACCTCGAAGTCGGCCTCGTTCCACACGAGCATCCGGTAGACGGCCTCTTCGCCGCGGAGCGCTCCGACCTCCGCGTCGACGGCGCGGCCGCCCTCGAACCACACGTGGCCGAGCCGGCTGCCGCTCTTGAAGGTGATCGTGCCGCTCTTCTTCGAGATCTCGAAGGTCTGCAGCAGGTCGACGACCGTCATGTCCTGGATCGAGCCCGCGAAGCGCGTCTTCAGGGTCGAGGAGACGCGCTGATCGGAGAGGCTCTCCTGCGCGCGACGCGCGAGCACGACATTGACGCGAGCGAGCAGCTCACGGACGAAGATGGGCTTGGTGAGGTAGTCCTCGACGCCGAGCTCGAGCCCGCGAATCTTGTCCTCGACCGAGCGCTGCGAGGCGAGGAACACGACCGGGATCGACGCCCATTCGCTCCGCTCACGAAGGCGACGGACGAACGCGTAGCCGTCCATCTTCGGCAGCTTCGTGTCCGCGATGACGAGGTCCGGGAGCTGGTGCTCGATCATCTCGAGCGCAGCGGCACCGTCGTTCGCGCATGCGACGTTGTAGCCAGCCTTTCGCAGGCTGACCTCGAGGACCCGCACGCTGCGCGGGTCGGCATCGACAAGGAGGACCTTCTTCTTCGCCACGAAACTCTCGGAAAGGATCCGCCCCGCGACCGAATAGGTCAACGTTTCCGCGACATCATTGCAAAAAACGGCGAAACGAGCGCGACCTTCATCGCCGCCAGGGATCGAGCGGGTCCGCCGGAGGGGGCGGCGGAGGCGGCGCAGGCTTGCCCGTGAACGGGTCGTTCATGGGTCGCGAGCTCGACCGAGGCGTGGGCACCGCCTCGGAAACCGGCTTCGGCCGCGCCGGGGCGGTACCCCCGGACGAGCCCGCGAACGCGCGCGCGGTCGTGGCGGGAGGCGGAGGCGTCACGACGGGCACCGCCGTGACCGGCGGCGCGGAGGCGGACGCCGACGTCGACAGCGCGACGAGAGCGACCATCGAAGGCCCTGGCGCCGCGACCGAGCCCTCGACCTCACCGAGCGAAGGTCCCGCCGCCGACGCAGACGGAGCGGCGGAGGCCGAGGCCGACGCCGACGCGACGAGCCCGGACGCCGGCTCCGTCGGCTTCGACCAAGGCCCCGCCCCCTCGACGGCGAGGAGGGCGATCGTGCCGATCGCGACCGTCCCGATCGCGCACGCGGCGATGACCCCCCGCGTCCGCCGGCTGCGCCGGCGCTCCTCGACGAGCTGACGAGCCACCGAGCGCTCGATCTTGTCCGCGGTGCTCATCGACGTGAACGCGACGGGGCGCGCGGCCTTGGCCTTGGCCTCGGCCATGGGCGCCTCCGAGGCCTTGCCCTCCATCGCCCGCGTGATGGCTGCCGCGAGCTCCGTCATCGACGGATAGCGGTCGCCGGGATCCTTCTCGAGCGCGCGGAGCACGACCGCCTCGAGGTCGCCGAGCTGCACGCCCGCCGGCGCGCGCTCGCTCGGCCTCGTGGGCGCCGCGAAGAGATGCTTCGTGAGCACGCCCATGTACGTGTCGGCCTCGAACGGAACGGCCCCGGTGACCATCTCGTAGAGCAGGACGCCGAGCGAATAGACGTCGGCGCGCGCATCGACCGACTGCCCTCCAGCCTGCTCGGGCGACATGTAATACGGCGTTCCGAAGACGACCCCCGGCCGCGTGAGCTTGCTACCGCCGACGATCTTCGCCGCGCCGAAGTCGACGATGCGGACGTCCTCGTCGGTGCCGGTCTTGCCCGTCGTGCTGCGGACGAGGAACACGTTCTCGGGCTTCAGGTCTCGATGGACCACGTTCGCGGCGTGCGCGGCCGAGAGCGCGTCGGCGAGCTTGCACGCGATGCTCGACGCCTCACGCGGCGTGAGCAGCCCGCGTCCGCGCATCCTCGTCGCGAGGGTCTCGCCGACGAGCAGATCCATGACGAAGTAGGGCGCGCCGTCCTCGAGCGTCCCGAAATCGCTGATCGCGACGACCGCCGGATGCCGGATGGCGGCCGTGGCGCGCGCCTCCTGGAGAAAGCGCGCCGCGAGACCGCGATCGGCCGCGAGATCGCGCCGGAGGACCTTCATCGCGAACATGCGATCGAGCGTGACGTGACGGACCCTGTAGACCGTCCCCATCCCGCCTTCACCGAGCGGGGCGATCACCTCGTAGCGCTGATCGACGATCGTGCCGGTGAGCGGGTCGCGCGTCGGATCCCACGTGCTCGCCTGGAGCGCGATGCCGTCGAACGGACAGAACGCGGCCTCCACTCCGAAGCCCGTGCCGCACTCGGGGCACCGCTTCACCTCGACATGGAGGTCCTTGACGGTGTCAGCCGCCGTCATCCGAAGCATCCCCAGGGGGGGCAGTGCCGGTCCCGCCGTCCGCGGGCGTGACGCCCGAGTCGGGTTCCGTGCAGACACCTTCGGTGCACACGAGGCTTCGAGTGCAGTCCTTCGTGCGCGTGCACGGGGCGTTCACTCCGCTCGACGGGGACTCCGAGCCGCCGCACCCGGGATCACGACCGAGCGCGAGAGCGCCGAGCGAGAGCACGCCGTAGGCGACGACATTGCGGAGCACAGCTCCAGTCTATCTTCGTCCGCTTCGAAAACCGACCTCGGCGTTGAGGTGAGCGTCATCCGAGGCAGCCACACCCCACCGAGGCCGCCCGCCTCGCGCGGCGCTTTCCCCGGCGCTACGGTCCACCTGTACATGCGACCCGACGCGAGACCGAGCTCATGACCGAGGCGCTATCCGCGCTCGTCGAGGACGGCGAGAGCCGGCTCTCCGGCGGCGACTACGTCGGCGCGCGGCGCATCTTCGAGGAGGCCGTCGCCCATGCGGAGCGCGCGCACGGCGAGCATGCAAAGGAGCTGATCGTCCCGCTCATGGGCCTCGCGCGCGCCTCGGGCGAGGACAACGCGACGGCCTCCGAGCAGATGGACCTCGAGCTCGAGGTGCAGCGCCGCGCCGTCGCCATCGCGGAGGCCAGCCTGCCCGCGGACGACCTCCTGCTCGCCGAGTGCCTGCATGCGCACGGCGTGAGCGTATGGGCGAACGGTGAGCCCTCGCGCGCCGTCGAGCTCCTGCTCCGCGCGCTCGGCGTCGCGGTTCGCGGCGGCGGAGACGCACACGGCTACCTCGGGCCGCTCGTCGGAGCCTTGCTCGATTCGAAGCGCGCGGCCGACGCGCTCCCGCACGCGCGCGAGCTGCTCCGTCTCGAGGAGGCGAGCTCGCCTGCCGACCTCACCACGCTGTTCATCGTGGGTCAGTGCTTCCGCGACGCGGGCGCGACCGAGGAGGCACGCGCCGTGTTCCGGCGGTTCCTCACGGCGTTCGGCGCAGACGGCAACCCAACCATCCGCGACGAGGTCAGCGGATGGTTGAGCGCTCTCGAAGCGCCGCCTAGCTGACGCGACTGACGCGACCGACGCGACTGACGCGACTGACGCGCCTGACGCGACTGACGCGCCTGACGCGACTGACGCGAATCAGGCGGGAGGAGCCGCGTTCGCGGGGGTTCCGCAGTTCGCGCAGAACTTCGCGGTGCCCGTCTCGGTCCCGCAGCCGGTGCAGAACTTCTTCGACTGTGCGAGCGCGCCGCCGCACTCCGCGCAGAACTTCCCGCCGGGCTGACGCGTGTTGCACTTCACGCACGTGACCATCGCGCCGCCGGGCGTGAACTGGGGCGCCTGCGCCTGGGCGATGCCGCCACCGCCGCCGCCGCCTGCGCCGGCCATCGCGCCGCTCATCTGGTTGGCCATGCCGACGCCGATCGCCATCTGCATGCCCGCGCCCGCGACGCCGCCTTCACCGACGCCGTGCTGGGCCATGCCCTGGCCTGCGCCGATCATCGCCTGACCGGCGGCGTAGTTCTGGTAGTTGCCGGCGAGCTGCTGGACGTACTTCGCGTCCTGCCCGAACTTCTGATCGAGCTCGAACTGCTTCGCCTTGGCCGCCGCCTCGGCGACCTTCACGCCGCGGTTCGCCTTCGCGATCTCGGCGTTGGCCTCGACGAGCCGAGCGCGGTCCTCCTCGGAGAAGTTCAGGTTGAACTGCCCCATCTGGAGGATGCGCACGCCGATCTCGTTGAGGTCGGGCGCGTTCGCGATGAACGCGTTCGCGAGCTTGGTCGTGAGCGAGACGGCCTGGAGGACGCTCTTGCCCTCGACCTCGCACAGCTCGCCCAGGGTCGTCTTGACCCCGTTCATGAAGAGGCCCTTCACCCAGTGGAGGACCTGATCGTTGTCGCCCTGCGCGGCCTGGCCGGTGTACCCGACGATGAAGCGGACCGGGTCCGTCACCACCAGCGAGAACTCGCCGAAGATGCGCGGGATGACCTGCTCGCCCGTGAGCGGGTCGATCATGTCGCCGATGGGGCCGCCGAACGGGATGCTCCGCTGCGGCGAGGTCTTCACGAAGAAGATCTCGCTGATGAAGACGTCACCGCCCGTGAACTTGTTGATGATGTTGTTCAGGAACGGGATGTTCTGGGTCGACATCGTGTGCCGGCCCGGGGGCAGCACGCCGACGACCTTGCCGTCCTTGAAGAACACCGCGCACTCGTCGCTGTCGACGGTGAGCTGGGACCAGAACGGGAAGTTCTGATCGGGATGCTTGTAGACGATGAGGTGCTTGAGGTTGTCGGGACGCGCGATCATCATCTCGCGCACGCCGTTCTTCACGAAATCGAACACGCCCATCGTTTCCGCTCCCTTGGTTGCGCTGCATGGCGGCGCCTCCCCGTGGGGGGAGGGGGCACGCACGAATGAGCACACACGATAAGTGCCCTGAGAGCGAAGGTAAATCGACGTTCGCCCTCACGCCAGGCCTGACGCCCGGAATGCCCAAGTCGCCGCCATTCCCGCGGGATCAAGGCTGGTCGCTGCGCTACACTGGCCGGATGAGCGCCCCGAACGCCGCCCGAACGGACGCCCTCGACCCGGTTGCGCGCGCCGTCGCGAATGCTCCGGAGGACGAGCGGGCCGCCTCCGAGGACGAGCTCGAGGCGCTTCGCGAGGCCCGTGCGGACAACCCGCCGTTCGTGACCGGAGCCGCGTTGACCGCGGCCATCGCCGAGCGAGCGCGTCAGGACGGATGACCCGTAGCGTCGCGTGGCATCCGCGCGCCGTGTCCGACCTCGAGCGGCTACCGTGGCGCGCCGCGGCCCTGGTCGACGAGGCGGTGCAACGCTTCGCTGAGCGAGGAGAAGGTTCCCTCCGCGCCGTGACGACGGACGAGCGCCGCGAGCTGCGCCTCTACGTGGCTCCCTACTTCGCCTGGATCTCGGTGACCGACGACGCCGTGCTCGTGTGGCGCGTCCTGCGTTACGCCTGATCCGACGTCTTCGACCTGACTCACCCGCTGTCTTCCCGCGCTTCGCGGACACGGGTATCGTTCCCACACGTGAGCACTTCCTCGATCGACATCACCGTTCTGCCGCCGAACGCGCAGAAAATCCTCGACCCGAGCGGTCCGGCGCCGCTCAAGGCCATGGCGGCGAAGGGCCTGGCGCCAGGTCTGAAGCCCGGCGAGACGCTCGCGGTCGTCTGCGCCCTGTCGCTCGGGACGGACACCCACGCCGAGGTCGCGCGGAAGACGCTCCAGGCGCTCCCCCTCCCGCTCCTCAACGGCGCGCTCGCCGGCGACGTGCAGTCGGGCGTCCTCGACGTCATCGGGCCCATCTACGCGAACGACGTCAACCTCGCGGAGAAGATCCTCCGCCACGTCTCGCTGCTGCCCGAGACGGTCGTGTCGATGGCCGGCACGTGCAGCGAGGGCGTCGCCGAGCTCATCGCGACGAACGAAGAGCTCCTCCTCAAGAACTTCCACATCATCGAGAAGCTCTATCTCAACAAGCACACGCGGATGTCGACCGCGGACCGCATCCTGGAGCTCGCGGTCCGTAACGGCGTCGACTGCCCAGGCATTCCCGCGTTCGAACAGGCCAAGCGCGCGATCGAGGGCGAGCTCATCGCCGAGCCGAGCGAGGAGCCGAGCTTCGACGACACGCAGTTCACCGACGCGCAGAAGCTCGCGAAGGACCTCACCCTCAAGGACGACGAGGACACGCACGCCTTCGACCCCGAGACGGGCAAGGAGGTGGTCGTCGAGAAGGCGCGCCCCCTCCACGCGATCTGGGCCGAGCTCCGGCCGCCGCACAAGATCCGCCTGCTCACCCTCGGCTCGGTGAAGACCACCGAGGACGACGGCAGCGAGACCGAGCACAGCTTCGACATGAAGGCGATCCGCATGCTCGGCGTGCGCGACCCGAACCCGCTCGTCGCGGTGGCGGCGCTGAAGGCGCCCGGCATGAGCGACAGCGAGGTCGTGCGCATCGCCGGCATGCGCAACGTCTCCGAGGACGTGCTCCGCGAGATCGCGAACAGCAAGGAGTGGACGCGCGTCTACCAGGTGAAGATGAACCTGTGCGCGAACCCGCGCACGCCGTTCGGCCACTCCTCGAAGTTCATCATGCACCTCCGCGACAACGACCTGAAGACCGTGTCGAAGAGCAAGGACGTCCCCGGCGCCGTGCAGACCGCCGCCAAGCAGCAGCTCCTGCGCAAGGGCAAGGGCAAGTAGCCCGGCGCACTCACCTCGGCGTCGTCACTTCGTCCCGACCGGCGTCCAATGGAAGCCCGTCGTCGCGAAGCCCAGATCGCGCCAGTCGCCTTTCGCTCTCGCGGTGTTCGCGACGGTGATCGAAAAATCGACCCACTCGCTGCGCTCGAGGAGAAACCGCGGAACGAAGAGCACGTGCTCGAACGACGCTTTCGGCGGGTCGAGGTACCCGAGGATGTGCCCGTTGACCGCAAACTGCATGCGCTGGGTGAGCATGCCCACGTGCTCGTACGAAACCCACCCGAACAAGCGGAGCTCCATGTCGTGGACCTCGGCTGCGCCTGCGGGCTTCGTTCGCAGCCGGATGATCCCGTGCTGACCCATCCATCGCCACGCGCTGCCCGTCTCCGGGTCGTCCTCGACGTCGTACCACCCGTCGTAGAACTGCACCTGCGGGCCCCCCTCGTAGAGCGTCGCGCCGAGGAGGAACTGGCGGAGGTGGGCGTTCTTCGACGCCGTCAGCTGACCGACCCATGCGGGCCGGCGCAGGACGTCCACGTCCACCGCCTTGTCGCAGCCGAAAAGGCCGAGCGCGAGCAAGACCGTACCTAGGCGAACCACGGTGGTCATCGAGGCGACTCGAATAGCACGCGCACGGCAAACGACAACGCCGGCCATCACGGTCCAGCGCATGGAGGCCCACTCCGGACCCACTCATCGATGAGGTTGGTGCCGACAGGGTCGACGTACCGAGTCGCGATGGGCGGCATCTGCGTGTCAGTGTAGCCGTGGGTGGGGCCGCGTGAATGCATGCGGTTCGACAGCCGCGAGGTCGACGGCGAGCCAGGCGTCACGAAGCGACAGTCCTTTCCGCAACTGCCGCAGAGCCCGCTGTCGGTAAGCGATGTGTCGACCCGAAGATCGAGCGCCGAGAAGATCCCGGTGCCGGGTCGGTGGCACCCGGAGCAGTTCGCGTGCAAGTAGCTGCGAACGCGAGCTTCGACCGGCGCGCTCCCGTCGGATGGATCGAGCGCCGGTCCGGTTGGCACATCGCCGTGCACGACGGCGGTACGTGCGAAGCGAGCCAGCTGGTTCTCGGTCGTGTCGTCTCGAGTATTTTCGAGGTCGAACTGCTCCCGCACCAGTCCCAGCGACACGCCCGCCGAAGCCTGGTGACAGAAGAAGCACTGACCGGGTCCCGGTACGGTCCATGTGTGCCCCGAGGCCAGCGTCAGCTCCTTCGCCTCATCGACCAGGACCGCGTCGGTGCCGTCGGCATTCCACACGTAGCTCGCGCCCACCCACTCGCCGTCGCCTTGCCGTCCGAGAAAGCGCGTCTCGATCGGCGTGGTTCCGTCCAGGAATGTTTTGATCGCGAGCCCGCCCTTGGGGAGCGCGAGCGTTCCGTCCGGCATGGCGTCGAGCGACGTGCTCTCGGGCAGCGCGAGGAAGCGCTGCTTTCGCAGGCCGTCGGACCAGAGCTCCACGTTGACGTCGTAAGGCACGAGCGTCGGCGACGGCTGCTTGGGGTCGGCCGCGTCGAAGCACCCCGTCTCGGAAAGACGCGACGCGAACGGAGGGCGTTCAGCGGCGTCGCCATCCGGCGCGAGCGTGTAGACGACGCCGCCACGCCAATCGAGCGCGAACAGCTCGCCGTCTGCGCCTTCTCCGATCGCCGCAACCATCGGCCGCACTTCCCCCTTGTTGAGATGCGCGGGTACCGCGCCGGGCACGCCGAGGTCGACCGCCCAGAGGATGCCTGACTGGAAGTCGGCGTAGACGTACTTGCCGGCGAGGGCAGGCAAACGAGTGCCGCGGTAGATGAAGCCGCCCGTGATGGCGCTGCCCATTGCGTGGGTGTAGGAAAAGACTGGGGCAATCGTCCCCGCTGCACTGCAGCCCGGAGCATCCGGATGGCACTCGACGCCTTCCAGAACCGGCCACCCGTAGTTGCCGCCCTTCATCACCCGGTCGACCTCTTCGGTGCGCGTCTCGCCGACATCGCCGGCCCACAGATCGCCGGTCGCGCGGTCGAACGAGAACTTCCACGGATTGCGGAAGCCGTAGGCGTAGACCTCGCCGCGCATGCCCGCGACGTTCACGAAGGGGTTGTCGGAGGGGATCGCGTAAGGGATGCCCGCGTCGACGTCGAGGCGAAGCACGGTGCCGAGCAGCTTCGTCGGGTCGTAGTACGGCGGCACATGGTCACTCCCCGTCCCGCCGTCACCGACGGACACGTAGAGCTTGCCGTCTGGCCCGAAGCGCAGCGTGTCCATGCCGTGCGCGCCGTTCGGGATGTGAACGCGAAGCACGAGCTGCTCGCTCGCCAGATCGAACGTACCGTCGGCGCCGAGCGCGTAGGAGCGCAGCTCGGATTCGATCGGCACGACGCCGTCCGTCTCGACGGCAGGTCGCTCCACCACGACGAAGGCCCGAGCCCCGCTCGGGTGGACGGCGAGGCCTCGAAGGCCGCCCTCGTTCATGTTCGTTCCCGCGAGATCGGCGACGGGGCGAACCGCACCCGACGCGGGGTCGATCCGATAGATCTTTCCGTACATCTCGGCGAGGTACAGCTCGCTCGATCCCGGAACGGAGACCAACTCGACAGGCAGGACGAACGGCCTTCCGCCCAGCCACGGCTCGAGCCGCGCAAGCCCCACGGACCGCTCACCGACGACGCAGCGGCTGGCAGCTTGCGTCGACGGCTTGGTCGGGACGAGCTCGGGGGGAACGACCTCAGTGCACGCGCCGGCCGCCGCAACCACGAGAGCCGCGGCGCCGACCCGCCGCGCGGCGCGCAATTTCACGCCTTCCTCGCGACAGCGAACATCTCCCCCGTCGGCAGCCGGAGGCGCCGACTCTGGAGACGATCGGGAACCACCCGCCCGAGGACCGCGGCCGCACGACTCAGCAGCGGGTGCGGGTAGACCTCGAACATCTGCCGGATGTAGCCGATGCTCAGCGACTTCGCGAGCGGGTGAAACTTCACGTCCGAGAACCCGCACCGGCCGAGCAAGCTCGCGAGGTTCTTGCGATCGAAATAGTGCAGATGCTCGAGCTTGTAGTGGGTCCAGCCGCTCCGCAGCGCGGCGTGGGACAACGATCCCGCGTCCGGCGTCGTGATCGCGAGGCATCCGCCCGGCGCGAGCATCGCGCTCGCCCGCTTCAGGACCTTCGCGGGATCGCGCACGTGCTCGATGTAGTCGCACATCGTGATGACCTGGAAATCGCCGTCGGCCGCGTCGGCGAATCGAGCCCCCTCGATTTCGCCTTGGAATACCCGGTCCGCGCCGAACTTCCGGGCGAGCTCCTTCGCCCCCAGGTCGCCGAACTCGACCGCGTAGGGCTCGTAGCCGCGCTCCCTGGCAACCTCGAGGAGGAAGCCGGTCGCGGCGCCGCAATCCATGAGCCGCGCTCCAGGCTTTGCGGGAGGGAGTTGGTCGAGCAGATCGGCGAACGTCGCCTTCTTGAGCCGAGCAACCGTCTGCTCGTCGCTACGGAGACCCCACGCGTCGTAATAGTGATCGCCGTAAATCGCGGCGAGCGTCTCGTCGGACGGCGGCGGATCGATGCGCTCCAACCCGCACGCGCTGCAGCGCATGAAGGTGTGTTCCTCCTTCTCGAACAACGTACGAAACTGCTCGCCCGAGCAGACTTCACACGGGACTCGAGCCCCGTTTCCGACCTGTGCCGTTGATGCCATTTCGCGTGCGGCTCCTAGCCTGTTCGCGTTGCAGATTTCTTCGAACGAGCGACGACGACCAGCTCGTCATCACCGACAAAGTAGTAGGGGCGGAGGACGGCGCTCGCCGCGCGCACGACACCCTTGCCGAACAGCCCGGGCTCGACGGCCTCCGAGCTCGGCGCGCGCCCCATGCTCTGGAGCAGCGTGAGCAGCACGAACAGCGAATCGCCGCCGCGCCGCTCGTGACGCTCCACCTCGAATCCGTGCGCGTCGAGAAGCTTCTCGATCGACGCGAGGCCGAAGTGGTGGAGGTGAACAGGCACCTGGTACCACCCCCACGCTTCGGGGAAGAGGCGCCGCGCGCGTGCGTCGAAGTTGGGGACACAGATACAGAGGCGTCCCCCCGGCGCGACGAGCTCGTGCGCCGTCTCGAGGAACGACGCGAGATCGAAGACGTGCTCGAGGACATGCTGCGCGACGACGAGGTCGAACGGAGCGGGGCGCGTGCTCGCGAATTCCTCGATCGTCCCGCAGAAGACGTCGAGCCCCCGCTTCCTCGCGTCCGCTGCAGGACCGCTGCTGAGCTCCACGCCGATCGCCTCGCTCGCGCCGCGCACGCGGGCCTCCTCGAGCAGGTAGCCGTACATGCAACCGACGTCGAGGACGCGAGGTGCGGACCGCGCCGTCACCTTCGCGATGTCGAGGATGCGCCTCGCGCGCCACCGCTTCTCGCTCGAGATGAGGACGTGCGCGTCGTACTTGTAGTCGCGCGCGTAGAACGCCGCGAGCTCGGCCTCATCGGGCCGCGGGAGCGTCTGGCCGCAGCCGCACGCGTCGCAAGCGCCGATGCGATAGGTCCCCGGCGACGCGTAGGTCGAAGCCGGGCGCCGAACGCTGTCGCGCAGGTTCGCACCGCATACGCCGCATGCGGTGGAAGCGCGGTCGTTCGGGCTCGCGTGTTCCATTGGTTCGGGCGGCACGATAGCACGACTCATTGCGACGCTCGGCTCCGAGACTCCACGGGCACGACCTCCGACTCGGGGCCGACGTCGCTGTCGCGGGCGCCTTCGTCAAAGGCAACCTCGGGCTCCGTCGTGACGCTGCTGCGAACGAAGACGCCGAGCGGCTCGCCGTGAGGACCGGAATAGGTGACGTCGACGACCGGCAGACGCACGCGCGCCGGCTCGCCCTCGAGCCGCCGCTCCACCGCGGCAAAGACCTCCGGCACGGTGATCATTTGCATGCAGATGTTCACGCCGGCGCATGGTGGCATGTCGATCTCGTGCACGCAGGGACTGCAGTACACGGGGTGGTAGATGATCTCGACGTTGCCCTTGCGACTGCCGTAGTGGTGCGGGTTCGACGGCCCGAAGAGGCACACCGTCGGGCGATCGAGGGCGATCGAGAAGTGCATCGGCCCGGTGTCGTTGGTGACGACGCACGCGGCCCCTTTGATGATCGCAAAGAGCTCGGCAAGCGAGAGCTTGCCGGACGTGTCGACGACGCGCGCGCGCGCGGCTTCGGGGAGGCTCGAGAGGATCTCGCTGACGTACGCGACCTCGGACTTCGCGCCGACGAGAACGAGCTGCTCGCCCCGCGCGGCGAGCTCGGTGATCAATCGAACCCAGTTCTCGGTCGGCCAGCGGCGCTCGAGAAGCAGGTCGGAGGCATTCGGGTTGACGAGCACGTACCGCGGCGCGAGCTCCAGCGAGGCCTTCTCGAGCGTCGCGGCGAGGCTCTCCAGGTCCGAGGGCCGTACGTCGATCGGGCCGAACTTCTCCGGCCCGCTCTTGCTCCCGCCCGTCGAGAGGTGCAGCTGGCGGTAGATCGCGGCGATCGGGAGGCGCGGATTGAAGACCGTCAGATGGGTGTAGCTCCCCTTCTTGAACCGCGCCGAGGATCGGTAGAACCCGACGCGGTTGCGCGCCCCCGAGAGGACGGAAAGCACCGAGGCGCCCGCGGAGTAGATCTCGAGATCGAAGTAGAGGTCGACCTTCCGCCCGAGCAGCGTCGCGACGGCCTTCGCGGCGGTCTCGGCGAGGGAGGCCGGGCTCGCGTCATCGATGTAGACGCCCTCGTCGATGATGGAGTCGAGGCGTTCGATGAGCCCCCGGTTCGCCTTCGTCGTGAGAAAGAGGAGCTTGGCTTTCGGAAAGCGCCGACGCAGATCGTGGAGGAGCGGAGTCGCCTGGATGATGCTCCCCATCCCTAGGAGCTTCGCCACCACGATGGTGTGCACGTGTGCTTCGTCGACCGTGTGATTGCGACGAGCGAAAGGAGCGGCCGAGCGGGCCGCGAGGTTCGCTGCCCATGCCAGCGGGAGCACCAGCGTCCGGTCGATGAAAAGCTTCGTGTCGGTCTTCACGCTGCTTCCTTACCACGCCCTCAGAGATCGGCGAACGAGGCGACGAGCTCCTCCGCAGTCACGGCAACGGTGCCGGGGCGCCCGACAGCCACGCTGGCGGCATGGCTCGCCAGGATCAGCGCGGCGTGGATCGGGACTCTTGCGGCGAGTGCGAGCGTCAACGTGCCGACGACGGTGTCCCCGGCGCCGGTCACCTCGAAGACCGAGCGCGCGGCCGTCGGCAGGTGCAGGGGCTCCTGGTCCGGCGCGAGAAGCGTCATCCCCGCCGCTCCGCGCGTGACGAGGATGGAAGCGCCGCCGAGGCTCGGCAGAAGAGAGAGGCCCGCATCCACGATCGCGGCGCTCTCGTTGTGCGTGGAGACGCCCGCCGCGTGCTCGAGCTCGAGCACGTTCGGCGTGATGAGGGTGACGCCCGCATATCTCGAAAAATCCCGCCCCTTCGGATCGACGACGAGCGGAATTCCAAGCGCGCGAGCCTCTTCGATCGACGCTCGCACGACGGCGTTCGTCACGACGCCTTTCGCGTAGTCACTGATGACGATGGCGTCGGCGCCCGCAGAGGCAGCTCGCCGGATCTGCGCGACGAGCTGCGCCTCGATCTCGGTATCGAGCTTTCCGCGCGACTCGGCGTCGACGCGTACGATCTGTTGCGTTCGGGCCACCACACGAAGCTTGTGCGTCGTGACGCGGGAGGCCGCGGTCACGAGCGCATCGGAGCCGATGCCCCGCCCCTTCATCGCCGCGCGAAGGTGCTCCGCCTGGGCGTCCGCGCCGACGACGCCGATGATCGTGGCTCGGCCACCCAGGCTGATGATGTTCGCGACGGCGTTGGCCGCGCCGCCCGGCATGAGCTCGCGCTCGGTGAGGTCGACCACGGGCACGGGCGCTTCGGGCGAGACGCGCGCGACGTCGCCGCGCACGTACTCGTCGAGCATCACGTCCCCCACCACGATGACGTGCTTGCCGCCGAACGAAGTGACCATCCTCGCGACGCTGTCGTGCTTCAAGCTCTCCAAGGTGCACCCGGACTATCAGAAAGTTCGTTCTCGATCGAAGGGAGGAGCGCGGCCCAGTCGTCGCCGACAATTCGAGGCTGCCGCTCCGGACTCGCAGCGCCCGGCACGGCGTCCTTCCCTGGGCCCAGCAGCGCGGTGATGCACCCCGCGGCGAGTCCGGCGTCGATGTCGGACAGCTTGTCGCCGATCATGAAGGAGCGAGCCAGATCGATCGAGTGCTCGTTTGCGGCTTGCTCGATCATGCCGGGCCGCGGCTTGCGGCACGCGCAGCCGTCTTCGGGAACATGGGGACAGTAGTACGCCGCATCGAGAGGGACGCCGTCGGCGGCGAGCATGGCCTTCACACGCGCGTCGACGAGCGCGTGCTGCTCGGGCGTGATGAGCCCGCGCCCGATCCCGTACTGGTTACTGACGATGACGAGCATCAGCCCGTGCCTCCGGAGCATGCGCAGCCCCTCTACTGCGCCGGGCAGCGCGCGCACGCGCGACGGATCGGCCAGGTACCCCACGTCCTCGATGATCGTGCCGTCGCGATCGAGGAAGCATGCCCTTCGCAAGGTCATCTCGGCAGAGCGGCGAGCCGGGTCGCGATCGACGTCGTCGAGACCCCGTCGATCATCGGCAGAAACTCGATCCTGCCGCCGTACGCGCGGACGACGTCGGCCTCCGGGATGGACGCGCCGTTGGGCGGCGCGTAGTCCGCGCCCTTGCAGTGCACGTCGGGGGTCAGCAGGCGAAGGACCTCCGACGGAGTCGCCTCTGAGAAGGGCACGACGTGATCGACCACCTCGAGCGCACTCAGGACCGCGATGCGCTGGGCAAGATCGTGGATCGGTCGATCGGCGCCCTTCACGCGCTTCACGTGAGCGTCGTCGTTGACGCCGACGATGAGGACGTCGCCGAGCCGGCGGGCGGCCTTGAGGCTCTCGACGTGACCGACATGGAGAATGTCGAAGCAGCCATTCGTCCAGACGACCGTACGGCCCTGCTTGCGGTAGTGCTCGCGCACCGGAACCAGCTCCTCGACGCTCGCGCGCTTCGTTCCCGGGTGGAGGTGGACGGGAGGCGGAGCGATATCGCAGAGCTCAGCCTCGGCGATCGCGCAGATCAGGTGGCCGACGGTGATGTGGAGCTCCTGGATCCGGGCGGTCTCGCGCGTCGGAACGATCACCGCCGCGTCGCACATGGCGGCAAAATCGCGGCCGGCGGCGCCCGTCAGGCCGACGACCTTCATGCCGATCTCCTTCGCCGAACGCACGGCGCGGAGGATGCTCTCGGACTTGCCGCTCGTCGTGATCGCGAGCGCAACGTCGCCGGGGCGGCCGAGCGCTCGGAGCTGACGATCGAAGACGTGCTCGAAGCCGTAGTCGTTGGCGATCGCGGTGATCGCGGAGGTATCCACGGTCAGCGCGAGTGCCGCGAGGGGCTTGCGGTCGACGGTGAAGCGACCGACGAGCTCCGCGGAGATGTGCTGGGCGTCGGCGGCGCTTCCGCCGTTCCCGAACGTCAACACCTTGCCGCCCGCCCGCAGCGAGTCGACGACCAGCTGGGCACACGCGACGACGGACGCCGCCTCGGTGGCGAGGGCCGCGCGGACGCTCGCGCCGTCGCGCAGGGCGTGAAAGACCCAGGAAGAGTGATCAACAGACATCTTCGACTCCAAGCGCAAAGAAGAGCCCCAGCCTACCATAACGCACTGATTGCGCCGCACCTGCAGCCACGTCGACCGCCATCATGCCCGCGCCGCGCGCCGGAGTGCGGACGCTCAGTTCGCTGGCGGCGAGGGCGCTGGCGGCGAAGAGTCGATTTCCCTCTCGAGCTCCGCGAAGAACCTCTCGCCGTCGACAGGGAGGTACGGAGGCCGCTGCCACGGACTGCCCTCGCGCGGGCGGCCGAACACCGCGCGAACGGCGACGAGCGCGAGCCCGACGCCGAGGAAGAACAGGCTTCGGTGCGGAAGGAGCTGCGCGGTGGCGAGCTTCGCGACCGCCGGGCTCGCACCGAGCCCCGACATCGCCTCGAGGAACACGAAGGCTTGCGACATGTCCTTTGCGCGGAAGAACACCCAACCGACGACGACCAGCGCGAACGTGAGCGGGATCGCGAGCCAGCGAGGCAAGCTCCCGAGCGAGCGCTTTCCGATCGAGGTGCGCTCGAAGAGGTCGAGCAGGCCGTGGTAGAGGCCCCAGAGCACGAACATCCTGTTGGCGCCGTGCCAGATACCAGAGAGGACGAAGACGAGCAGCGTAAGGAACAGAAGAGAACTGAACGCCATCCCCGCCTCGTTCAGCCAAGCTCCTGCGCGGCCGCGGCGACTCTACCGACAAGCCGCGCGCGGCGCTAGGGCCCCAGGTTCGGCTGCCGCGCCCCAGGTTGACGCCGACGACCGCTTCTGTGTATGAACGCGGCACTTTATGTCGAGGTCGAGCTCGCTTGTTCATCGGCGGGGGCCGCGCTTCGGCACCTCCGAATTTCAACGGAAGCCAGAAGGCTGGGCCTGATGCTTCGACGGAGCGACCGCGATCGCTCGGCGCTCGGCGCCATCCTTCTCGCCTCGGCCGCAACGCTCCTGCTGGCGCTGTGCCTGGTCGTCCCGTTTCTCGGATACGTGCCCAAAGAGGAGCTCGTGAAGACGAGCCTCTGGGCGCTCGCGTTGCTCGGCGCTTCTGCGGGTTGGGGAACCGAGATCGCTCGACTCTGCTGGCCCGGTGAACGCGTGGGGCTCTCTCTTCGCGTCGCTTGGGGCGCCAGCGCCTTCATCTTCGTCGGAGGCGTCTGCGCGATGGCCTCGGCGCTCTCGAGGGCACTCATCCTGATCTGGATGGTCGTCGGAGCAGCGCTCGCCGTGCGCAGCTGGTTCGTCAATCGAGAGCGGATGGCGCATGAGCTACGCGTGCGCCTACGTGGCACCCGTCTCAACCTCCCACTCGCGGCCGTCGTCGCGTTCCTCGTCCTCGTCGTCGTCTTTCACTTCCTGGGCGCGGCGAGCGACACCTCGTCGAACCCGTACGACGACGACGTCAGCTACTACCCCCTCGCGAAGCAACTGCTCCAGCGCGGAACGCTGATCGATCCGTTCAGCTTCCGCCGCATGAGCACGCTCGGAGGACAGGCGCTCTTTCACGCGGCCCTGCTCGTCCGCGTGCAGCCGCTTCACCTCAACGTCTTCGACCGCGGGATGTGCTTCATCCTCGCCGTCGGACTGCTCGCGTCGCATCGGCCCTTCGGTCGTACGGCAACGCTCTTCGCGCGATTGATCAGCGTCGCGTTCCTGGTCGTCTTGCCGAACACCGGCATCAACTCGGCGAGCTACTACTCGGGGCTGGCGTTCTTCATCGCGTTCTTCCAGACGCTCGAGCGGCTTCCGAGCGATGAATTCCTCCGGCCTCGCGCGGCCGTTCGCCATCTCCTTCCGCTCGCGCTCACGGGCGCGGCGCTCTGCACTCTGCGCCAGAACTACCAGGCCGTCGTCGGGCTCGTACTGGTCGCCTCGTACGGTCTCGCCACCGTGCGCGTACGGAAGGGCGCGCGGTGGGGCGTCTTGTTGGAGGGCGCGGTGTGCCTCGCGCTCGTCGGAGCGCTCGTCGTCCCGTGGCTCGTGTTGCTCTATCGCTCGAACGACACGTTTCTGTTCCCGCTCATGAAGGGAACGTTCAGGGCGGGCGTCGAGGTGCAGAGCCGCGGAATGACGCTCATGCGAGTCGTGCGACTGTTCGCCGACGTGTGGCTGCAGCCAGATCCGATCTTCACGCTGCCGCTCTTCTTTCTCGTCGGACTCTCCGTGCGCGAGGCTTCGCTCCGGCGACCGCTGGCCGCGCAATGGATCGGCGGGTTCGTCTCCCTACTCGCTCTCTGCGTGGCGTTCAGCCTCTCCGATTCGGGAAACCTGGCCCGATACGCGTACGGATTCGTGACCGCGTCGGCCCTCCTCACGTGGCAGAGCGTCGCCACTCGCGCCGCCGGTCGACCGCGATCGAGCGCGCTCGCGTTTGCGACGCCGGTAGCCGTGCTCGTGTTCGCGCTCTCGGCTCCGCTCGTCCATCCCGAGAATCGTGCTCGCACGAAGAAGATGATCGCGACGAGTCTTCGGAACACCGACGAGCTGCTGAGACGAACGGTCCCGGCGCAGCTCGAGCCGCCGGTCGCATCGGTCTACCGGCGGCTCCAGAGCGGCGTGCCGGCGGGATCGCGGATGCTCGTCATGCTCGACGAGCCGTACTTGCTCGACTACGCGCGCAATGAGATCTGGAATCTCGACATGCCAGGGACGGCCAGCCCGGCGCCGGGGATCCCGAGCTTCCAAGGCCCGGAGCCGCTGGCGGACTATCTCCGGTCGAAGGGCATCCGCTATCTGGCGTTCGTGATGCCGGAGCGCTCGGCCTTTCTCTACCGTCAGAACGTCTGGCTCGCCCACGTCTACGACAATGACGAGATCTGGCGCATCTACGCTCCGTACATGCTCGACGTGATGAACAACCTCGTCGCGCTGGCCGGAACACGCGCGCACGTGGGGGACGAGGCGGGAATGGTCGTCCTGGACCTCGAGGCGCGACTGTGAAATCTCGCTGGTCGCGGCTCGTGCCGCCGCTCGTCGCGTCCGTCGCGCTGCTCGTGCACGTGACGCTGATGTACAAGGCGGCGCTGCGGCACACCGGCGGCAACGTCTCGTACCCCGTCGACGACACGTTCATCCACCTCTCGCTCGCGAAGCAGATCGCGTTCGGCGGCGTCTACGGCGTGACTCCTCACGAGTTCACGGCAGCGTCGTCGTCAATCGGATGGCCGCTTCTCCTCGCCGCGTTCATGAAGGTGTTCGGCCCGACCGCGTGGCTTCCGCTCCTCCTCAACGGCGTCCTCGCGTTCGCGCTGTTCTTCACCGTCGATCGCGCCGTGCGCCGCCTCGCGCCCCGGGCGAGCGTGCTGGCGAGATTGCTCGTGTGCCTGCTGGTCATGGCGCTCACGCCGATGGCCACGCTCGTCGTGCTCGGAATGGAGCACACGGCTCACACCGTGGCGACGATCGCGCTCCTCACCACCGCCTCGATCTGGCTCGCCGGCGACAACACCGACGAGGCGAAGGCGTCGTGGCGCCGCGCGCTGCCCGTCGCGGCCTGGGCGCTCGGTACGACGCTGTGGCGCTACGAGGGAATGTTCCCCGTCGCGATGATCGTCGCGCTCGCGTTCGCGCGCCGCCGGTTTCGCCCCGGCGTGGTCGTGGCCGCGGCGGGCGCGCTGCCCATCGTGCTCTTCGGGCTCTACTCGAAGGCGCACGGCGCGCACTTCCTCCCGACGCCCGTGCTCCTCAAGGGCCGCCACTTCGACTTCAAGGATCTCTCGACGATCTTCGATCTCCTCGGGGGCGACCTCCTCGACAAGTTCGGGACCGAGGGCTACGCGCTCGCGCTCGCGGTCGCGTGCGCGGCGCTCGCGTTCACCCTCGTGCGCCGCGACGGCTTCTGGACCGCGAACGTCCTCGCGATCCTGCTCACGTTCGGCATGATCCTCATGCACCTCGAGGTCGCGAGCGTCGGGTGGTTCTTCCGCTACGAGTCGTACTTCCTCGCGACGGGCATCACGATCGTCGGCGCGACGGTCGCTCGCCTGCTCCCTCCGCCGAGGGAGCTCTGGAGCGCGAGCAAGCAAAGGCCGGTAGTCGCGCTCGCGGCGGTGCTCGGCGCCTTCATCCTCGCCGCCCCGGTGTTCCGCCGCGCGCTGGCGGCGAACAACAACACGCCCCTCGCGTGCCGCAACATCTACGAGCAGCAGATGCAGAGCGCACGCTTCCTCGTGGCGAAGTTCCCTCACGAGCGCGTCGCCGTAAACGACATCGGCGCGGTGGCGTGGGTCGGCAACGATCGCGTCGTCGACCTCATCGGTCTCGCGACGCTCGACGTCGCGGAAGCAAAGGGTCTGAAGCTCGAGCAGCAGCTCACACGCGCGGACGTCGTCCGCCTCACGAAGGACGTGAAGGTCGCGATCGTCTACGACGAGTGGTTCGAGGAGAACCTCCCCGCGACCTGGCTCCGCGTCGGGCGCTGGAAGATCGCCGACAACAAGTCGTGCGCATTCCCGACCGTCGCCATCTACGCGACGGATCCCGCGACCTACCCCGCGGTCATCGAGGCGCTGCGGTCGTTCGCGCCTGGGCTGCCGAAGCACGTCACGACCGCCGGCCGATACACGGACGCGCCCAGCACGCCGGATCGCCTTCGCGTCGGCGATCGGGTCGACGTGGCGACGAGCGCGGCGGTCGCCACCGGCACGTACGACGTGGATCCCGACGGGACGATCGCGCTCCGCCAGATCGGCCATGTCCCCGTGCGCGGGCTCGCGCTCGCGGACGCGACCGCCGAGGTGCAGAGGCTCGTCGACGCGATGCCGAGCAAGCTCCGCGGCACCAAGATCGAGCGCGTCACGCGGCTCGCCGCTCGCCGCCCGCGCGTGCTCGTCGCGGGCGCCGTCAGCGCCTCGGGCGAGGTCGCGCCGGCGGTGACACCACTCGTGATCGATTCGGCCATCGCCTCGGCGGGGCGCCTCGCGAACGCCGATCCGGCGGCCGCATGGGTATGGCGCGAGACGCCGACCGGCTTCGTGAAGGTGCCGCGCGCGGAGTTCGAAGGCGGCGCGCTCGTCGACGGTGACATCGTCGTCGTACCGGCGACCGGCGACGCGGCCCCCGCCCCGAGGACGCCGTGACCGACAGCGTCAAGGACAGCGTCAAAGACAGCGCGAAGCTGCCCAAAAAGGAGAGCGCCGCGGAGCGCGCGAACGACGAGAGCGCGAAGGCGCCGCTCTGGCTTCGTATCCTCCAGGGCCTCGTGCTCGCGCTCGGCGCGCTGCACGTCGTCTTCTTCGCGTACGCGGCGATCGAGCGTTTCCACTACCCCGTCGAGCTCGAGTGGATGAGCGGCGGCGTGCTCGATCACGTCGAGCGCGTCGGCCGTGGCGAGCCGATCTACGTGGCGCCCTCGGTCTCGTTCATCCCGTTCCTCTATCCGCCGCTCTACTACTGGCTCTCGGCGCTCGTCGCGAAGGTGATGACCGTCCAGGCCGCGTGCCGGCTCGTGTCGGTCGTCGCGACGATCGTGACGGCGGTGCTCACGCATCGCGCCGCGCGAAAGCTCGGGGCCTCTCCGTTCTGGGCGCTCACCGCGCCCGCGCTGTTCTTCGGCGCGTACTCGCTCACCGGCTACTGGTACGATCTCGAGCGAGCCGACACCCTGCTCATGGCGATGCTCACGGGCGGCCTCGTGCTGTCGCTCGGGCGCCGCGAGCTCGTGCCGACGGCGCTCGCCGGCGCCCTCGTCGGCGGCGCGTTCTTCGCGAAGCAGCCCGCGAGCGTCTTCTTCGTGGCCGTCGTCGCGGCGCTCGTGGTCGCGAGGAGCTACCGGCGCGCGGCCGCCTTCGCGGCGGGCGGGCTCGTCGTCCTCGTGCCAGGGTTGCTGACGCTGTCGTTGAAGAGCGATGGCTGGTTCTGGTTCTACTGCGTGAAGATGCCCGCCTCGCACGGCATCGATTCGAAGCTCATCACGGTGTTCTTCATCCTCGACGCGATGAAGGCGTTCGCCATCAGCGGCGCGACCGTCTTCGCGCTCGCGGTGTTCGGCAAGCAGGTGGTCCGCGCGCTCCGCGGCCGGGAGACCCTCGAGGAGGACACCGCGATCTTCGGCGCGATGCTCGCCGCCGCGCTCTTCACGTCCGCGACGAGCCGCCTCCACGTCGGCGGCTTCGTCAACGTGCTCATCTTCTGGACGACCTTCGGAGCGATCGCCTTCGCGGTGGTGGGCTCGCGCCTCGGCAAGGCCCATCGAACGACCGAGGGTGTCCTCGTCGCAGCGGCGCTCCTCCAGCTCGCGCATCTCCTCTACGACCCCGGCGAGGCGGCGCCCGACGAGCGGCGCTTGCTCGATCAGCGGCTCGTCGAGGGGCGCATCCGCGAGCTCGAGAAGCAGGGCGAGGTCATCGTGCACGGACGCGGGCACCTCACGCAGCCGCGGCATTTCCACGCGATCGCGATGATGGACGTGATGCGCGGCGGCCTGCCGATCCCGGCCGACCTCGTGAAGGGCCTCGAGGAGCGCAAGTACGCGGCCTACGTGATCGACGAGTTCGGCGAGCTCACGCTCGAGGGCATCATCGGCAAGCGGAGCGAGCTCTTCGACATCGTGATGCGCAACTACTTCATCGCGCAGGAGCTCGACGATCGCGAGCGGCCGCCGCTCGTCGGATGGATTGCGCATCCGTCGTGGGTCTTGCGTCCGCGCAAGACACCGCTGACGGGCATGAAGCCCGCGCAGCTCGAGCGCCGGCAGCGGATCGAGATGGGCATCGCCGAGATGCGCATGCGCGCCGTACAGGCCGGCGCCCGCAAGGTCGACGATGGCGACGAGGTCGAGACGGCCGCCGCAGCGATCGACGCCGAGACGCCGGCGCCGGCGCCCTAGAACCGCGGCGCTAGCTTCGACTCAGCGGCCGACGCCCCACGTCTCGCCCGTCGCCCAGGTCGCGTCGAGGAGCGCCTTCACGACGTGGACGACCTCCGGCGGCGTGCCGAAGCGGCCGAGCTGCGAGCGCGTGGCGAGGCGGTGCTGGCGGAGCGGGTCGTCGTCGGCCTCGGGGTCGACGACGATGCCGAGCTCGACAATGTTGACGCGCACGTCCGGGGCGAGCTCGACCGCGAGGGCACGCAGGCCCGTGCGGATGGCGCCCTTGGCCGTGAGGTATGCGACGTGGTGCTCGAACGGGCGCGTCGTGCCCGCGTCGCCCAGGGCGACGACGGCGCCGTACGCCTTCGCGAGATCGCCTGCGAGCGCATGGACCAGCAAGAGCGGCGCGACGCAGTGCACCGTGACGGTGCGCTCGAGATCCTCGCGACGGACTCGTCGAACGGGGTGCGCGGGAACGGCCCGCACGCGAGGACGATGTCGTCGATGCTGCCCCGCTTGCCGTCCGCCGAGACCGGCAGCGCGGCGCGGAGCCCCTCGACGATGCGCTCGACGGCATCGCGATGCGTGAGGTCGGCGCACGCGAACGGCGCGGGCTTACCGCCCGTCGCCTCGCGGGCGAGCGCCACGGACATCTGCTCGAGCTTGTTGGGGTCGCGGGCCGTGAGGCCGACCTCGTCACCGCGGTCGGCCAGGGCCTCGGCGATGGCCACCCCGAGGCGGCCCGTCGCGCCGACGACCAGGACTCTGCGGCTCTCCCGAGCTGTCGCGGTCATTCCTCCCCGTATAGCCGAAACAGCGTGGTTGGGGGTCTGGAAGCACGGGCGCGCGGAAGACAGGTGTCGCCGGGGCGAATCGCGTGTAGAAGTGTGGAGCAATGAGCGAAGCGGGCGGCGCCCAGGAGTCCACCCACCTCACGCACGCGGAGGTCACCCGTCTGTGGGCGACGTTCCGGGCGGGAGACGTGGTCCATTGCCCTCGCGACGGCATCGGGATGGCGCTCGCCGTCGACGGCGCGGCGAAGGCCTACCGCCTCGTGTGCACGCAGTGCGGCCTGGCCTCTCCGTGGTTCGGCACGACGCCGGCAGGCATCGTGCTCCGCAGCGCGCCCGCGACCGTGGCCCCCAACGGCGACGAGTAGCCTTCCTCGGGCTTTGCCGACGTCAGCGGCCCCGGCTACCGCGATCTTCAGGTCTGCGCTTCACGTAGGCGACGGAGCTCGAGGCGCCTTCCAGTCGGGCGGCAGCCCGCAGACCTTCAGTACCTTCGCGACGTACTTCTCGCTGACCTGGACCTTGCCGTTCTCGGAGCCGCTGACAGTAGCCTGCGCCTTCTTCAGCTTCTTCGCGAGCTCGGCCTGGGTGAGCCCTGCATGCTCACGAGCGGCCTTCAGGTTGCGACCCAGCGCCCCGAGGACGAAGGGGAGAGCCTCGACGGCTCCCTCCACCCCTTCGACGAGCCGAAGATAGTCCGCCCTGGGGATCGCCACGTATTCAGCGCCTTCAATGGTCAGGGTCACGGTTCGCATGGTGCGCCTCAGTCGTAGGCGCCGCCACGGATGACGACGCGGGTGATGGTGAGCGTCTCGCCGCTCACGGTGAAGATGATTCGGTAGTCGCCGATGCGCGCACGGTGCTGGCCCTTGAGCGAGCCCTTGAGCGCCTTGATGTTCGAAACCGTCGGGTACCTGGCAAGCTCGACGACTTTGGCCGCGACGCGCGCCTGGACGGTCGCCGGAAGGCCATCGACCTCCTTCTGAGCCGAGGTCGTGATGAACACCGCGACCGTCACGAGCAGTAATATATCACTAATATCATGCCGCGCAAACCGCAGACCGAAGCGCCGTCGGTCAACGCCAGGGGGTTGACATAGAGTACTTCAGACTCAATATAGAGTAGTGATGACTCTATCTGAGGCCTTCGTCGCTGCCGCCGGGTCCGTGACCGGACGGGACCACCGCCGCGCCGAGCGCGACGGACAGGACGGACACGCGGTCGTCGTCACCGACGCGCTCATCGCGGTCGTCGTCACCGACGGCTGCTCGAGCGGACGCTCGAGCGAGATCGGCGCGCGCCTCGGCGCCGCCTGGCTCGCGACGCTCATCGAGCAGCACTTCGGCGCAACTGCCATCGCCACCAGCAGCGCCACCGCGCGCGTCACGCACGTCGTGCGCGAGCTGCTCGCGCGCCTCGAGGTCCTCGCTCGGAGCCTCGATGCCGCCGGCGACGTGAAGCCGGTGCGCGTCGACGAGGCGCTGCTCTTCGGCTTCCTCGCGGTCGTCGTCACCCCCGAGACCACCCTCGTCTTCGGGATCGGCGACGGCATCGTCCTCGCCGGCGGAGAGCTCACGACCCTCGACCCCGGCCCGCTCAACGCTCCGCCCTACGTTGCCTACGGGCTCCTCGGCGCGCCACTCGAGCCGCGCATCCACTTCACGGGCCCCACCGCGCAGCTCGAGCTCGTCGCCGTCGCCACCGACGGCCTCGTCCCGCTCGGCGCCGAGCTCGCGGAGCTCGCCGCCGACCCGCGCTACGCGAAGAACCCGTCGCTCCTCCGCAAGCGCCTCATCGTCCTCTCCGACCACGGCACGTTCTCCGACGACGCGACCGTCGCCGTCGTCCGCCGCAGAAGCAGGCTCCAGTCATGAGCACCACCGTCCTCGTGGGCAAGAAGCGCATGCGCCTCGACGACAAGGACCTCCTCGGCGTCGGCGGCGAGGGCCGCGTGTTCCGCTCGGGCGATCAGGCCTTCAAGATCTTCTTCACCATGACCGACGCCCGCCGCCAGAAGCTCGCGGCGTTCCCGCGTGGCCTCCCGCCGCGCGTCGTCGGCCCGCTCGACGTCTGCACCGACACGAAGGGCGCCGTCGTCGGCTACGCGATGCGCGTCCTCGAGGGCGCCGTCGACATCCACCGCATCGGGCAGCGCAAGTGGCGCGACGCGAGCGGCATGAGCGCGGCCGACGTGCTCTCCGTGTTCGGCGAGCTCGCCTCCACCGTCGCGCAGCTCCACGCGCGCGGCGTCGTCGTCGGCGACCTCAACGACGGCAACGTCGTCCTGACGCCGCCCACGCCGAAGGAGCCCTGGCAGCCCTGGTTCATCGACGCCGACTCGATGCAATTTGCAGGCTTTCCGTGCACCGTCGCGCACGAGCGCTTCCTCGACCCGCGCCTCTACGGCGTGGACCTCGAGGCCGCGGGCGCCCTCTCGCGCGAGTCGGACTTCTACGCGCTCGCGGTGATGCTCTTCACGTCGCTCCTCCTCGTCCACCCCTACGGCGGCGCGCACGCGTCGTACCCCACCCTGCTGCGTCGCGCCGAGGCCCGCCACAGCATCCTGCGCGGCGACGTGAAGCTCCCGAACGCCGCCCTCAGGTCCGATGTCCTCCCCGACGACGCGCTCGCCTGGTTCACGAGGGTCTTCGACAGGGACACGCGCGAGCCGCTCCCGCGCGCGCTCCTCGAAGCCCGCTTCACGCGCTGCCACTGCGGCCTCGAGCATGCTCGCCGGGTCTGCCCCGCCTGCGCGATCAGCGTCGCTCTCCCCTCCCCGCGCCCGCCGGTGAGAACCCACGGGCGTATCCGCGTGACCACGATGACGCGCGCCGAGGGGGCGCGCTTCATCGCCCCTGCCGCCGATTACGACGCGCTCGTTCGCCTCGACGGCGACTGGCTCGTCCGCACGAGCGGGACGCGCATCGGACAGATCCTCGAGAACCAGACGCACGTGCGCGCCTCTTCGCACCTCGGCTTCGCCTTCTATCGCGCCGGCCTCGTCACCATGAGCTTCCTCTTCGACATGGGGCGCGGCCCGCTCCGCCAGCTCGTTCTCCCGCACATCGAGGGCCGCCTCGTCGACTGGAGCGCGACCTTCGACGAGGGCCACGTCCTCTTCTGCACCGCGACCGAGAAGGCCGGCCGCGTGCTCCACTCCGCGCACCTCGTCGACTCGAGAGGCGCTGTCCTCGCGAGCGAGAGCGGCCCGGCCGGCTCCTCGGCGATCCTCCACGGCGTCTTCGGCAAGTGCCTCGCGAGCGGCGCCGTCCTGGTGCCCACCGACAACGGGCTCGTCCTCGTCCGCGCCGACCGCGCGACGCGCACGTTCGTCCCCATCCGCGCGTTCCCCGAGACGCGCGACCTCGTTCCCCCCGACGCCGACCTCCTTGTCGGCCCGGGAGGTTCCGTCTACGTCGTTACTCACGACGAGATCGTCCACCTGTCATTCGAAGGGAATCCGTCCTCATGATGCCGCTGCCCACGTTCTACGATCCCTCCACCGTCCGGGAGGTCTACATCGAGCGCGCAGGTCTCGTCGCCGAAGCCGCCGATGCCTACAAGCGAAAGCACAAGGTCGCCGCTGCGTCGCACGACCGCCTGCGCATCGCCGCCTTCGGCATCGACTGCCAGATCGGCTTCTCCACGCCCGGTGCGAGCCTCTTCGTCCCCGGCGCCGTCGAGGACACCGCGCGTACGATCGAGTGGCTCTACAAGAACCTCGACCGCATCACGCAGGTCGCGTTCTCCCTCGACACGCACCGCATGTTCCAGATCTTCCACCCCGCATGGTGGATCGACGACGACGGCAAGAACCCGGCGCCCTTCACGAACATCTCCCTCGCCGATGTGCGCGAGGGAAGGTGGAAGCCCATCGCCCACCCGGCCGAGTGCCTCGAGTACGTGAAGCAGCTCGAGAAGGCCGGCAAGTACGTGCTGACCGTGTGGCCGTACCACACGCTCCTCGGCGGCGTGAGCCACGCGCTCGTGCCCGCGCTCATGGAGGCGGCGATGTTCCATGCCGTCGTCCGCCAGGCGCAGACGCACTTCGAGACCAAGGGCACGCACGCGATGACCGAGAATTACTCGGTGCTCGCGCCCGAGGTCCGCGAGCTCGGCGGCAAGAGCGTCGGCACGTTCAACGCGGCGTTCTTCAAGATGCTGATGGAGTTCGATCGCGTCTACGTCTTCGGCCAGGCGAAATCGCACTGCGTGCTCTCCACGCTGCGCGACATGCAGGAGCACATCGCGGGCATCGACCCGTCTCTGATGGACAAGATCTACGTCCTCGAGGACGCGACGAGCCCGGTCCCCGCGCCGCCCGTGAGCCCGCTCCCGCCCGCGCTCGACTTCCCGCGCGTGGCCGACGCCGCGTTCGCAGATCTCAAGCGCGCCGGCATGCACATCGTCAAGACCACCGACCCCATCGCCTGAAGGAGAAGACCACCATGTCCAGTTCCAATGTCGTGGGGCTAAAGGCTCTACTCTCCGGGAATCTCGGCGCGATCGTCATCGCGGGAGCCGCCGGCAAGGACGCCGAGGACATCGTCGCCTCCGACGTGACCCTCGTGACCCTCCTCGTCGACGCCTCGTCGAGCATCCACGATCGCGGCCTCGAGGACGCCGTGCGCTCCGGTCAGAACACCCTCGTCGACGCGCTCTCTGACACGCGCGAGCGCGACTCGATCCTCATGGCGCTCTGGACGTTCAACGACGACACGAACGTGATCCACTCGTACGTCGGCCTCGACGACGTGAAGCGCCTCGACCAGGCGAGCTATGCCGGCCTCGGCTGCACGCGCCTCTACGACACGTGGTGCGACGCGCTCACCGCGAACGTCTCCTACGCGGAGCAGCTCCGCAGCTCGGGCACGCCCTGCAAGAGCGTGGTCGTCGTCGTCACCGACGGCGAGGACGTGGGCTCGAAGCGGCGCGCCGCCGAGTGCGCGCGCATCAGCAAGATCGTCCTCGCCTCCGAGCAGTTCACGCTCGCCTTCGTCGGCGTCGGTGCGGGCGATTTTCACGCTATCGCGCGCGAGATGGGCGTTCCCGACGGCTGCATCGCCGTGCAGTCGCAGGCGACACCGAGCGCCATCCGGCAGGTGTTCCGCATGGTGAGCCAGTCTGCGATCCGCGCGAGCCAGGGACGCATCGCCCCAGGCCCCAACGCGGGCTTCTTCACGCCGTAGCGCCGTCACGCCGCGGTCTCGTCGGCACGCCGCGTGTATGGCGCGTCCCGCCATTTCGGCAGACGGAGAACGAGACCAACATGGGTACCGACAACATCGCGATCGTGCGGCGCTACATCGAGGAGATCTGGAACAAGGGGGACTTCAGCCTGCTCGGCGAGCTCGTCTCCGACAAGTTCGTGGGCAATCATCCGATCATGGGTGAGACCCGCGGCATGGATTCGGTGAAGCAGCAGGTGCAGACCTTCCGCACGGCGTTTCCGGATCTGCGGATGACGATCGACGACATCGGCATGGCCGGCGAGCGTGTCTTCATGCGCTGGACGGGCCGCGGGACGCACAAGGGGATGTTCATGGGTATCTCGCCCACGAACAACCGTGGCGAGGTGCACGGGATGTCGATCGACACGATCCAGAACGGCAAGATCATCGAGCACCACGAGAGCTACGACACGCTCACGATGTTCCAGCTGATGGGCGTCGTCCCCCCGAACGACCAGCTGATGAAGGGACAGATGGGCGCAGGCGCCCAGCAGCAGCAGCGGCGCGTCTGACGCGAGCTCGCTCGACGGCCGGCTCCCGCGAGCCGCCCGTCGAGCGGTCTGCACGAGGCGAATTGCGAAGCGCCGCGCGGATCGCGAACCAGTGATATCGTGCCGCGCGTCGATGAGTGCCAAGGCGAAGAGCGGCAAGAAGGCCCCCGAGCGCGAGCGCGACCCTGAAGAGGAGCGGTTCCTCGAGAAGTACAAGGCCGGCGCCTACGCGCGCCCGTCGGTCACCGTCGACCTCGTGATCCTCACCGTGCTCGACAACGACCTGAAGGTCTTGCTCGTGCAGCGCAACGAGCATCCGTTCAAGGCTCGGTGGGCGCTGCCCGGCGGCTTCGTCCGCGTGAGCGACGACCGCAAGGATCAGGGCGAGGACCTCGACGACGCCGCACGCCGCGAGCTCGAAGAGGAGACCGGGCTCTCCAAGGAGACCGCGGGCCACTTCTTCCTCGAGCAGGTGAAGACGTTCGGCCGCCCCGGCCGCGACCCGCGCATGCGCGTGATCAGCGTCGCCTACTACGCGCTCGTGCGCTCCACGCTCGTGCCGCTCATCCGGGCCGGCGGCGACGTCTCGGGCGCGCGCTGGTTCAGCGTGGCCGACCTCGCGGAGGCTTCGCTCGCGTTCGACCACCTCGAGATCGTCGAGGCCACGCTCGCGAAGGCGCGCGCGGACCTCGACCGTTCGTCGATCGCCTTCGAGCTCGTTCCCGAGACGTTCACCATTCAAGAGCTGCGCGGCGTCCACGAGGCCATCCGTGGCGAGGCGCTCGACCCCGGCAACTTCCGCAAGAAATTCCTGAGGATGATCGAGGACGGCCACATCGAAGCGGCGCGCGGCAAGCGCGCCACGGCGTCGAAGCCCGCGAACGTGTACCGCTTCGCGGCGACGCCCGTTTGACGCGACCGGTCGCGTCTGTCATTGTGCCGCGAGAATGGTGATGCGTTCCTGCGCCTGCAACTGCCCGTGCACGTGGATGAAGCCGATGGCTTCGACCACCCGCGGTCTCGTCGCTCGCGTTCAGGACCGCAGAACCTAGACTCGTCAGCCCGTCTTCCCGGATCCCGGACGTGCTGCGAGAGCGGCGCTGAAGGTGGATCTGACTGAAGGTGGATCTGAAGGAAGAAGAGGCCGAGTCATGAGTGGGTTGGAGGCGGCTGAGCTAGAACGCTCGGCAAGACGGCGCTTGAGACGATCGGTCGCTCACGAGCCAGCCGCTCCGGCGGAGGTGCTCGAGGGGCGACCTGAAGCGCAGAGCGACCTTCGGGAGCTCGTGTCGTGTGAGTCACACGACCAGAGCGGATTATTTTCGAAAGAGACGACCCCTGCCCGCGAGCTCTTCCAGCTCGCATGGCCCATCGCCGCGGCGATGCTCGGGGAGACCGCGATCGGTCTCGTCGACACGAAGCTCGTCGGCGGCCTCGGCCCGGGTGCGCTCGGCGGCGTGGGCATCGCCACGACGCTCATGTTCCTCGGCTACTCGGTCGTGTTCGGCATCATGCGCGGGGTCAAGGTGCGCACCGCGCACGGGATAGGCGCGGGTCGCCCGCTCGACGGCTTCGTGTACGCGCGCTCCGGCGTGCTCATGGGCGCCGTGCTCGGCGTCGCGATCATGCTCGCGTGCCGCGACGTCAGCGGCGTGTTGCGCCTGCTCGGCACCGACGAGTCGATCGTCCCGTTCGCGCGCGATTTTCTCGCGGCGGTGACGCTCGGCGCGCCGTCGACCTGCGCGCTCGCGGCGCTCATCCAGCACCGTCAGGCGATCGGCGACTCGCGCACCCCCATGGTGATCGGCATCGCCGGCAACGTCTTCAACGGCCTCTTCGCGTGGGGCCTCATCTACGGTCACTTCGGGCTCCCCGCCCTCGGTGTCCGCGGTGGAGGCCTCGCCACGGCCGCGACGGAGACCCTCGAGCTCGCGGTCATGGGCCTGATGCTCGTGCGCTCCGAGAAGCGCGCGCGACAGCTCGCGGGCGCCGAGGAGACGAGCCGCACGCTCACCTTCAGCGGCGCGGCGCGCGAGGTCGCCTCGCTCGGCGTCCCGACGGGCCTCCAGTTCGGCGCGGAGATGCTCGCGTTCACGACGATGACCGCCATCCTCGGCGCCATCGGCAAGGACGCGATCGCCTCTCACCAGATCGCGCTCGCGGTGCTCCGCGTGTCGTTCCTCCCTGGTGTCGCGGTGTCCGAGGCGGCGAGCGTGCTCGTCGGTCAGGCGCTCGGCCGACGGCGGCTCGACGAGGCGGACCTTGCGGTGAAGAACGCGCTGAAGCTCGCGGTCGGCTTCATGGCCTGCTGCGGCCTCTTCTTCGCGTTCGGCGGCGGGCTCGTCGCGGAGTTCTTCTCGGACGACCCCGCGGTCGTGACCATCGCTCGCCGCCTGCTCGTCGTGGCGGCGATCTTCCAGGTGCTCGATGCGGTCTCGATCGTTCTCCGCGGCGCTCTACGCGGCGCGAAGGACGTGCGGGTCGCGGCGATGATCGGCATCGGTGTCATCTGGCTGTGCGTGCCGACGGGCGCGTACTTCCTCGGCAAGCTCTGCGGCCTCGGCGCCATCGGCGGATGGATCGGCTTCATCGGCGAGACGACGCTCGGCTCGATCCTCTACTGGCTGCGCTGGACGCGCGGCTCGTGGCGCAAGGACTACGCGCCGCGGTCCTAGCGCTCGCCGTCATTCAAGCCACAAATAGGAAAAGCCCGCATCGTCGGGGAAACGATGCGGGCTTGGTTGGTGTGAGCGGAGTCTGGGAGGAGGACATTGTCCTCCGCACACACCCAGTCTTTTTGCGGTCAGGTCAGCGTCGGATTCACGCTGCGCTGTTGCGGCGGCGGCGAGCGGCCACCGTGATGCCGAGAGCGAGGAGGCCGATGCCGGCCCAGCCGCCCGTGGAGGTCGTCGTGCCCGCGGTCTTGCAGCCGCAGCCGCTATCGGCCGTGGGCGCCGAGCCCGGGAGGCCGTCCTTCGAGTCGCTGCCCTCGGGGGCGCCGACGTCAGCGCCGTTCGCGCCGATCTTGAACATCTGCTCGGGAGAGTCCGGGTCGTTCGAGAGGACCGTGATGTCCGAGGCGGCCGCGCCGGCGTTGTTCGAGGCGAACTTCACCTGGAGCTCGTACTTGCCCTTCGGCGCGACGGTGATGCTGCCGCCGGGGACCGAGAACTGCGGGTCGGAGGACTTGAAGTTCATCGTCGCGGCCATCTCACCGGAGTTCTCGATGGTGACCGTCTTCGTCGCGGAGCCGCCCGCCTTGACGTCGCCGAGGTCGACGCCCGCCGTCGGGGCGTGCACGTTCGGGAGCGGGATGTGGACGATCGTGCTCTGGAACGCGACCTTCGAGGTCGGGACCGTGTACGCCTTCGAGTAGGCGTTGATGCCGATCGTCGTGCTGAAGTTGTAGCCGAAGACCTTCGACATCGAGACGAAGGGCTGGATGTCCATCGTGCCCGCGACGTCCATCGTGCCCTCGACCTGGGCCATGAGCTCCATGAAGTCGCCGTCGACGGCGTCCATCACGGACTCGCCGGCGCCCGTGGTGATCGGGGTGTTGGAGCCGGAGAGCATGACCTTCGTGGTCTTGTACGAGAACGTCGGCTTCGTCGCGGCGCGGACGCCGATGTCGCCGGCCCACTTGGTCGGGTCGAGCGGGTCGCCGCTGACGATGTCATAGAGGTTCGCGAAGGTCTGCGAGAAGAGGACCGAGTTCGCGAGGTCGGGCGCGTTCAGCTTCGTGTCGGCCTTGGTGAAGCCCCAGGGCGCGAACTGCTGCGTGGCCTTCGAGTCGTAGGCGAACTTGGCGCCGGGGATCTTGTTGACGAGCTTCGAGGCGTCGAAGCCGAACTGCGCGGTGAGACCGAACGCGGCGACCTTGAGCTCGAGCGAGGGGGTCAGCGTGTGGCGGACCGTGACGGTGCCGTCGGTCTGCGAGCCGTTGGCGGCCTTGAGCGTGATCTTCTTGTCGCTGGCCCAGCTCGCCTCGACGACGGCGCCCTTGGGCATCGAGATCGAGTAGAGGGGTCCGCCGTCCTTGACGGGGTCGATCTTGACGACGGCGCGGACCTGCGCGACCGCGGGGCCGAGGAAGCCGGTGTCGATCGAGGTGTCGAGGCCCTGCGCCATGTCGAACTTCAGCGCGGCCGAGCCGGTCGAGGAGTTCTGGCCACCGGTGCTGCCCGCCGTGTCGGCGTGGGCCTGCGAGGCGGCGAAGGTCACGCCCGTGGCGGCGACCATCATCATCGTGAAACGGAAGGCGGTGCGAAGGTTCGTGTGAGCGCGCATTGTCGTAATCCTCTTTGTTTGTCGGCTCGCATCCCTGCGCGCCGGTCCTTGTCCCAATCCTTCCTCTCAGCTCGTTTCCCCGAAGCTGCGAGGTAGGTTGATAGACTCTTCAGCACGCACCGTGCCGTCGATGTAGGACGATATCTCCGCAGACGTTTCGAGTACTTACGGATGGTGCCATGTGTAGTTACAGGTAAGCTGTACTACTCCTGTCGAGCACACGATCCAGGGGTGGATCTGGCGTTGATCGGGATCGAGCCAGTGTCGGCACCGGCCAGCTATCGTCAGGAGCATGTGCGGGCGCGCGATCCTCGCCTCGTCGGTCGACGACATCGCGGAGATGTTCGCGATCCCGCCTTCTCCTACGTTCCAGCTCCTCGCGCGGCCGCCTCGCTTCAACGTCGCGCCCGGGCAGGACGTGCTGGTCGTCCGGCCGTCGGCCTCGGCCTCCTCCTCTACTAGTGGCCCGGTCAGGCCGGCCGGGAGCTCGCCCGCGTTCGCTGGGGCCTCGTCCCCTGGTGGTCCAAGGACACCAAGATCGCCGGCAAGTGCATCCAGGCCCGGGCCGAGACCCTCGCCAAGGCCCCGGCCTTCCGCGATGCGTTCAAGAGCCGCCGCTGCCTCGTCGTGGTCGACGGCTTCTACGAGTGGAGCGGGACCGGCAGGAGCCGGCAGCCCCACTACGTCCATCTCGCGGGCGCCGGGCCCTTCGCGATCGCGGCGGTCTGGGACTCGTGGACGTCCGCGGAGGGCACCGTGCTCGAGACCTGCGCGGTCGTGACGACCGCGGCGCGCGGCCCCGTCGCACGGCTCCACCATCGCATGCCCCTCGTCCTCGGCGCCGAGGCTCGCGAGCGCTGGCTCACCGCCTCGCCCGAAGAGGCCCGCGCCGTGGTGAACGAGGGCGAGAGCGAGCGGTTCCTCGTCGTCCCCGTCTCGACCTGGGTGAACGACGTGAAGCATGACGATCCGCGCTGCCTGGAGCCCGCGACCCGTCCCGAAGCCCGACCGGATCGCCAGACCCCCTTCGGGTTCGGCTGAATGGGGTACGATCGCTCCGTGTCCACGGCTGCGGTGCTCGCACAGAAGACGTGCTCGCGATGCGGGACGAGCTACACGGACGACGCCGCGTTCTGCGCGAAGGACGGCACGAGGCTCGGCGACGAGGACACCGACCACGGGCCCGACAGCGACCCGTACATCGGCACGGTGATCTCGGAGGACATCGAGCTACGCAGCGTGGCCGGGGTCGGCGCGATGGGCCGCGTCTATCGCGCGCACCAGCGCGGCATCGACCGCGACGTCGCCGTGAAGATCCTCCACCGCGAGATGTCCGGCAACTCGCAGCTCGTGCAGCGCTTCCACCGCGAGGCGAAGATCGCGAGCAAGCTGCAGCACCCGCACGTCGTCGAGGTCTACCTCGCGGGGCAGCTCCCCGATCGCGCGCTCTACATCGTGATGGAGTACCTCGACGGGCAGTCGCTCGCCCAGGCGCTCACCGCCGCGGGCGGGGCGTTCACGCCGGCGCGCGCGCTCTCCATCGCGCTCCAGATCTGCGACGCGGTCGGCGAGGGGCACACGCGCGGCATCGTGCATCGCGACCTCAAGCCCGAGAACGTCATGCTCGTCCGCCGCGCGGACATGGGCGAATGGGTGAAGGTCCTCGACTTCGGCATCGCGAAGGTCGCGGTCGGCGAGCAGTCGATGCAGACCGCCGCGGGCCTCGTGTTCGGCACGGCCCGCTACATCTCGCCGGAGGGCGCGCAGGGCGCGAACGTCGGCCCGCCCGGTGACGTCTACTCGCTCGCCACGATCGTCTACCAGATGCTCGCGGGTCGCACGCCGTTCGACGCCGAGACGGTCGGCCTCCTCATCAAGCACATCCACGAGGCGCCGCCGCCCATCACCTCGTTCCCGCGCGCCGCTGACCTCCACCCGGCGCTCGTGAAGGTCGTGATGGACAACCTCGCGAAGGATCCGGCGCGCCGCGCGCCCAACGCGCGCGCCTTCGCAGCGCAGCTCGCGCAGGCCGCGAGGGACGCCAACATCTCGATCTCGGAGGTCGGTGTCGTCGCGCGGTTCAGCAACGTGCCGAGCCCCGGCCTCGACCCGACGCTCGACGACGGCATCGCGCAGCTCGCCATCTCCCCTTACGCCCTGCCGGTGTCCCCGGTGCAGGCGTCGCTCGCCCCGGTCGAGCCCGCGAGCGTGGCGATCATGGTCGAACGCTCCTCGGGGTCGGGCGCGGGCGTGGTCTCGAGCTCCGCCTCGGCCGCGTCGTCGGTCTCCACGCCTCCCGCGGAGCCGGCGCGCCGAAGTAGCCCGATCGCCATCATCCTCCTCGCGTTCCTCCTCGGCGCCGCCCTCGCCGGCCTCGCTGTCCAGTACATCGCACGCCGCGGCGACGTCGAGCACGATGCTCACGTCTCGAAGACGCGCGCCGCGCTCGCCGACAGCCGGTACATCACGCCGCCCGGGGACTGCGTGCGCGATCTCGTGGTCGCCGGCCTGGCGCGCTGGCCGAACGACGTCGATCTCCTGCAGCTCCGCTCGACCGCCTCGATGGAGCTCGTCACCCGGGCCATGGTCGCGCAGAACGGCGGCGACGTCGGCGGCGCGCGCGACCTCGCCAAGGACGCGACCTCCCTCGACCCCACCGATCACTCCGCCGCGCTCCTCCTCAGCCAGTACGACGACGAGGTGAAGCAGCTCGGCGCCGACGCGAGCCCCACCACCGGCCGCCCGCGCGTCCTGTTCGACGCGATCCCCCTCACGCACGCGGGCCAGCGCGTCGACCTGGTCGCGCACGTCACCGCGGGTGCGGCCAACACGAAGATCGCCGACGCGCGCATGACGCTCTTCGATCACAGCGCCACGATCGGCGGAATCCCCATCACGGTGACCTACGGCGGACAGGGCCTCTATCGCGCGACGATGCCCGCGCCGAAGCCCGGAAACTACGACGTCGTGTTCGAGGCCTCGATCGAGGGACCGAACCTCCGCGCCGTACGCGAGCTCACGGTGTTGGCGAGCTCACCTTGAGGTCCTTGGCGCAGCGGAAGCCGATGCCGTGGCTCCGCAGCGTCGGCGGACTCTTGAAGCGGTAGGTCGGCCTCACCCAGCTCACGTCGCCGCCGTTCCATGCGCCGCCGCGGAGGACGCGGTCGTCGCCGCTTCCGCCCGTCGGGTCCGCCTGCGCGCCGCCCGTGTAAGGCGCGTACCAGTCCGACGCCCACTCCCACACGTTGCCGACGACGTCCTGCAGGCCGAACGGCGAGGCGCCCTTCGGGAAGGAGCCGACCGGCGCGGTCGTCGCGAAGCCGTCGTCGGCGGAGTACATCGCCGAGACCTCCTCGTTGGATTTCTTCCCCCACGCGAGGCATTCCTTGCCGCAAGCGTTGAGGCGCGTCCCGTCGGTCGGAGGGCCGTCGCCCCACGGGTACTTGCGGCCGTCGGAGCCGCGCGTCGCGAACTCCCACTGGGCCTCGGTGGGCAGGCGCCCGCCCTTCGCCTTGCAGAAGGTGTCCGCGAGCTCCCAGTCCACGCAGTTGATCGGATGGCTGCCGCGGGCGTCGACGTCGCGGATGTTGCAGAGCGGGTCGTAGATCTTGTGCTCGCGCGCGGTGATGCCCGGCCACTCGTTCTCGCGCGGCGCACGCTTGCACTCGCCCTTGTCGCTGCACTGCTTGTAGGCGAGCACCGTCACCTCGGTGAGGTCGATGCAGTAGGACGAGAGCGTGACCTGGTGGGCGGGCCGCTCGTTCTCCTCGTCGTTCTTGTCGTCCGAGCCCATGAAGAACTTCCCGCCCGGGATCGTGGCCATGCCGCTCGGGCACGTCGGCGGAGGCGCGACGACGGGCACGGCCGAAGCGCTGCTGCTCGCGCTCGTCACGGGCACCGTCGCGTCCTTGCCGCGAATCGCGACGAAGTACACGCCCGCGGCGAGCGCGCCGGCCGCGACCACGGCGGCGGCGCCGAGCCCCACGAAGAGCCCGACGCTGCTCGCGGGGCGCACGGGCTGCCCGTGGTTCCCGGTGATGTGGGCCGGGCCGGGCGTCGGCATCGTGCGGTTCGTGCTGTAGAGCACGGCCGTCGCGTTCGGCATCTGCCCGGGCGGCGGGGGCACCGCCCCCATGAGCTCCTGCGGATACGGCCCCGGGTTGCTCACCCGCTGCTGCCCGAGGAGGGCATTCGAGTCGGGAGGAGCGAGGGCGGTCAGCGCCGGGTTGGAGCTCGACGTCATGCGGTTCGAGTCGGTGCCGAGGGCGCGCATCGGCTCCATCGCGAGCGCGGTGCGGAGCGCGTCCCAGAACTCGCCGGTCGACCGGAAGCGCTCGTCGGGCGCGACCGCGAGAGCGCGACGCAGGACAGCCTCGAGCGAATCGGAGATGTCGTAGCCGTACGCGCGCGGTGTCGGCCGGCGCTTCGGGTCCATCGAGCAGAACGCGAGCTGCGTGAGGTCGTCGCCGCGGAGGGGCGGCTCCTGGGTCATCAGCTCGGTGAAGATGAGCGCGAGCGCGAACACGTCCGTCCACGGGCCGGTCGCTCCGTGCGTGCGCGAGAACTGCTCGGGCGCGCCGTACGCGGGCGTGAACGAGGAGACGACGCCCTGCGTCTGGTTGAACGAGCCGGCCGAGCGCTGGAGATCCTGGACGACCTTCGCGATGCCGAAGTCGAGGAGCTTCACCGTGTACTCGCCCCGCGCCTCGCCGAGGACGAAGATGTTCGCGGGCTTCACGTCGCGATGGGCGATGCCCTTCTTGTGCGCGAGCGCGAGCGCGAGCGCCGCCGGCTCGAGGATCGCCAGCGTCTCGCTGGGCGTGCGCGGCGGAAGGCGCGCGGCCTTCTCGCTGTCGATGACCTGCTCGAGCGACTGACCTTCGAGCCACTCGAGGACCATGTACGGCATCTCGCGGCCGTCGCGCGTCCTCAGCATGCCGACGTCACGAGCCTGGCAGATCGCCGCCGAGCGCTCGGAGAGCTCGGCGAGGAGCGCACCCTCCTGGATGAAGCTCTTCACGAGCTGCTCGCGCCGCTCGGGAGGCAAGTCACCCAGCGTGCGGAACACCTTGATCGCTACGGCGCGGTTCCAGACCTTGTGCGTCGCGCGATAGACGACCGCGAAGCCACCCTCGCCGACGACCCGCTCGATCTCGTACTTCTCCGAGACCGTCGTTCCGACGAGGGCAAGCGGGTCCGGGAACGCCATCGACCGAGCGAGCTTATCAAAGCTCCCTCGCCCCGGCCCAAGTTGCCGGCTCCTTCTTCAGAGCGATTTCGCGCAGCGAAAGCCGAACCCGTAGCTTCGCGCGGTCGGCGCGACATGAAAACGGAAGGAAGGCCGTACCCAGGACGGCTGGGCGCCGTTCCAGGCGACGCCGCGGATCACTCGGTCCTTACCGGTGGCGGGCCCCTTCGGCTCGGCGACGGTCGAGCTCGCCGTGGCCGGGTCGTAGGGCGCGTAGTAGTCGGCGACCCATTCCCAGACGTTACCGACGACGTCCTGCAGGCCGTAGCGGGATTTACCCTTCGGGAAGCTGCCGACCGGGGCGGTGTTCACGAACCCGTCGTCCTCCTCGTACATGAGGGCGGGAACGTTGTCGGGGTCCTTGTGCTTCTTCTGCCACGCGACGCATTCCTTGCCGCAGGCGTTGAGGAGCGTGGCGCTGGGGGGCTCGTCGCCCCACGGGTAGCTCCGACCGTCCGGTCCGCGCGCCGCGAACTCCCATTCGGCCTCGGCCGGGAGCCTCGCGCCGCGGGCCTCGCAGGCCTCGCGGGCCTGGTTCCAGTCGACGCAGTTGATCGGGTGCTTCGCCTTGGCCTCGGGCTCGGAGATGTTGCAGAGCGGGTCGTAGATGTTGCGCTGGGCGTCGCTGATCCCCGGCCAGACGTTCTCCTTGCCGGCGCGGCGGCAGGCGCCGCGATCGCTGCACTCCTTGTATTGTGCAACGGTCACTTCGAGCTCGTCCATGCAGTAGGGCATGAGCTTCACGCGGTGCGTAGGCTTCTCGGTGTCGAGGGCGTCCTTCTCGTCGGAGCCCATGAAGAACTCGCCGCCGGGGATCGGGATCATGCCGGCGGGGCAGGCCTTGGTGACGGCGACCACAGGAGCGCTCTCCGAAGGGGTCGCCGCGGGCGACGCCGACGGAGTGGCGCCTTTTTGCCGAGGGTCGCTGGCGGTCGGTCCTCCGGCGCGCAGCGCGATCACGACGACGCCCGCGAGAAGCGCCGTTGCGAGGACGACCCCGGCGATGACCGGAGTCCGGCTCTTGGTGGCTGCGGGTGGAGCGGGAGCGAGCGCCGTCGCTGCCACGGCGCTCGGAGCGCTGGGGTCGGCGCCCAGGGGCATCTCCTTCGGCTCGGCCACGAGCGTCGCCGAGGTCTCGGACACGGGCGCCGCGGCCAGCCCGACGATGCTCATGCGGTCGCTGCCGATCGACGAGAGCCGATCGCCGATCACCTTGGTGCGTAGCGCGTTCCAGAAGTCCGCGCAGTTGGCGTACCGGTCGTCGGGCTTCACCGCGACGGCCTTCAGGAAGATCGCCTCGATCTCGTCCGACGTCTGCACGCCGAGGCTGCGCGGCGTGGGTCGCTTGTCGGGGTCGGCGGCCGCGAAGGCGAGCTGCATCAGCTGGTCGCCGCTCATCGGCTCCTTGCCGGAGACGACCTCGGCGACGACGAGCGCGAGGGCGAACACGTCCGTCCAGGGCCCGGTGGACCCGTGGGCGCGATTGAACTGCTCGGGCGCGCCGTAGAGCGGCGTGAACGACGTGATGTGGCCGGCCGTCTGGCCGAAGCCCATCTTCTGCACGTCCTGCACGACCTTCGCGATGCCGAAGTCGAGGAGCTTCACTCCGGCGGTGGCGCCCCCCTCCCCCTCGGCGAGGACGAAGATGTTCGCCGGCTTCACGTCACGATGGGCGATGCCCTTCTTGTGCGCGAGCGCGAGCGCCTCGGCGACGGGGTCGAGCAGGCGCACGGCCTGCTCGAGGCTGCGCAGCGGAGCGTTGCTCGAGTGCTCCTCGGCGAGGAGGTCCTCGAGCGGCTTTCCGTCGAGCCACTCGAGCACCATGTAAGGGACGCTCTCGCCCTTCGCGGTGACGAGCATCCCGATGTCGCGCGCCTGGACGATGGCGGTCGATTTCTCGGAGAGGTCGGCGAGGAGCGCGCCCTCCTGGACGAAGTCGTCGAGGAGCTGCTGTCGCTGATCCTCGGCGACCGCACCGAGGGCCGTGAAGACCTTCACGGCGACGGGGCGCTTCCAGAGGATGTGCTGGGCACGAAAGACGGTCGCGAAACCGCCCTGCCCCACAACCGATTCGATCGCGTATTTCGCGGCGATCGTCGTACCGACGAGGCCGAGCGGATCGGAGGCTGACGTCACGGCGTGATAGCCTATCAGGACTCCGGCGCGCGGAGACGTGTCGTCGCTCGAGGGACTTGAAGACGTCGGCCCCACTCACCGTCGAGTGAGCAGGGCCGGACCGCTGACGTTGTGCCCAGACACGGAATCGAACCGCGGACACGGGGATTTTCAATCCCCTGCTCTACCAACTGAGCTACCTGGGCCCGCGCGGCGATTGCCTGCGGGGTGCGAAACATCGGAAATATCGCGCCTCTTGTCAAGGACATCGCGCGCGTCCTCGCTACTTAGGCACGACCTCCTCTGTTGCGCATCCCCGAGGCCTCGCCGCGCGGGCCCCGGCGCACTACTGCTTCGGCTTGACGACGATCTCGACGCGGCGGTTGTTCGCGCGACCTTCCGGCGACGCGTTGTCCGCGATCGAGCGGGTCGGACCGAAGCCCGTCGCCGTGATCCGGTCCGCAGCGATGCCGCGCGAGACGAGGTACGTACGAACCGACTCGGCGCGCTTCTGCGAGAGCTCCTGGTTCATCGCGTCGCCGCCCTGCGAGTCGGTGTGGCCCTCGACGACGATCGTCGAGTCCTTGTCCTGCTTCGTGAGCGCGTTGGCGACCTCGTTCAGCTTCGTCTGCGCGCCGGGGAGGAGCATCCACTTCGCCGACTCGAAGAGCACCGCGCCCGAGAGCGTGATGACCATGCCGCGAACGGGGTCCTGCTTGACCGAGGCGAACTTCGCGAGGTCGGCCGCAGCCTGCGCCGCGCGTCGCTCGGCCTCTTCACGCCGCTCTCGCTCGGTCGCGAGGGCCTGCCCCTGGGTCGCGAGCTGCCCCTTCGTCTTGGCGAGCTCCGCCGACGTGAGCTGAGCGCGATTGACCTCGTTGGCCCGCGTGCTCGCGATCGTCTGGTCCTTCAGCGCGTTCGCCTCCGCCGCGCGTGCGCGCGACTCGGCGATCTCGGCGCCGCGCGCCGCCGCGTACGCGATGTCCTTCGTCTCGGACGTGTCGCCGTTCTCCTTGAAGGAAGCCTCGGCGAGATCGAGCGTCTTCTTGGCGCTGTCGAGGTCCGCGGGAGCGAGCCGCGGGGCCGGGCCCTGCGAGGCACGTGCATAGTTGCTACGCGCCGTGACGAGCTCGTTGGGAGGCATCGTCGCGGAGCACGCCGCGGTGGTGAGGACGGCCGCGACGACGAGGCCCGTACGAATCTTCTGGAAGTTCATCATCACTGGGCTCCGTTCGTGGTCGCGTTCTGCTTTGCGTTCGACGAGTCGACGGCCTTGACGGTCTCGACCTTCGCGTCGTGCTCGCGAGCCAGCGCGAGGGCGAGCTCCGCGTCCGCCTTCGCGCGGAGCAAGATGAAGTCGGCGCGGCGGTTGTCGCCGGCCTTCATCTGCGCCTTCGCGGCCTCGATCTCCTCGTCGGCGAGCTTCAGGTTGAGCTGCGCCGCGGTCTTCTTGTCCGCTCCGAGCTCACGCGCGCTGCGGCTGGCCGATTCGGCATCGGCGAGCTTCTGCGTGGGCGCCGGGAACGACGAGGCGCAGCCGACAGTCAGCAACGCCGCGCCACCAACAATCGAGATGAATGATATTTTCACGTGGTCTCTCCATGGATCGCTCGACGACACGCGTGAGCGCGCGGCAGGATCCTTTTCGTTCATCGCTCCCGGCCAAGTGACCGAGAGCTACCTTCGAGTGCAGCGCGCCCTGGAGACGCGCATCGCCGCTGCGAAGCGTGAGCTGAATCTGAAGCCGAACGGCAGCGACTGCAATGTGGCAAATGAGTGCAAAACGCCGCGCACAGCACGATTTTGTGGGGCGGTAAGCGCCACCGCAAAGGGCGCGCAGCGTCACTCGCTGACACTTCGTCAACGTCATCGCAGCGTGATTGCTGCGGAATGCATGCGACTTCGAGACGGTCATCCGAGCGAATGCGCTCCGCCCTCCGTGCCGTCACCGCGCTCGCGTTCCTCGGCGTTCCCAACCTCGCCGTGGCGGCACCCCCACCCGCGTTGCCCGCACCGGCGCTGCCCGCAGCGAGTACACCGACGGCTCCCGCGGCTCCCGCGACGATGCCCCCGCCCATCGACCCGAGCTTCCTGCACAAGCCGAAGGCGCCGACCGACAAGGTCGACCTCCAGCTCGAGGACGCCGACCTCGGCGAGCTCGTCCGCGTCATCGGCGAGCTGACCGGCAAGCGCTTCGTGATCGCCAGCCCGAAGCTCGCGAAGACCAAGGCGAGCGTGTACGCGCCGCAGAAGGTCACCGTCGCCGAGGCCTACCAGGCGTTCCTCGCCGTCCTCACCGCGAACGGGCTCACCGTGATCCCGCAGGCCGGCTTCTACAAGATCGTCGAGTCGCAGGACGTCGCGCGTCAGCTCACGCCCATCGAGCGCGGCGACATCCCGGCGGAGGAGCGCTACGTCACGCGGATCCACCGGCTGGCGCACCTCGGGGCGGAGGAGGTCGCGAGCGGCGTGCTCTCCAAGCTCGCCACGAAGGACGCGAGCATCGTGCCCTACGTCGCCGGCAACCTGCTCATCATCACGGAGACCGGCGCCAACCTGCGACGCATGCTCGAGGTGCTCGACGCGATCGACGCCGCGAGCGAGGAGGACAAGCTCTATCTCCAGCCGCTCCGGTATCTGCCCGCCTCGGTCGTCGAGAAGCAGCTCACGGAGATCCTCGATCTCAAGAAGAAGGAAGGTGCCGCGGCGGCGGGCCCGCTCCACGTGAGGCGCGTCGTGGCCGTCGAGCGACCGAACTCGCTCGTCATCGTGGCGACGCGCGGCTCCTACGAGCGCATCCTGCGCGTCCTCGAGCAGATCGACGTCGCGCCGTCGAACGAGGCGCAGGTGCGGGTCGTGATGCTCCAGCACGCTGACGCGAAGAAGATCGTCGGACCGATCAACGAGGCGATCGGAGGACCGAGCGCGGCGGCGGGCGCCGGCGGAGCGAGCGGCCGCACGGGCGGGCTGCCGAACGCCCCCGCAACGGTGCTGGAGGCCACCGCGAAAGTGAGCGCCGACGAGACCACGAACTCGCTCATCGTCACGGCCACGGCGCGCGACTATGGCCCGATCAAGGCCGTCATCGACGCGCTCGATCGCCCGAAGCGCCAGGTGTTCATCGAGGCCGTCGTCCTCGACGTATCGTCGGAGCACGGCCTCGACCTCGGAGTGTCGTGGCACGGCGGGACCTCGTCGACGTCGGCGTTCGGCACCGGCAACCAGACGGCCTATGGCGGGTTCCGCCCCCTCACCTCGGCGGGTACCCCCTCGAGCAGCGAGCTCCAGGCGTTCGCGCTCGGGGTACGCGGCCCCGACATCCCGTTCCTCAAGGACGTCCCCGGCCTCAGCACGATCCCGAGCTTCGGCGCGCTGCTCAGCGCGGTCGCGACCTCCAAGGCCGCGGACATCCTGTCGACGCCCCACATCATCGCGAGCGACAACACGCCGGCGGAGATCAAGGTGCAGCTCAACACCTCGCTGCAGCCGAACGCGCCGCAGACCTCGATCCTCCCCACCACCGGCGCGGCGGCGCCGAACGTGGGCAGCACGGTGGCGAACAACTATCGCCCCATCGGCCCGCGCATCAAGGTCACGCCTCACCTCAACGACTCGGACCAGGTGAGGCTCGACGTCGACGAGATGATCAGCGACGTGCAGAGCACGCCCGACAAGGGCGACACCTACGGCACGCTCAGCTATCTCGAGCGAACGGCGACGACCACGCTCACCGTGAAGGACGGCGAGACCATCGTCATCGGCGGCCTCGTGCGGAGCCGCGTGACGCGCTCGGAGACGAAGGTCCCCGTGCTGGGCGACATCCCGCTCCTCGGCGCGCTGTTCCGGACGCGCGCCGATCGGATCGAGAAGTCGAACCTCATCCTCATCCTGACGCCGCACATCATTCGCGACTCGACCGACCTGCGACGCATCTTCGAGCGCAAGATGCAGGAGCGCCAGGAGCTGATGGACCGCGAGTCGATCTTCGCGGACGACAACTGGTCCGCGCCGAAGGACTACGCGCGCACGCGGGGTCTCCTCGGCGACATTCGCCAGGCACACCTCGCGGTGCTCGTGAAGAAGAAGGAGGCCGAGGACGCGGCGCCGCGCGTCGAGGACAGGCAGGTCGCCCAGCCGCCCCTCGAGATGCCGGTGCCCCAATCGCCGTCCGGAGTCGGCGCGAAGCCCTCGGCCCCGGGCGGCGGCCCGGGCGTGCCCGCAAGGCCGACGGTCATCGAGCGCTGACGCGCGGCGCGCGACCGATGGTAGAGAGGGCGCTCCGTGACCGGCAGCGTCGTCTTCCTCTTGCTCCTCGGTGCAGCGACGCTCGCCGCGGTCCTGGCGATCGCCTGGGCGCTCGTCATGCTGCGCCAGCCGCGCGCGCTCGTTCAGGACGGCTACTGGCGTGAGGCCGCGGTCGCCGCCGAGCGCCTCGGGCAGAGCTGGCTCCGCATCCTCCCGAGCGTCCGCGAGGAGGCCGGGTATGCGCGCGCCGCGTGTCTCCACCTCGAGGGCAAGCTCGAGGACTCGCTCGTGGCCAGCCGCCTGCTTCGCGAGGGCGCTCTCCTCGAGGGCGCGAACCTCGTCATGCTCGGCCGCGATCCGGAGCGGGCGGTGGAGCGCCTCACCGTCGCATGCGCGTCGCCGCGCGCGCTCCCCGAGGACCACCTCTTCCTCGCGCTCGCCAGGCACGCCGCGGGCGTCGCGGGCGCCGAGACGACCTTCGCCTCGGTCGCGGCCGATCGGCCCGAGACGGCGCCGTCGCCGCGCATCTACGAGCCTGCCTTCCGCTATCTGCGCGCGCTCTTTCTCCTGAAGACGGGACGCGCAGAGGAGGCCGCCGCCGATCTTGCCGCGGCCTCCGCGAGCCCCGTCACGACGATCTACGTCGAGCGCGCGCGCGCGCTCCTGGCCGCGCCTTCGTCCTCCTCGGCGCTCGACGAGGCCGACGCTCGCTCCTCGCTGACCGGCCAGGTCATCGAGGAGCCGCCGCGACGCGAGTGATCACGCCGACGGCACGCCGCGCCTCGAGGGCGCCCGACGCGTTTGGTGGTAGGATCCTCCGCGTGCGACGCGGCTCACGCCTACCGAGGTCCCTCGCCTGGCTCTTCCCCGAGCATGAGCTCGATCGCGTAGACGCCCGACGCGACGCCTCGCTCGTTCTGACGCGCGTCCTCGAGCGCGGACGCATGGTCGACGTCGAGTGGTGCATCCGTCGCTACGGGCTCGAGGGCATCCGCGAGTTCTTCCGAGCAGCGCCGCATCCGGAGATCTCCGCGCGCACCGCTCGGTTCTGGTGCGTCGTGTTGAAGGAGAAAGAGGAGACATGGCCCAGCGCTCCGCCCTTCCGGCAAGCCAGCGCCGCACCCTGGCCAGGCTGAGCGAGCTCGCAATCGCGAAGGAGCTCTACCTCGCTGGCGGAGTGGCCATTGCCATCCATCTCGAGCACCGCACCTCGCGTGACCTCGATTTCTTTGGTCGCTTTCCGGACCTCGACCTCGATCGCGTGCAGACCGCGCTGCTCGAGGCCTCGCCGCGCGCCGAGGTCATCGCGCGCTCCGACGCGACGCTGCACATGAAGCTCGACGACACGGACCTCGACGTCGTTCGCTACCCGTATCCGCTGCTCGTGGCGCCGCGCGTTCATACTTCAGGCTTCCACGTAGCGGCGTTGCGTGACCTCGCGCCGATGAAGCTCGCCGCGATCACCAAGCGGGGCGTCCGGCGTGACTACTGGGATCTGCACGAGATGCTGACGTCCGGTCGGGTCCGACTCGGACGCGCGCTCGACGACTACAAGACGAAGTTCGGTGTGGCCGAGTCGGACGTCTACCACGTACTGAAAGCGCTCAGCTGGTTCGAGGATGCCGAGCGCGACGAGCTTCTTCCGCGCGGCCTCACGAAGCGACACTGGCAGGAGGTTCGCGCGTACTGCGAGGTGGCCGCGCGACGCGAGGTCGAACGGCGGTCCCGGCGTCTTGGTCGCTGAGGTGAGTCGGCGGCTCCGTCAGTGTTCCCGGGCCGACCCAGCCGTGCAGGCGCTGCTCTGCGCGCTCAAGGAAGAGTAGCGATCTTCGTTGACGCTCGACGCTCGCCGATGTGCTCGCGCAGCGACGTCATGAGCTCTCCCCACCACATGCCCATCATGCGCAAGAACTCGGCGCTCGCCTTGCCGTGACGCACCGGGTGGTCCTGCCGGAGCGCGCTCCATCCACGATGCTGGACCGTCACGTTGGTTCCGCGGTTCCTCGGCTCGAACTTCACCTCGACGACGGTGGACTCGTCGGGAGCGAAGTTGACGCCTCCACCACAGATCGATCTCCGTGGTGAAGACCTCGAATGCGTCGTGCGGGGAGACGGCGACGAACACCGTCACTGTCGTGCGGTCGCCGGCGGCGCTCATCGCTTGGCTTGCTCGGCGCGCGCTTGGTGGTCCGGCCGCGCGTACGCTCGGCAGATGGGTGCCCTTCCGTTCTCCACGGCCGAATTCTACGGGGTATTCAGGCGTTACAACCTCGCAGTATGGCCCAGTCAGGTGGCTGCTGGTGCTCGCGCTCACGTGCGTCCTGGCGATCGCGCTAGACGGCCGAAAGACTCGCGTGGTCGGCGCAGTTCTCGCGCTCCTGTGGGCGTGGATGGCGCTCGCGTACCACTTCGCGTTCTTCGCGGCGATCAACCCTGCCGCGTGGGGGTTCGGCGCGGTCTTCCGGCTCGGCTCGGCCGCACTCGCGTGGCACTCCTGGCGCGGATCGCTCGTCTTCGGCCGGACGGGGGGCGCTCGTGGACTCGCCGGCGGCGCGCTCGTCGCGTACGCGCTCGTGGGCTACCCGGTGCTCGGCGGACTGCTCGGCGCGCGCTACCCCGCCGTGCCGACGTTCGGGCTCCCGTGTCCGACGACCATCTTCACGCTCGGCCTGCTGCTCTTCGCGGTGCCGCCCGTGCCGCGAATCGTCTTCGTCGTGCCGCTCCTGTGGAGTTGCATCGGCGCGTTCGCGGCGTTCGCGGCGTTCGCGCGCGACGTGAAGCAGGACCTGGGCCTCGTCGTCGCCGCCGTGTTAGCGCTCCCGGCGCTGTTCGGTACGGGGGGTTGCGCACGACGAGGCGGGACGCGCCCCTAGTTCGCTCAGCAGTCTTCACGGGGGTGGTGTCCAACGTCTCGAGTGAATGGGCACCTGGGCGATGCAAGACTGGCTGCCCCATGAACCTCACCAAACACGCCGCGGGCAGTCGCATCCACATCCGTCATCGCAACGCGTGGGCGGCCAGGCGCGACGTGACCTGGTTCTCGGACGTGACCTGGCTCTCGGGAGAGGTCCTCTCCGCCGAACGCCGCGACGGCCGGGAGCGGTACGTCGTCCTGCTCGACGACGGGGGCCGCCTCGTGGGCTTCGACGACGACGTCCGTACGCGGCCGCCGCTCACCTGGCTGCTCGACACGCTGCCCGACGCGGCGTTCGCATCCTGAGCGCGCCGCAGCGCGCCCGGCAACGGCGCTTCGAACGACGCGCGGCCCCTCGCGCGTCGCTCCCTGTGCTAGGAGCGAGCTCGTGATGACGAAGACATGCGTGATGCGCGCGGTCGCTCCGGGGGTCGTGGGGCTGCTCGTGGCGTGCGGCGGCAACCCGCCGCACGCGAGCGGGTGTCCGACGGTAGCGGCCGTGGCCGCGTCTGCGCCCGCGCCAGGCGCGGCGCTCGCGCTCGCGCTCGACGATCCCGCGAGGACCGATCCGGACAAGTACAAGGTGGTCCTCGAGAACGACCGGGTGCGCGTCCTCCGTTACCACGACAAGCCGGGCGACAAGACGACCGCTCATCATCATCCGGACTCGGTGCTGTATGCCCTCTCCACCTTCCGCCGGCGCCTCACGTTCCCCGACGGCAAGACGAAGGAGCTCGCGCTCACCGCGGGTGACGTGATGTGGCTTCCCGCACAGGGTCACGTCGGCGAGAACATCGGCACGACCGACACCGAGGTGCTGCTGGTCGAGCCGAGGCGCTGAGACGCGCAGTGGGGGTCCGCGCGCGCTGCCTGGCGGAGAGACGCAGTTTGCCGTCGACGCTAGCGCGCTTTCGGCGATTCGCCATCGTGGAGCCGGGGTGACCCGACGACGGTTCACTTCGGGGTGGCCATCTTCACGCCGAGCTCGTGGAAGAGGAACGCGAGGAGATCGCTCGTTTCCTCGATCTCCGCCGCGAGCGGCGTCCCCATGCCGTGCCCCACGTCGCTGCTCGCGCGCAGCAGGATGGGGCGATCCGAGCTCGTCGCGAGCTGGAGCCGCGCCGTCATCTTGCGCGAGTGGTAAGGGTCGACGCGCGGGTCGTTCGCCCCCGTCATGAAGAGCACCGCGGGATACGCCGTGCCGTCCTTCACGTTGTGGAGCGGCGAGTACGCGTGGAGCGCGCGGAACTGCGCCTCCTCCTTCACCGTGCCGTACTCGGTGACGTTGAACGCGCCGTTCGGGTGCAGCTCCACGCGAAGCATGTCGTAGATGCCGACGCCCGAGACCACCGCGCGGAACATCTCCGGGTGTTGCACGAGCGCGGCGCCCATCAAGAGGCCGCCGTTCGAGCGCCCGGTCACCGCGAGGCGATCGGGCCTCGTGTAGCCGTGGTCGACGAGCGACCTCGCGCACGCGGCAAAATCGTCGAACACGTTCTGCTTCTTCACGAGCTTGCCCGAGTCGTGCCACGTCGCGCCGAGCTCGCCGCCGCCGCGCAGGTTCGCCTCCGCGAACACGCCGCCTTGCTCGAGCCACGCGCGGTACCACGGGCGGAGCCGCGGCTTACGGCTCACGCCGAAGCCGCCGTAGCCGGTGAGCACCGTCGGGTTCGAGCCGTCGAGCTTCGTCCCCTTCTTGCGCAGGATGCTCATCGGGACCTTCGTGCCGTCCTTCGACGTGCACGAGTCGCGGACCACCTCGATGTCGCTCATGTCGGCCGGCGGCGCCTTCGCCATCGCCGTCTTCACGAGCCGGTGCTCGCTCGCGCGGTAGCGGTACCAGGCCGGAGGCTCGAGGTAGCTCTCGATGCGCAGGAGCAGATCGTCGCCGACGCGCACGGCGGAGGTGACGCTCGACACCGGCGGCACCGGCAGCTCCGCCACGGCGATGCCGCGCGCGCCCGGCGCGATCGTCACCGCGTCCGGCTTCTTCTTCTTCGACATGTCGCGCGCGAGCGGCTCGGCCTTCACGCCGAGCGGAATGCGCCGCACGCGCGACGGACCGCCCACGAGCTCCACCAGGTAGAGGGCCGACTTCGTGACGACGAGGTCCTCGATGACGCCGTCGCCCTCGGGCATGAACGTCTCGGCGGGCTTGTCGTAGGGCGGCGAGAACACGACCACCTTGCCGCGCGGCGCGCCCTTGCGCGAGACGCCCCAGATCTTGCCGTCGGGGGCGAACGTCGTCAGGACGAGCTCGTCGGCGAACGCGGAGAGCCGAACGCCCGCGAGGGTCGAAGGGCCGGCCGTCACGACGTGATGCTCGTACTCGCCGCCGTCTCCGTTCGCGACGTGGACGAGCACGGATTTCCCGTCCTCGCTGCGCTCGAGCTCCGTCTCCGCGATGCGCGGGAAGGTCTTGCCGAGGACGTACGAGTCCTTCGCCTCGGGCGTGCCGAGCTTGTGAAAATGGACCTGCTGGAAGAAATCCAGATCGGCCTCGGGTCGCTCGCCCGCCCGCGGATAGCGCGTGTAGTAGAAGCCGGTGCCGTCGACGTTCCACGCGACGCTACCGCCCGCCGTACCGCCCATCACGCGCGCGATCGTGTCGCCCGGCTGCTCCTTGCCGGTCGCGACGTCGAGCACGTGGACGTCGCCGCTCTCGCTGCCGCCCTTCGAGAGCGACACCGCCACGAGCTTCTTGTCGGGCGACGGGACGAAGAAATCGATCGTCGTCTTGCCCGAGGGGTCGAGCACGTTCGGGTCGAGGACGACCTTCTCGGTGCCCGCCTCGGCGCTCTCCGCGCGCATCACCAGCACTGCCTGCTGCTTCGGCGGCTGCGCGACCAGCACGAAGAGAGAGCCGGCCACGGCACGCACCGCAAGGTAGTCCGCCGAGCTCGCGCCGAGCAGCTGCGCGACGCGCGCGCGGACGGCCGGCCGCTCGGTCAGCGCGTCGAGGTGCCCCCGCGCGAAGGCGTTCTGCGCCTCGGTGAAGGCGCTGACCTCGGGGCTCTTGCCGTCCTCGAGCCACTCGAAATCGTCGGTGACGCGCGTGCCGAAGTACTCGTGCACCACGGGGCGCCGCGCGGCGGGCACGGCCGGCGCGCGGAGCGTCGGTCCAGCCGCCGGGGCGACGACCTTCGTCGCAGGCGTGGAGCTCACTGGCGCCGGATGCGGGGCCACGGGCGCAGGCCCGCCCGCACAGCTCGCGAGGACGCCGACGAGACCAAGGACCGTGAGAACAGGGCGACGGGGTTTCATTCTACAAAAACAGAAAGTTCTGAATTTCGGGATTGCACGACGGAGCCGCTGGACTATACCTCGCGACACGTGAGGGCGCGGGGTCAGGGGAGCATTCCATTCGTCTCGCTCGCTGCGCTCTGCGCAGTCGTCGCGGGCATGGGTGCGGGCTGCGCCGCGGACTTCGACACGAACCGCGTCACCGCCAGGCGGGGGACGCTGGGCCGCGAGATGTTCACGATGGTCTGCGACCGTGTCGGCGCGCAGGCCCTCCGCGAGGACGTGGCGGGCATCTCGTACCACTCGGTCTGCCACGCGGACGAGAGCGGCGCGTTCACGAACGAGGTCGATGTCCAGAGGCTCCCCGAGCTCGGCGAGGCGCTCGACGTCGACGGCAAGCCCGTCTCGATCGAGCAGCAGGTGAAGAACCGCGAGCACCGCATCGCGCGCATCGAGGCGATCGCGCGTCGGCGCGACGACCTCATCGCCGCGTTCGACACGGCGTTCGCCAACGAGGTCATCGCCACGAAGGACCTCGCGAGCCCGGACCCGACGAAATCGTGCGACGCACCGCAAGGCGCGAGCGGCGAGGCCGACCTCCGCACCGAGCTCTCCGACATGCTCGGCCGGCTCACCGATCTCTACCAGGACGACACGATCCCTCACCTCACGCGCGGCCTCTCGCAGGCGATGGACGACGTCGCGCGCTCCGCCGACGCGCAGGCCGCCCTCACGCGCTTCGACGCCCGGCGTGGCTACCGCCCGAGCGACATCGCGATGGGCGTGTCGCGCCCGGCCCTCGCCTATCCGAGACTCGTCGAGCTCGCGAACGCGCTCCTTCGTCTGCTCTCGAGCGACAGCGACCCGCAAGGCCTCACCGCGCCGCCCGGCGCGCCGCAGAAGAAGGCCGCGGATCGCGTCGCCGCCGACCGCATCCCCGGCAAGGCCCACGCCTCGCTCGTCGACATGCTCGCGATCCTCGAAGGGGAGCTCGCCGGTGCGAAGGCACTGCCTGATCTGCCGCCGCTCACCTCCGCGCCCGACCTGCGCGACCCGCTGCTCGAGCGTCTCTCGCGCCCGCGAGGCAATCTCGAGGGCCTCCGCGCCGTCTTCCTCGCGCAGGACCCGACGTTCTCGATCGGCGCCCCGCGCTGGGTCGTCGCCCGCGACATGCGCGGCTTCGCGAAGGTCACCACGGCGGGCGGCAAGGTCCCCTCCCCGTTCGTCGATCTCACCGGCGCCAAGGGCGCACCGGACGGCCTGCCCGATACCGACGACCTCGGTCGCTTCAAGACCATCGGCACCGACGCCCCGTCGCCCTTCCGCGCGTTCGCCGAGGTCGGCTCTCCCGACGGCGCCGACAAGGCCACCACGCGCGACGCCCAGGGCCGCGCGCTCGCGGGCGGCAAGCCCGTCTACGAGTACATCGACGTCAGCTCGACATACCTCGCCTCACTCAGCCGCGACCTCGTACCGCTGCTCGATCCCGATCCCAAGCACGGCCACGAGACGGTGATGGATCTGCTCGCCGGCTTCAGCGTCGTCGCCGGCCAGCGCAACCCCGGCAAGGACTCCTCGCGCACGTACGACGGCAAGCAGGTCGCCTACCGCGGGTTCCGCGAGGACCAGTCGCCGCTCCTCGATCTCGTGCACGCGATCGGGCAGATCCTCGCCGACCCGACGACCGACGACACGCTCGCGCTCCTCCAGCGCCTCACGAAGGAGAAGCCGCAGGTGCTCGCCCGCCTCGTGGGCGCTGGCTTCCGCATCAAGGAGATCGCCGACGCGCATCCCGAGGCGCACGTCCCCGCCGACTCGACGCTCTGGGACGAGATGCTCGATGTGCTCGTCGAGATCGCTCAGAAGCCGAAGCTCGTCGAGGACGTCGTCCGCGCCTTCGGCGACGACCGGACGCTCGACCTCGCGAAGGCTGGCTCCGCGTACATGGCGATGCGCGACTCCCTCACCTACGACCGGAGCAACCTGAACGGCACGCCGTTCAACCAGACGAAGGGCGCGGTCGCACCGCTCTCGACGCCCGTCGATCGCTCCAAGGCCGATACCGGCGCGAACCGCAGCGCCTTCCAGCGCTTCCTCCAGACGCTCCACGACGCGAACGGCCTCTCGATCTGCACGAAGCCCGGCGCCGTCGCGCACATCGTCTGGAACGGCGTCGCCATCGATTTCCCGAGCTTCGCCGCGCAGGCCGCGTGCTTCACGCTCGGCGCCGACGTCCCCAAGAGCCCGATGCCCGTCTGCGGCATGTTCCGCATCGAGAACATCGCCCACGACCTCGTCGACGCCGTGCTCGGCCAGGTGAACCTCGACATCCGCGACGACTGCCTGAAGAAGCTCGTCGCCTCGCCGCTCACCGGCATCGTCGGCGGGGCCGACGCCTTCCTCGAGGACGTCTCGGGCATCAAGGGCTTCAACACGAAGCCGAGCGTCCCCGGCATCAGCCGCGTCGTCTTCTTCGACCTCCCGCACGACGGCCTCGCGGGTGACACGTCGAACGGCAAGACGCGCAACTTCCTCCGCGACCTCTTCGACCCCGCACAGACGCTCGTCTGCCCCGCGGCTCCCTTCACCGACACCGACGGCCACGTCCTGAACCTCCGCAACTGCGGTTCGTTCAAGGACACCATCCGCGGCCGCGACGACGGCGCGCTCTTCCCGCTCGAGCAGTTCGACTTCCTCGAGGCCGCGAAGCCGCTCGCGCAGGCCTTCCACGACAACGACGCGAACCTCCTCTTCGTCGATCTCTTCGACACGCTCCACCTCCACTGGGGGTCCGACGCGCAGAGCGCGGAGGAGTGCTCGAAGAGCGCCTCGAAGAAGGACGCGCGCTGGTGCTCGCAGGACGGCGCCGTCACCTACGAGGCGCTCGTCTCCGAGGCCCTGAAGACCGACCTCTTCGCGGCGATGCACGACGGCGTGAAGGAGCTGTCGCAGATCAAGCTCCCGCACTGCGACGCGCGCGACAAGAGCGGCACGTGCACGAAGACGACCGAGTACGACGGCGTGAAGGTCCTCGCCGAGGCCGTGAAGGCCATGGTCGATCCCGCGAAGAACAAGGGCCTCCAGCAGCGCAGCGGCGACGCGGGCGTCGTCCGCAACGACGGCACGAAGAACGCGCAGGTCACGCCCGCCTACCTGCTGATCGACGCCCTCAAGGGCTTCGACAAGAGCTTCGACGATCGCAAGGCGCTCGACCCGAACGACGATCGCGTCGCGCAGTGGCGACGGGCGCGCTCGCAGATCGTCGACCAGCTCCTCGCCGTCGAGGGCACCGGCGCAGCCTCCAAGCTGAAGAACCCGGCGGTGGAGAAGCTCCTCCCGACGCTCGTCTCCACGATTCGCTCCCAGGTGGTCGCGAACTGCCCCGACACCGCGCAGGGCTGCACGTGGGCGCGCAAGGACCTGCCGAACAAGGCGCGCGACATCGTCACCGGCCCGACCTTCGCGACAGTGCTCGACGTGGTCGACACCATCCGCGCCGACGAGCCCGCGCGCACCGAGCTCGAGCGGCTGCTCGTCTTCCTCCTCCAGGGGGCGGAGCCCCAGGCCTCCAAGGCCACGCTCGCGGCCATGGTCGATCTCCTCCAGGTCTTCGAGGACGACGCGAGTCTCACGGCGCTCCTCCACGCGATCTCGAAGGCCGCGGCCCCCGAGGTGCTCGACGAGAGCGGGCACGTCGCGTCGCGTGGCCTCCTCCTCGCGTCGATCGAGGTGATGTCGCGCATCCTCGGCGAGGTCCACGCGCCCGACGGCACGCGCCTCTGCTCGCGCGAGATCGACCCGAACCGCACGCTGGCGGTGGTGCTCCGCCGCCTCGTCACGCCGCCCGCCGACGGCAGGCCGCCGCCGCTCGAGGTGCTGATGGACGTCGCCGCGGACGTGAACCGCGAGCGCCCGCAGGACCTCACGAAGCTCGCCCCCGCGGACTACGCGAGCATCTCGCGCGAGGTCTCGGACTTCTGCGCGAACCAGTCACGTGGCCTCGAGCAGGTCTACACCGTCATCAAGCAGGCCACGAAGGACCTGTGAGCCTCGCACGCACGTTCACGATCGCCGTCGCCCTCGGCGCGTCGGTGCTGGTGTCCTCGGGCGCGGCAAGCGCCGGAGGCCTCTACTTCTCCGACCGCGGCGTGCGTCCGATGGGCCGCGCGGGGGCATTCGTGGCCGGCGCCGACGACCTCGGCGCGCTCTGGTACAACCCCGCCGGCCTCGCCGACGCGGGCACGAGCCTGCTCGGCGACTTCTCGTGGCTCCGCTTCTCGAGCGAGTTCACGCGCCAGCTCCGCATCGTCGACGCCGACAACACCGTTCGCTACGTGAACAGCCCGACCGTCAGGGGCACGTCGCCCGTCATCCCGTTCCCCACGCTCGCGTGGTCGTACAACTTCGGTTCCCGCAAGGAGTGGACGATCGCGAGCGGCACGTACGCGCCGTACGCGGCGATCGCCACCTACCCCGAGCAGGTCGACGGCAAGCCCTCGCCCGCGCGCTATGCGCTCGGGTCGTTCGACGGGTCTGCGCTCATCCTCATCGGCGGCTGGGCGGCCTACAAGCCGATCGAGCAGCTCCGCATCGGCATCGGCGTCGGCGCGCTCGTCGGCTTCTTCCAGTCGAACGTCACCTTCAGCGTGAGCCCCGCCGACCGCCTCGTCGCCGCGCCCGAGCAGCCCGAGTACGACGCAGCCAGTACGTTCCGTGTCGGCCCGATCGTCGCTCCGACGGGCAACCTCGGCGTCACGTGGGTGCCGATGAAGGAGCTGCGCCTCGCGTCGAGCTTCCAGCTCCCGGTCGTCGTCAGCTCGCACACGAAGTTCGACGTGCGCCTGCCCACCGCGGCGATCTTCGACGGCGCGCGCGTCACCGGCAACGACGCGCACGTGAAGTTCAAGCTCCCGCCCATCCTGCGCTTCGGCGTCGAGGGGCGTCCCATCGAGGAGCTTCGCATCGAGTTCGCCTATGTCCACGAGTTCTGGAGCGTCCACGACTCGATCGAGCTGACGCCCGAGGGTGTGGCCATCGAGGGCATCGCCGGCCTGCCGAGGCGCGTCCCGCTCCCGGGCATCAACTTCCCGCGCAATTTTCAGGACTCGAGCTCGTACCGGCTGGGCGGCGAGTACACGTTCAAGCTGTGGGGCTACCCGATGGACCTGCGCGGCGGCATCTCCTACGAGACGACCGCGATCCCACGCTCGTATCTGTCCCTGCTCACCATCGACATGGACAAGATCACGACCGCGATCGGCGGCGGCCTCCACGTCGGCGAGCACTGGCGGCTCGACATGACCTATGCGCACCTCTTTGCGAGCAGCGTGAACGTCCCGGCCGACGACGCGAGGATCCCGCGGGTGAACCCGCTCGCCGGCAACGCCCCCCTCGAGGCGGTCAACGGCGGGCGCTACGCGGCCTCGGCCGACCTCCTCGGCGTGGGCGCGAACTACAAGTTCTAGCGCCGGAGCGCGGCCCTGCGGTCGGGCGAAAGCATGCCAGGTCTCTCCCCGTGGTGCGCGTGGCCGCGCGTTTTTCAGCAAGAGCTCACGGCCACGCGAAGAAGATGCGCGATTTGGCGCTCAGCGCGAAGGGCGTTGCGCACTTCCCTGGCTGAAATCTGACGGAAAAATCGACCCAACGTCCTTGCCGCAGGCTCGATTGGCCGTTACGAAGTGACCCCATGCTGCCGCGTAACCCCGCCGATTATCGAGCGATCCTCTGGGCGCTCTTGATGCCCGTCGTTGTCATCGCGCAGTTCGTGAGACCGACGCTCGTGCCGTACCTGTCGCCACTGAGCTTCTACTTCGCGATGGCCGCGGGCACGATGGCCCACAACCACAATCACTGTCCGACCTTCAAGAGTCGGAAGGTGAACGAGTTCTACGCGACGTGGATCAGCATCTTCTACGGCTACCCGACGTTCGCCTGGGTCCCGACCCACAACCTCAATCACCACAAGCACGTGAACCGCGAGGGTGACGCGACGATCACGTGGCGCCACTCGAAGCGCAACACGTGGTGGATCGCGGTCTCGTACTTCTTCATCTCCGCGTACTACCAGTCGACTCCTATCAAGGAGTACATCGCGAAGGCGAAGCGCTCGAACCCGAAGCTCCACGCGCACATCATCAAGCAGTACGTGGTCTGGGGAACCGTGCTCGTGGCCGCGGCCGTCGCGAACATCGTGATGCACGGCCCGCTGATGGGCATGAAGGTCTTCGCGCTGGCGTTCGGCCTCCCCTGCCTCTTCGGCACGTGGTCGATGATGTGGTTCAACTACATGCAGCACGTGCACTGCGACCCGTGGTCGGCGCACAACCACTCGCGCAACATCACCGGCCGCATCTTCAACTTCCTCGTCTTCAACAACGGCCTGCACACGATCCACCACGAGAACCCGGGCTCGCACTGGAGCAAGGCGTACGTGCTCCACAACGAGATCAAGGATCAGGTCGATCCGCGCCTCAACGAGCCGAGCTTCCTCTGGTGGGTCTTCCGCGCGTACGTGATCACCGCGTTCTTCCCGAGCCTCGAGACGAAGCAGGTCGGTCGCGCCGCGTATGATCCGCCGGCGGACGCCAGCGGCCTCCCGAAGGCGCACATGCTCGAGAAGGGCCCGATGATCGACTCCGTCGACGCCGTCGACGCCGGCACGAACGCCCAGATGGCCTGAGGGCCCGGCGGCTCGCGCTGCACGAGTCACTTCGCGCAGCGGTTCATCATCCGGAGCGTCGCCTCGCGGCGGCCGCCCGAGGCGCCCTTGAACGGGTCCTCGGGGCCTTCGATGCGTGCGCGCACCTTCGCGAGCGCGGCCTGGTCGCCGAGGGCGCATGCGGCAACGGCGCGCTGGCGGAGCGCCTCACGGGTGACGCGCGGTGTGAGGAGCGGCAGCTCGAGCGCCTCGTCGAGCCACTTCGCTCCGAGCTCGTAGAAGCCGCGACCGACGAAGTTGCGCCCGGCGAGGTAGGCCGCGAGCTCCGAGCGATGCCGCACGCTCCAGCCCCCTAGCTCGACGCCGCCCCAGAAGATGTCGGAGCCGTGCTTCTCGTCGCCGAGGAGCAGCGCGCGCACGGCGTCGCGCGCGTCGGGGTCACGGGCGCCCAGCGCCTTGATCTCGAGCGTGCGCGCGACGTCCTCGTCGACCGTGCGCCTCGCGAGCTCCTCGTAGCGATTCGCCGCCCCCTCGTACTCGCCGTCGACGAACTGCGCATCGGCGAGCGCCTCGTCGGCGCGGTCCCTGTACGTGCGTGGGACCTTCTTGTCGTCCGCGGCGACCATCCGCGAGAGCGCAAGTCTCCCCTCCTCGCGGTTGCCATGGCGACGCTGCACGGTCGCGAGCTCCTTCTGCGACGCGAAGTCGTGCGCGTCCTTGGAGATCGCCTCGCGGTACAGGCGAATGGCCTCGTCGAAGCGCTGCGTGTCGCGGCAGACGTCGGCCTCGTGACGAAGCGCATCGACCACGTGCGGGCACTTGCGCCCGAAGATGCCCGGCCGCGCGAACTTGGCGCGCGCGAAGCTCTCGGCCTCCTCGGGGAGCGGCACCTTCAGGAGATCGCTCTTGAACGACTCATCGAGCGCAGGCCACGCGAGCTTCGTGAGCGCGGTGATGTCACCGCCGGCGTACCAGGCGCGCACGACGTCGAAGCCGAAGCGCTCTCCGACCCACGTGATGAACGCCCCCGCGAGCGTGTAGCTCTTCGACGAGGCGTCCCCGAGGAACCCGAGCGAGAACACGTGGCGCATGTCGGGCAAGATCCCGATCTGCATCATCGCGCGCGCCCACTGGGCGTCCGTCAGGTCCTCGTCGTCGGGCGAAGCGGCGACGGCGACGCCCTCGATGAGGCCCGGGTTCGGGACGAGGCCGCCGACCTGCCCGGCGATCTTGAATGGGCCGCGACCGAAGCTTCCCGCGATGACGTGCGCGAGCTCGTGGCCGAGCACCGGATGCGGGTAGCCGCCCAGCTGGAGGTAGACCTCCTCGCGCCAGGGCTTCGCGATGTACGTGTGCGCGGCGCCCATGAGGCGCTTCTTGTCCTCGGCGTCACGGAAGAAGAACGCGCGGATGCGCGCCGGCCCGGTCGTGCCGAGGCGCTTCTCGACCGCGGCGACCTGCTCGTCGCAGTCCTTCACGAGGAGGTTCGCCTCCTGCTCGCGCGTCGTCGACGGATAGACGACGTCGCACCGGACGCCGTGCTTCTCGGCCCCGAGGTCCTTGGCGATCGACTCCGCGGTGCTGAAGTGACCGAGCTTCTGGCCCGCGAGGATCATCCCGGCGCTGGTGAGCGCGAACACGAGGCCGAGCGCGGCGCGCGCGCGCGTGGACGTGCTCCGGAGATCGAGCACGAGCCCGAACGGCCTGTCGGCGTTACGCTCGAGCACCGACGACAGCAGCACGACCGCGCTCAGGGTCGCGAGCGAGCCCGCACGGTACGTGAGCATCGCCGAACCGGCGTCGATCACGGTGTCGTAGAGCGTGCCGCTGAAGTAGCCGACGAACGGGTCGTAGGCGAAGATCATCGGCGCGCCGATGAAGCGGCCGACGCTGATCGCCGCGCAGCCGACGGGCCCCGCGAGCGAGAGCACGACCGCGAGGACCGCCCGACGACGCGGCTTCACCACGCGACCGCGTCGCGCCATCGCCGCGACGGTCTCGCCGACGACGGCGCCCCACACGCCGCCCATCACGCAGCCGATCGCCGACGTGAGCGCGAAGTAGAGGAGCGCGCCCCAGAGCTCGCAGATCCCGACACGCGCCGCATGGATCAGCGCCGTCAGCAGCGCGAGCGCGGCGAGCACGAGGCCGAGCGCGGCTCCACGCGCGACCGACGCGAGCGGCGTGCGGTCGGCGCGCGTCGTGTCGAGCGCGAGCGCGAGCGCCGCGGCGCTCGGGACGATGAGCCCGGTCGCGAGCGACTGCTCGTACCCGGGCCCGCCGAAGAGCGGAACGAAGCCGATCGCGCCGAGCGCAGCGAGCACGAACAGGCCGGCTCGCGCGTACGGGATGGAGCGCCAGCGAGCCATGAGAGCCAGCCTTACCTATCTCGAGCGCGCGCCCCCAGCGCCAGGCGCTAGAGGCTCGGCTCGCTCGGCGCCACCGGGGGCGTGTCCTGGGAGGAGGGCGAGCCGTCCGCGCCGTAGCCGCCCACCGGCGGCGGCTCGAGCACGATCGGGAGCACCTCGGAGATGTTCTTCACGAGGTTGATCTTGAGCTCCGCGAGGATGTCCTTCGGGACGTCCTCGAGGTCCTTCTCGTTGCGAGAAGGCATCACGATCGCCTTGATGCCGGCGCGGTGAGCCGCAAGGAGCTTCTCCTTGATGCCGCCGACCGGCAGCACGGCGCCGCGCAGCGAGATCTCGCCGGTCATCGCGACGTCCTTGCGGACGGACGCTCCGAGGAGCAGCGAGGCGACGGCCGTGTACATCGTGACACCGGCGGACGGACCGTCCTTCGGCGTTCCGCCCTTCGGTACGTGGAGGTGGAGGTCGATGCTCTTCAGGAACTGGGGGTCGAGCCCGAGCTGCGCCGCGTGGCTGCGCACGAACGACATCGCCGCCGCCGCCGACTCCTGCATGACGCTCTTCAGGTTGCCCGTGACCAGGATCTCGCCCTTGCCGGGCATCTTCGTGGCCTCGATGAAGAGGATGTCGCCGCCCGAAGGCGTCCAGGCGAGCCCGGTCGCGACGCCGGGAGAGCTCGTGCGTTCCGCGAGGTCGGGCGTGTACTTCGGCGGACCGAGGACGATCTCCGCGAACTCGGCGGTGCACTGGAGGTGCACGTCCTCGCCCTCGGCGATGCGCATCGCGACGTGGCGACAGACGGAGCCGATCTCGCGCTCGAGCCCGCGAACGCCGGCCTCGCGCGTGTAGCTCTCGAGGATCTTGTGGATGCCGCTGTCCTCGAACTGGAGGCGCTCGTCGGTGAGGCCGTGCGAAGAGAGCTGCTTCGGGACGAGGAACTCCTTCGCGATCGATTTCTTCTCGGCGCGCGTGTAGCCGGGCACCTCGATGATCTCGAGGCGGTCCCAGAGCGGGCCGGGGATCGTGTTCGGGTCGTTCGCCGTCGCGAGGAACGTGATCTGCGAGAGGTCGAACGGCGTGTCGATGTAGTGATCCTGGAACGTGCCGTTCTGGGCCGGGTCGAGCACCTCGAGCAGCGCCGCGCCGGGGTCACCCATCATGTCGACGCCGAGCTTGTCGATCTCGTCGAGGACGAAGACGGGATTCTTCACGCCGACCTTCTTCAGGCCCTGGATGATGCGACCCGGCAGCGCGCCGACGTACGTGCGGCGGTGCCCGCGGATCTCGGCCTCGTCACGGACGCCGCCGAGCGCGATGCGGTGATAGCGGCGCCCCATGGAGCGCGCGATCGAGCGACCGAGCGACGTCTTGCCGACACCGGGCGGGCCGATGAAGCAGAGGATCGGCCCCTTCTTGTCGGCGCGCAGCTTGCGCACGGCCATGTACTCGACGATGCGCTTCTTCACCTTGTCGAGGCCGAAGTGGTCCTCGTCGAGACAGCGGCGGCAGTCGGCGGGCTCGAGCTTGTCGTTCGTGGTCTTGCTCCACGGCAAGTCCGCGAGCCACTCGAGGTACGTGCGCGTGACGTTGTACTCGGCGGACTGCTGCTGCATGCCGGCGAGCCGACCGAGCTGCTTCTTGGCGATCTTGTTCGCCTCCTCGGGGAGCTGGGCGAGGCGAATGCGCTCGCGGAGTTCCTCGACGTCGTCCTCGTCCGTCTCGCCGAGCTCCTCGCGGATGCTGCGCATCTGCTGGCGCAAGATGAGCTCGCGCTGGTTCTTGCCCTCGTCGGCCACCATGCTCGAGATCTCGCGCTTCACGCGGAGCAGCTCGAGCTGCTTCGTCACCATCGAGAGAACGAGCCGCACGCGCTCCTTCACGTCGAAGGTGGCGAGGACCTTCTGCTTGTCGCCCACGGTCACGTGGTCGATCGTGAGGTTCGACGCGATGAGGTCGGCGAGCGCGCCGCTCTCGCGGACGTTCTCGAGGATGCCGCTGGTCTCCTTCGGGAGGTTCGGCATCAGGTTCAGCAGCTCGCGCGTCCCCTCGCGGAGCTGCGAGCCGAGGAGGTCGAGCTCGGCGTCGCGCTCGAGGTCCTCGGCGACGCGCCGGACCTTCGCGCGCATGTACGGCTCGAGGCCGACCTTGCCCGCGAGCTTCAGGCGCGACAGGCCGTGGAGGACGACCGAGTAGTTCGAGGGGCCGAGGCGGATCACCTTCACGACGCGGGCGACGGTGCCCACGTCGAAGATGTCCTCGAAGCCGGGCTCGTCGACGTCGGCGTCACGTTGGCTGACGATGCCCACGACGGCGCGGTCCTGACCGAGCAGGTCCTCGACGAGCCGGACGCTCCGCGCGCGGCCGACGTTGATGGGCACCACGCTCGCCGGGAAAACGACGCTGTTGCGCAGCGGCAGAATCGGCAGGGTTTCGAGATCCGAACGCGGCTCCTGAGTCACGACTCGTCCTTTATACTGGTGTGCTCGCGCGAGAATGCCGGCGAGACAGAGGTGGAACAAGGTAACGCGGATGGTGCGCCTCGCAGGGAAAAAACGGGCGGACGGCACGATCGGCCGCCGCGCGCTCGTGCGCTGTCTGGCCGCCGGCACGGTGGGCCTTCTCACCGCATGCGCGCCGAGCAACGCTGCGGTCATCGCGAGCGGCACCGGCCCGGTCGCGCCCCGACGCGCGCCGACCAGCAAGCCCTTCGGCGGCCCGGTCGAGGTGCATTCCTGGTTCGACCTCCCCGACGACCCGCGTAGCCGCGAGCTCTCGGGCATCGCCTGGGACGCGGCGACATCGATGCTCTGGGCCGTGCAGGACGAGAGCGCACACATCGTCCCGCTCGCCCCGGACCACGAGCTCCGCACCTGGCGGTTCGGCCCCGCCATCACGCTGGCGACGAACTTCCCGCTCGATCTCGAGGGCATCGTCCTCGTCCCCGGCGGCTTCATCGTCGCGAGCGAGAAGGGCCCGCGCATCCTCGAGGTCGACCGCCAGGGCAAGCTCCGCCGTGACATCCCGCTGCCGGCGCACTTCGCGAAGGCGCGCCAGAACAAGAGCCTCGAGTCGCTCTCGCTCAGCCCGGGCGGCCGCTACCTCTTCACGACCACCGAGGAGTCGCTCACCACCGACGGCGCCAGGTCGACGCCCGCGATGGGCACGCGCGTCCGCGTCTTGCGCATGAGTCGCGACGGCAGCGAGGCGACCGAGCACGCGTACAGGACCGACCCGCTGCCTCACGAGACAGGCGACTACGGCGTCGCGGATCTGGCGGCGCTCTCGGATGACGAGGTGCTCGTCCTCGAGCGCGGGTGGAGCCGTGGCTGGGGCAACACGGCGCGCGTCTACAGCGTGAGCCTGGCCGACCCCGCCACGAGCTGCATCGCCTCCGCCGAGCTCACGGAGGAGACGCCGGTCATGGCAAAGAGGCTCGTCGTCGATCTCGCCACGGTGTCCGCGAGGGGCCTGCCGGCGACGCGCCAGAAGCAGGCGGCGCCGATCCTCGACAACTTCGAGGGCATGGCCATCGGGCCCGTGCTGCCGGACGGCCGCCGGAGCCTCGTTCTGGTCAGTGACGACAACGGCCGGACCGACCAGTTTGCGCGCATCGTGGTGCTGGCGGTCGGCTGAATCGACGTGGTAGTCCTGAGCCCATGAGCCGTGCAATCCCGCTGGCGAAGCTCGCGTCCGGCCTCGCGCTGATCGCGTGCAGCGCGCTCATCGGCTGTGCAGGTCAGCGCGCCGAGGATCCGCAGTCGATCCTCCGCTCGTACTCGCACGCGCTCGAGGAGGGCCGCGCCGAGGACGCGTACCGCATGCTCAGCGAGGAGGCGCGCCGAGGCATCTCGCTCGAGGCCTTCCGCCGGATGGTGAAGGACAACCCGGAGGAGGTCCGCGAGATCGCGAAGGCGCTCGCGCGCCCGACGGCGACTCCAGTCGTGACCGCCACGGTGACGAGTTCGAACGGTCAGGAGCTCCAGCTCGTGCTCGAGAACGGCAAGTGGCGGGTCGAGGCGACGGCCATCGACCTCTACGCGCAGGACACCCCTCGCCACGCGATCCAGGGGTTCGTCCGGGCCGTCGAGCGCAAGCGCTACGACGTGGTGCTCAAGTTCGTGCCCGACTCCCACAAGGAGGGCCTCGATCCGTCGAAGCTCAAGACCGCCTGGGAGGGTCACGACAAGGAGGAGATCGAGCAGGTCGTCTCCTCGCTGAAGCAGGCGCTGCCGACGGCCTCGATCGAGGAGACGGGCGACCGCGCAACCATGGCGTACGGCGCAGGGACGATGCAGCTCGTGCGCGAGCGCGGGCTCTGGAAGATCGAAGACTTCGACTGAGGTTGATTGCCTTGCGCCTCTGTCCCGTCTAATTGGAGAACACCATGCGTAAGCTCAGCTTTCACGTCGCTTTTGCGGGTTATTGCCTGCCGGTCCTCGCGGTCCTCGTCACCGCTGGTTGTAGCTTCCGCGTCGGGTCGGCCCCCGAGCCCGCGGCCCCCACGCCGCCGCCGCGCGCCGCGGCCCCCGCGGCCACCCCGCCGAAGACCTCCGGCACCCCCGGCAACGCCGGCAAGCCCGCCGTGGCCCTCGGCCGCGTGAAGCCCCTTCCGGCCGGCGCGGCGAACGTCCCCGCGACCCCGGCGACCCCCGCGGCCGGCATCCCGGTCCTCGCCGGCACGAACGTCTTCGGTCAGGGCACCCCCGACGCGACGGGTTGGAAGGGCAGCTTCTTCATCATCCCCGTCGCCAGCCAGAAGCTGCCGGCGCTCGCGACGATGACCCCGAACGGTGTCCTCTTCGCGAAGGAGCTCAACGTTCCCTCGAAGGCGATGACGGGCGGCTTCCCCGGCATCGACGCGACCCGCAACGAGAACTTCGCCATCCGCTGGGAGGCGCCCCTCATCGTCGACACGGAGGCGGACTACACCTTCCGCGTCCTCTCGGACGACGGCGCGATCGTCTCGATCGACACCACGCCGATCGTCGACAACGACGGCGCCCACGGCGCGCAGGAGAAGTCGGGCCCCGTTCACCTCGTGAAGGGCACGCACGGCATCACGGTCGACTACTTCCAGACGACCGGCGGCGTTGCGCTGCAGCTCTTCTGCAAGAAGGCGGGCGGGACCGAGACGATCTGCCCGACGCACCTGCTCTGATGTGACGAGGGGGCTCCGCCCCCTCTGACCCCGAGACGAGCTCCGCTACGCGTTGAGCCGTTCAGCGAATCGTCGCGAACGCTGAGTAGCCGCCCCGCATGAACGCCTCGCGCCACGCGTAGAGCGTTGCTTCGTCGACTCCCGCGTCGCTTGCCACCTTCGCGGGCGGCACGCCGCGAAGGATCGCCATCACCGCGCGCACACGCGTGAGCATCGACTCCGGAGGCGGAGCCGACAGCTCGCGCGCGCGTGAGACGTGCCGTGGGTCGGCAGCGAGCGGATGCTCCAGCCACACGAGCAGGCGCACGAGCTCACGGTCGCCCTCGAACGGCCGACGTCCGTGCAGCATGCGATGGTTGCTCGCAACGAGCGCCTCGCCTGCGCGAAGGACCTGCTCGGTGCGCGGCTCGCGAGCCATCTCGCGAAGGAGCGCGCGACCGACGTCGTCCGCGGCGCCGAGCTGACCGGGCGCGACCGTCCAGCAGAGATGACCGCCGCGAAGGGCGACGGTCGGGCCCACGACGTCACCGAAGTAGAAGCGCTGCGCCCGCTCGACGTCGAAGAGCGCGCTCGCGAGCGCCGGGTCATCGCGCTCGAGGCGACCGAGGAGCCGTGCCCCGTCGACGAAGAGGCTCTCTCCCCCGCTCGGCGCCTGCTTCACGCACACGAGCACCTGCACGGCCGCCGGTGCGCCCATGAACATCTGACTGTCGGTGTGGAGCGGCGTGTCGATGCGGCTCGAGGCGAACGAGCGACCGCCGGCGATGGGGCGAATCGGCTGCCGCTCGACGAGCAGCGGCGCGACGCCGAGCAGGCGCGTCGCGAAGGCGAAGGGAGATGCGGCCGCCGATTCGCGGAGCGCCTCGGCGGTCGTCGACCATTCCGCCGCGAGCGGGACGATGACCGCGCCGTCCGACGACACGCGCTCGAGCACGGTGGTGGGGGCCTTCCCGCTCGTCATGTCAGCCCTCCTTCCGCAGCGTGACGCCTTCGGCGAGAAGGCTGCGGGGGATGGCCACGGCCTCGAGGAGCGGCGCGCCTTCCGCGATGCGCACGCGGCGGCCTGGCTGCATCGAGAAGACGGCGGGCGTCGCGTGGAATCGATCGGTCCACACGACTCCGCGCATCACGTCCCAGCCGTCGCCGCGCACGCCCTCGATCGCCGTCGACCAGCCGCGCGGCGTCGCGCTGAATGCCCACGGCTTGACGAAGAAGTGAGGCTCACCGTTCGGATGCGGAGTGAAGTACTTCGTGAGGTAGAGCACCGCGCCCTCGTGGAGGACGTCGAAGCCCTCGCCGAGCGCGACCTCGAGTTCCCTCCGGATCTCGGTGGCGCCGCGACCGAGCACCTTGCGATCGGGCTCGATCGCGAGCGTGTTGCCGTCGAAGTGCGCAGTGAACGGCACCGCGTTGCGAAAGCGGACGAGCTGGAGTGAAGCGCCGCCCCGCGGAGCCGGAACCGGCAACGTCGAGGCAGCCCCCAGCACTCGATCGACGGTCACGACCTCGGGCTTCGGGCCCGCGAGATGTGCGACGTGCATCGTCGCCGGCGGCCCCTCCTCCTCGGCGCCCGCACGCGTCGCCTTCAGCGTGCGACGGTACTTCTTCGTGACCTCGCCCTTCTTCGTCGCGAAGTACTTCGCGTCGTAGAACGCGACGTGGGCGTGGACGAGCTCCGGGTGCTCCGCGACCGAGCCGACCTCGACGCGCACGTCGGGAACGACCGCCGCGATCGTGGCCACCTCGCCCTCGAGACGCGTGCCGTCGCTCGCCGAATCGAAATCGACGACGAGGGGCACGAGCTCGTCGCCGTCGGCGATCCACGTCGTGCGCACGCCGAGCCCGAGGATCGCGCGGCTCCCCGCCCCCGAAACGCGCAGCCACGTTCCCGCCCGGGGCCGCACGAGGAGGCCCGTCCACACGCGAAGGACGCCGCGCTCGAGCCACCACCACTTCCTCGCGAGCTGGAGGTGCCACGCGCCGCCTCGTCGCAAGAAGCCCTGCGCCACGAGGAACGGCACGGCCGCGCGGTGCGCGCGGTCGACCTCCTCGAGCTCCGGCGTCGGCTCGAGGCCCCGGCGGGCGAGGCGCGAGCGAACGACGAGACGTCGCCCGAACACGATCTGGTGTCCGAACGCATTTCCCTCGAGCAGCGGCACGCACGCCTGCGCGACGCGCAGCGGGACGGAGCCGTCGAGCGTTCCCTCGCGCTTCGTCAGCCTCGCGAGCGGCTCGAAGGCGGCGAGCGCCTCGAACCCGCTCACCCGCCGCAACCCCCGCCGCCGCCGCAGCCTCCGCCGCCGCCGCAACCGCCGCCACCGCCACAGCTCGAGGAGCTGCAGCTCGATCCACCGGACGAGGACGCCATGCTCGCGCCCATCGCCGACGTGCTCGCAAACATCATCGGCGACATCATCACGAACATCGGCGCCGCCGCGATGCCGATGAGGCCGCCCACGGCGACCGAGGTCGCGACGTCCTCGGCGGTCGTGCGCCGTCCGCCGGCGACGTCCATGCGGAGGGAGGTCGTCGCGCTCTCCAGCCACTTCAGGTAGCGCGTGGCGCGGCTGCTTCGGGCCTTCGCGCGCCCCTTCGCGACGAGAACCACGAAGATGCCGAGGACGAGCATCTCGATGACGAGAAACGTCACGGGACGCCCGAGCGCGAGCCCTCGCGCGAGCCGCAAGACTCCGATGAGCTCGAGGAGGAGGCCGCCCGCGACCATCGCGAGGACGGCGATCGTCTTCACGAAGCCGCCGCGACGGAGGCCGGCCTGGTCGAGGGTCGCCTCGAACGACGGCGCGAACTTCTGCGCCACCGTGAGAGCGGACCTCCGCACGTCCGCATAGGAGGTGACGCCGGTGCCGAGCACACCGTGGAGCGCGCCGAGCACCGGGTCGGTCGGGCGACCGCCGACGTTGATGACGAGCTGGTTGCCGGGACCACTCACCCAGCCGAGCGCCGTCGCGGCCGCGAAGAGCGCCTCTGCGACGCCCTTCTCACCGTCGCGCAGGTACGCGATCGGCCAGACGTCGTCGGCCTGGGGCACCCAACCGATCGCGAGGCGACGCCGCGCCTGGGGCTGGCCGGCCTGGCGATACACGTGCGAAGGCCCCGGCGGAACCACGGGACCCACCGGGATGCCGGGGGCCTCGCCGCTCTCGAACATCGCGGCCAGGAGAGCGCCGACCACGCCGGCACCACCGAGGACGACCACGGCGAGGAACAGGTAGACGATCAGGAAGAGCGGACCGCTCTCCATGTCGATCGGCCAGATCGCGTAGACGTCGATCACGACTTGCCTCCTCGTGCGGGAGCGGTCTCCATCGCGTTCACGTCGTCGATCGCCTTGGTGAGGAGCGCGACGAGCGCGCCGTGCGCGGCGTCGGGCGCCCCCCGTGCGGCGCGGAGCGGCGCGAGATCGACGCCGTAGGTCTCGCCGACCTTCGCGATGACCGACGGAAGATCCGGCGCGCAGGCGATGCCCTTGAGCGCGAGGAGCGCATGGAGAGGCGCGCGCACCTGTTTGATCTTGCGCACGACGGCGCCCGCGATCGCCTCGCGTGCACCGAACGCGTCGGTGACGGCACGGCGGAGCCGGATCTGCGCCTCGCGGAGCTCCTGTTCGATCCGGAGGCGACGATGCGTGTCGTGGACCTCGACGGCCGAGAACGGGTCGCGCCCCGTGAGGAGGACGTGACGCTGCTTGATCTCGTCGTAGAGGAGCGGAAACGCGTCGCTCGCGCCTGCGATCTCGTCCTCGGTGAGGATCATCGCCTCGATGCGTGCTGAATAGCGCGCCAGCTGCATCGCATTGCCGATCGCCTCGAGCTCGGAGAAGTCTGCCTTGTCGAGGATGACGATGACGTCGACGTCGCTCTCGCCGGGGCGGTACTCGCCGCGCACTACGCTTCCGTGCACGAGGATGCCGACGAGGTTCTTGCCCAGCGTGGTCTCGAGGTTCCTGGTGAACTCGGTGAGCCGATCGCGGACCCCCGACGGAAGCCCCTCGACGCCGGCCTTCGTGTCACTCTTCTTCTCGTCGCTCATCGTCTCGCTCCTCGTTCGATCACGCGGACGGGCGCACCCTGTCCGAAGCCTTTGAGCACCCAGACGGCGTGGCCGTCACTCGAGTGTTCTCGCCGGACGTAGGGCATCGCTCGCGGGCGCGGCCCCTCCGGGCCGGTCGCGAAGCGCGCGCGCAGCAGGGCGCCGTCACGCATCGCGAAGCGCGCGAGCGCCGGCACCTCTCGAGCGGCATCGGCGATGCGAAGCGCGTCGGCGACGGCGGTCATCGTGGCGAGGCGCGGCACGTCGGGAATGCGACCGAGCGCGAGCGCCTCGCGGGTGGCGATGCGCGCGCCGAGCTCGGGCAAGAGCGGCAAGGCGTCATCCGCGCGCTTCCGCTCGAGCACGCCACGCGCGCGGACGACCTCGGGCGACGCCTCGCCGGCGTCGGGTCGCGTCAGCGCCTCGGCCATCGCCGCCTGAGCGTGGGCGAGATCCATTGTTTCGAACGGAACCACCGAAGCACGGATTCTTGTTGGGGGTCCGTCGTGAGCGACCACGCGGTCGACCCTCGACATGGATCGCAGCTGCGCGACCTCCGCGAGGACCTCCTCGTGCGTGTCGAAGTTGGCGTCGCGTTCGAGCAGGATCGGCAGCGGCCCGCGCATCGCCATCACGCGCTCGACCAGCAGGAAGACTGCAGCCGGGACCGGGTGCGCGTGCGTGTCGAAGTAGAACCCGTGCTCCATGACACCGCCCGCCACGTGCAGCATCGCTACCCGATCGAGCGGGTAGGAGGCGAGGACATCGAACGGATCGAGGCCCGCGTTCACCGCATTTGCATGCAGATTACCCACATCGAGGAGGAGCTCGCAGCCCGTCGCCGAGGCGACCTCCGCGTGGAACTCGCCCTCGCTCATCTCGTGGTCGGACGCGGGCCACACGAACGCACGCGCGACGTTCTCGAGCAGGAGCGGCACGTCCGGCAGCTCGCGGCGCAGGAGCGCGACGTTGCGGGCGACCACCTGGACCGCCGCGCGCGTCATCGGCAGCTCGGTGAGGTGGCCGATCTCCCGCCCGCCCGCGCGCACGAACGACACGTGCTCGGAGACCAGCGGAGCACGGAGCTCCCGCGCGAGACGCCCGAGCTCCCGCGCGCGCCCGACGTCGAGCCCCTCGGCGCTCCCCAGCGAGAGCTTCACGCCGTGGGGAATGACCGGCCAGAGCTCGGCGAGCGCGACCGCCTCACGACGCTGCGCAGGGTCACGACAGGCCTCGGCGACGACCTCGACGAAGTCGACCGCCTCGGGACGAGCGAGGAGCGCATGCGCGAGCTCGCGGCGATAGCCGATGCCGACCCCTCCGAGTTCCCTCTCCATGGTCACGCAACTCGCGGCACGGTGATCTCCGGCTCGCGAACATACGCCGGCTCGATGGCGTCGGCATCCGTCGCGTCACGCCCACGGGAGGCGAGCTCGACGCCGCGCGCATGGGGGAGCGCCAGCGGGCCCTCCTGCATCCGCCGCACGACCCAGGGCTCACCGAGCGTGATGCGCGCGGCCCCCTCCCCGACCAGCACGAGCTCTCGCAGGTCCGCGCCAGCCGCCTCGAGCCACGCGCCGATCGCCTCGGGCGGAAGGCACACGGGCTCCGACGTGCGAGCCCCACGCGCCTCGACGTAGACCTCTCCGCGAATGGCCTCGATCGCGGGCACGAACGTCGCGCCGCGCACGTCGCCTTCGGCCGCTGCCGAGGCCATCGCGTAGAGCGCGTCGAGCGAGGTCACCGGCACCACCTCGGCGCCCGTCACGAGGACGATGCCCTTCACGGTGGCGACGCCGATGCGCACGCCGGTGAACGACCCCGGACCGATGCACACCGCCCAGCGTGCGACGTCCGCGGGCTTCCACCCTGCCTCGGCGAAGATCCGATCGATCATCGGCATCAGCGACTCGCCGTGCGCGTTCGACACGCGCTGCGCGAGCTCGGCGACCAGGACGTCACCTTCGTAGAGAGCCACCGACCCTTGTGCCGTGGACGTGTCGACCGCGCAGACCCGCAGCATGAAGGTCAGAGCTGCGCGAAGCGACCGCTGCGGAACGCGGCCTCGAGGAGCTGGTCGACACGCTGCACGAGCTCCGGCCCGCGCGGGTCGGGCGAAGCGCCGAGCGCCGCCTTGATCTCGTTGAGCGCCTTCAGCTGGCTGAAGAGCTGGACGTCGGAGAGGCCGCCGCCGCCCGTGAGGACCTGACGGACGCGATCGATCTCGCCGGCGAGCGCCTCGATGCCGATGCCCGCGGCGCCGACGCGACGCGCGTTCGGATGATCGCGGTAGTGAGCCTCGAGGACGGGCGTGACGATCGACTCGAGGATCGCGGCTTGATCTTCGTTGTTCCAGATGTGCTTGAGCACGAAGAAGTCGCTCGCGTCCGGCTGCTGGCGCCCGTCGAGGAACGCGCTCGCCGCGAACAGCTTCAGCAGCTTGACGACGCGGCGGTCCGACAGGCTCACGCCCTCGGCGCGGATCTGGAAGACGAGGCCCTTGTACTGGCTGAAGAACTCCTCGGTGAAGCGCATGCGCTGCGCGAACGCGCGATGCAGCTCCTGGATCTCGCGGGCCGAGGCGAGCGGCGTGACGGGGGCGTCGGTCAGCGAGTGGATCTCGTGCTGGACGCCCTTCGTGAGCAGATCCTGGAAGTGGTAGGCGTCCAGATTGTCCGACCGGATGCGGAGGAGGAAGCGGTCGAAGATGGCGGTGAGCGTCTCGTCGGTCGGGACCTCGTTCGAGGCGCCGAAGCACGAGAGCAGCGGGCACTTGAGGACGACTCCGCCCGACGTGTAGCGGCGCTCGTTGAGGAGCGTGAGGAGCGAGTTGAGGATCGCCGAGTTCGACTTGAAGATCTCGTCGAGGAAGACGATCTCCGCCGACGGGAGCATGCCCTCGACGCGGCGCTGGTAGCGACCCTCGCGGAACGCCGCGATGTCGACCGGCCCGAAGAGCTCGTTCGGCTCCGTGAAGCGGGTGAGCAGGTACTCGAAGTAGTTCGCCTGCAGGAGGCGCGAGAACATCCGGATGAGCGCGCTCTTCGCGGTGCCGGGAGGCCCGACGAGCACGGCGTGCTCACCGGCGACGACGGCGATCAAGAGGAGGCGAATGACCTCGTCCTTGCCGAGAAAACGCGACTCGAGCGCGCGCGCCATCTGCGCGAGACGCATCGGAAGGGCAGCGGCGGCCGGCGCGTTCTGGTTCTGAACCATGCGGCTGATACGTTACATCAAACGGTGGACGAGGGCGCCGCATCGTCGATGGGCACGTCCGCGAGCGTGGGGGTCGGGCCCTTGCTCTCCTGCGCACGGTCGATGGCGATCTTGAAGAGGATGGGGCCGACCATCTCGTTGAGGGCCACGCACGCAATCGCGACGTCCCGGAACCCCGGACCGAACGAGGGGAATTTGTTGGCGATGACCGACGCGATGCCGATCGCGACACCGGCCTGCGAGATCAGGGGACCCCAACCCCACTTCTTCACCGCCGGTTCGTCCTTGGCGAGCACCGCCGCGAGGCGCGCAGTCCCGATCGTGATCGCCGCGCGTGCCCCTGCGAGGATGAGGGCGGTCGCCCAGAAGTCCTTGAGCAACGGGACGTTGAGGTGTGCGCCAGCGCTCGCGAAGAAGACGACGTAGACGACGCCGCCCGTCTCCTCGATGGCGTGGAT
>Ga0105047_10000397_pt1 | contig 72784 bp, 66 predicted proteins | sample MAT04_FD_78384 | JGI IMG/M metagenome (GOLD analysis project Ga0105047, IMG submission 78384) | Freshwater microbial communities from Lake Fryxell liftoff mats and glacier meltwater in Antarctica - MAT-04 (megahit assembly) | ecosystem: Environmental > Aquatic > Freshwater > Ice > Liftoff... | reverse complement strand
TCTTTGCGGGCGCCTTCTTTGCGGGCGCCTTCTTTGCGGGCGCCTTCTTTGCGGGCGCCTTCTTTGCGGGCGCCTTCTTGGCCGGAGCCTTCTTCGCTGCGGCCTTCTTGGCCGGAGCCTTCTTTGCGGGCGCCTTCTTCGCGGCTGCCTTCTTCTTCGTGGGTGCCAAAACTGCCTCCTCGGCGGGCATTGCTTTCGTCGCCATGTGTATCAGGCCGTTCGATGTTTCCGTGGGAATGATCGACGATTCCGACGACGAAAATGTTTTGGCAGGCGCAATGTCAATACCGCGAACGGCCGCATCGAACCGTGTGACGAGAAATGACTCGGTCGTTCCGAGTGTCAGAACCTCGCGGGCGCTCCTCGGCGGCGGATCACCCAACGCTTTGAGAGGGAGGTAGCAGCGGGTGTCGTCGACGAGGACGTAGGCGCCATGCGAACTGAACTCGACGATCTCTCCCGTGACCTCCGCGCCGATGGGATGGCACGACACGAACTCGAGAAAGGGCAGCGCCTCGTTGATCGGCTCCGATGGCCGAACCGTTCGACCCCGCCCCCGCGACCGCCCACCCGAGGGGCGGGAGTCGCCGATCTGTGGTGTCTCGCCCGGTGCCGACTTCAACTTCGGCACGTCGAGCTTTGGGAGGCTCGCCTTGGTCGCTGCACGCGGCTGAGCAGCACGAGTCGTTGACGACGATCGAGTGGCTGATCGACCGGTCGTCGATCCCGATGTCGACTTCGATGCCCGACGCGGCGCACGGGACAACGAGCTTCCCGCGTCATCCGGCTTCTTGCGGGCGTCCCGCGTCGCTCGTCGGCTCGTCGGCCCACGCACCGGAGAGCGAGCGACGAACACCCAACCAATCCCGGGGACGGGCTTGCCGCCGATCAGCCGTCCCTCATCGAAGAGCCAGTCCTGCTGCCCGTGAAATTCCTGAAACGAGTCGTTGGACAGGATCGTCGCTCCGACGCTGGCGGCGATCTGCAGAATGAAGGCGTCGCCGCGGCCAATGGCTCCAGCTGGTGGTGTGACAAGTTCGCCAGCGAGGATGGCCTCCTCGAACTGGTCCTGTTCGGTGGCGTCGATTCGGTGGCCGAACGTGGCATCGACGACGACAACAACGGTGTCGTAGCTGTGAGTACTGAGAAATGAGCGGACGGCTTCGTCGAGCTGGGCCAGGCTGGGGAGACTTCGACCCTCAGTGGCGATGTTCGACCCGTCGACGACGAGTGTGGTTGGCATGTGCGGCTTTCTGCGAACAGGTCCGAACCCGCAACACTTACGGTCCGGACACGCTGTCCAGGGCCCGTAGAGTGATCGCCGTGATCCGTGCCGTGTTCTTCGATTTCGGCGGTGTCATTTTGAGTTCGCCGTTCGACGCATTTGCGTCGTACGAGCAGCGTAGCGGTCTTCCGCGTGGGTTCCTGCGATCCGTCAATGCCGCCGACCCCGATACCAACGCCTGGGCGCAGCTCGAACGAAGTGAGATCGGGATCGACGAGTTCGTGCCGATCTTCGAGGCTGAGGCGTCAGGGCTCGGTCACCAGGTCGATGGTCGGCAGGTCTTGGCCTGTCTGATGGGGGATCTGCGCCCGGCCATGGTTCGTGCCGTCGAACAATGTTCCGAACACTTCACGACAGCGCTCCTGACCAACAATTTCCTCGGGGCGAGCAGCGGCCCGGGCCATCAGAGCCGACCCCACGACCATGTATTGCAGCTTTTCGATCACATCGTGGAGTCGTCGCAGGTGGGTGTCCGTAAACCTGACCCCCGGTTCTACGAACTCGCGTGTGCTCTCGCCGATGTCTCGCCCACCGACGTGGTGTTTCTCGACGATCTCGGCATCAACCTCAAGCCAGCGAGGGCCATGGGCATGACGACCATCAAGGTGGTCGATCCGTTCGTGGCGATCGCTGAACTCTCAGCCGTCGTGGGACACGATCTCGGCTGACCCAGGCGCTGCGACTCGGGCGACGACCTAGAAGGGAGCAAAGGCCCGTTCGAGGAGTTCGGCTTGCTCCTGCGCGTGGATGGCTGCCTTGCCCGTGGCGGGACTCCCGGAATCCTCGCGGCTGACACGATGGATCCCATGGTTCGGGTTGCCCTCGTAGAGACGACCCTTCACGCCGCTCCACGGGCCCATGTTCTCCGGCTCCTCCTGGAGCCAGACGATTTCGTGGCAGTTCGGATATTTCGAGAGTTCAGCGGTCACTGCCTCATAAGGCCAGGGGAACAACTGCTCCACACGAGCCACCGCCATCGCCACACCGAGCTCATCCCGCTTGGCGATGGCCTCGTGACCAACCTTGCCCGACGCCAGGACCAGCCGTGTGACTGCATGGGTATCGATTGGTGCGGTGTCCACCATGAGCTCTTGGAAGGAGCCGTTGACCAACTCGCTGACCGGGGACCGGTACGACTTGGCGCGAAGCCCAGACTTCGGAGTGAAGATCACCAGCGGCTTACGAACGCTGCGGTGCATCTGTCGTCGGAGCAGATGGAAGTACTGAGCGGCCGTGGTGGCGTTGCAGACCTGGATGTTGTCCTCGGCACACAGCGACATGAACCGCTCGATGCGGGCGGACGAATGCTCCGGGCCCTGGCCCTCATAGCCGTGGGGGAGGAGCAGGACGAGCCCCGACGTCTGGTGCCACTTGTCCTCGGCCGACACGATGAACTGATCGATGATGATCTGCGCGCCGTTCATGAAGTCACCGAACTGCGCTTCCCAGACCACCAGCGCCTGAGGGTTGGCGACCGAATACCCATACTCGAAGCCGAGCGCTGCGTACTCGCTGAGGAGCGAGTCGTAGATCCAGAACTCGGTGTCGCCGGTGGCCATCGGCTTCAGTAGCAGGTGTTCGTCGCCGTTCTCGTAATCGACGAGCGTGGAGTGGCGTTGGCTGAAGGTGCCGCGTCGGCTGTCTTGGCCAGCGACCCGCACGGAGGTTCCCTCCGCGAGCAGCGAGCCAATGGCGAACGCTTCCGCCAGTGACCAGTCGACCTCGCCGCCGCGGTACATGGTGGTGCGCGCCTCGAACTGCTTGGCGAGCTTCGGGTGAACGGTGAAACCCTCCGGGGCGGACGAGAGCACCTCGTAGATCTTGTCCAACGAACCCTGATCGACACCCGTCTGGACGTGCGGGAGGACCCCGGCCGCCGGCGGATGTGGCAGCGCCTTGACGTCCGCTGGGGGAGCGTGCTCACGGGTGTCATCGAGGGAGCTCTGAAGCTTCGACTGGAAGTCGGCCAAGGCCGCCTCGGCTTCATCCATGGTGATGTCGCCCCGGCGCACCAGTGCCTCGGTGTACAACTTGCGAACGCTGCGGCGCTGCTCGATGGCGCGGTACATCATGGGCTGGGTGTAGCTCGGGTCGTCGCCCTCGTTGTGTCCGTGGCGGCGGTAGCAGACCATGTCGATGACGACGTCTTTGTGAAATCGCTGGCGGTAGGCGAAAGCCAGGCGAGCAACCCGGACACATGCCTCGGGATCGTCGCCGTTGACGTGGAAGATCGGCGCCTGGACGGTCTTGGCGACGTCGGTGCAGTACTCCGAGCTGCGAGCTGCTGAGGGTGCGGTGGTGAAACCGAGCTGATTGTTCACGATGACGTGAATCGTTCCGCCGACCCGGTAGCCCTTGATCAGGCTGAGGTTCAGCGTCTCCGCCACGACGCCTTGGCCGGCGAATGCGGCGTCGCCGTGCATCAGCACCGGCAGCACTGGGAACTTGAAGCTCCGGTCGTACGTAATCAGGTCCATTTGAGCGCGCGCCATACCCTCGACCACCGGGTTCACGGTCTCGAGATGCGACGGATTGGCGGCGAGCTCGACCGGAATGGTGTTGCCCGACCGCGACGTGAAGATGCCGGTCTGTCCGAGGTGATACTTCACGTCGCCGGAACCCTGGATGGAGTTCGGGTCCACATAGCCCTCGAACTCTTTGAAGAGCTGCTCCTGGGACTTGCCAACAATGTTGACCAGCACGTTCAGTCGGCCGCGGTGCGACATTCCGAGCACGGCGCCGCGGAGGTGATCGTTCGAAGCGTGCTGCAACAATTCGTCGAGAATCGGAATGAGTGACTCGGCGCCTTCGAGACCGAAACGTTTCTGTCCGACGAACTTGGTGGCCAGGAACTTCTCGAGTGCCTCGGCGGCGTTGAGTCGATCGAGGATGTGTCGTTGGTCGTCGGGCTCGAACGACGTCGACGCCCCTTCGACCTGCTCCTGCATCCAACGTTTCTCTTCGACGGACTGGATGTGGGTGTACTCGATGCCGATCGTCCGGCAGTACGCATCACGCAGTGTGTGGAGAATGTCGCCGAGGCGCATACGCTCCTGGCCGCCCACGGGTGCGTAGACACTCGTCTTGAGGCCGGTCAGGAACTCTCGATCGAGATCCCAGATGCTCAAGCCGTAGGTGAGAGGGTCGAGTTCGGCGTGCATCTCGGGCGGTTCCGCGGCGAGCGGATCCAGATCAGCGATCAGGTGGCCGCGCACCCGGTACATGTTGATCAGGTTCGCCACCTGCATCTGCTTGGCGATCATCGACTCTTCGCGCTCGACGGGGTTGTCGTCGTTGCGCCATTGAGCTGGCGTGTACGGCACGCCGATCGACGCGAACATCGATTCGTAGAACTCGTCCTCGCCGAGGAGTAGCTCCGAGACCTTCTTGAGGAACAACCCTGACTCGGCACCCTGGATGATCCGATGGTCATAGGTCGACGACATGGTGATGATCTTGGAGATGCCGAGATCGGCAATGGTGCGTGGGTCTGCGGCAGCGAACTCCATGGGATACCCCATGGCACCCACGCCGATGATCACGCCTTGGCCCGGCATGAGGCGGGGCACGCTGCGCTCGGTGCCGATCGTTCCGGGGTTGGTCAACGACACCGTCGCCCCTCGGAAGTCATCAACGGTGAGCTTGTTGGTGTTGGCCTTGCGGACGAGCTCGTCGTAGGCCGAGATGAACTCGGCGAAGTTGAGTGCATCGGCGCCCTTGATGACCGGAACAATGAGGCTTCGGGAGCCATCGCGCTTCTGTTGGTCGATGGCGAGTCCCAGGCTGACTCGTTCGTGGCGGATGACGCGTGGGGACCCATCGGTGCCTTCGATGAATGTGCTGTTCATGACCGGCAGGTAGTCGGCGATGGCGCGCACGACGGCGTAGCCGATCAGGTGCGTGAAGCTCACCTTGCCGCCTCGGGTTCGGCCGAGATAGCCGTTGATCATCGATCGATTGACCTCCAGCAACTTCGCCGGGATCTCACGGAAGCTGGTGGCGGTCGGGACGGCGAGCGACGCTTCCATGTTCTCGACGATGCGGGCCCCGACACCGCGGATGGGCAGGCCCAGTTCCACCGGCGGTTCGTTGTCGGATACCACCGGAGTGCCACCTCGGGCGGGAACGGTCATCGGCGCCGGAGCGGCCGGAGCACCGGCCGGCGGGGCGAACCCGGGTGGCGCGGCCGTTGCAACGGTTGCCGCTGATCCATTGGACGTCAGGGCCGAGGGGAGACCCGTGCCGCTCTGTCCGAGGGGCCGGTAGTCGGCAAAGAACTCCTGCCAGGTGGTGCTCACCGACGTGGGATTCGATTGGAACTGTTCGAACATCTCGTCGACTAGCCACGCATTGGGCCCGAGGGGTTCGTTTCGGAGCTGTTGCTCATCGGTCACGGGTGGAGCCTACCGGCGCTGAGGTGCCCGACCGACGTTGCTCTCAGTCGGCTGGCGAGGGCCACTGATCGCAGCTGCTGCCCGGGTCGTGGCCGGCTCGATCGGCGACGCGTTCGGCGCGATCGATCATCTTCGAGACCCACCGTTGGATCGTCGAGCGACTCTGAACCCCGCTCATGACGAATCCGCTGCTGAAGCGCCATGTCGGCGTGGCGGCGATGCCGATCGCTCGAGCTTCAACGATCGACTCGCTGACCAACCGATCGCCGATTCCTGCGTCCACGTCCATCCAGACTTCATCGGGGACACCGACGGCACTGGTCAGTCGTTCGAGGACGGATCGGTCGGCGAGGTCACATCCATTGACCCAACGTCCCCGCCACATCGCGTCGTGCAGGTCCGCGGCGAGCGCTGGCCAGCGAGTTCGAGTGGCCTCGAAACACTCGAGAGCGAGCCGACTCGAGGCGGACTGACTCGGCGGGACGAACGGCAACCCGCACTCCGAGGCAAGCGCCGCCACCTCGGCGAACGTCGCCGCCAGCCGACCTCCGACACGCACCGGCACCGGGCGGGTGGTCAGATCCGGGTGCAACTCGTAGCTGCGCACCCTGACAGCGACCCCGAGTGACTCGATGAGTGCCGTGCGATCGGTCCCGAGATACGCCCAGGGGCACACGTAGTCTGTCCAGACCTCCGCGGTGATCGGTCCAGGCTCCATGTGGGCAACGGTAGATTCCTGCAGTGCTCATCGCCACGTGGAACGTCAACTCACTGACCGCTCGACTTCCGAGAGTCGAGGAATGGTTGGCTCAGGTGCAACCCGATGTCCTCTGCATGCAGGAGACGAAGATGGCCAACGCCAAGTTTCCGGCCATGGCGTTCGCGGCGCTGGGCTACGAGACCGTTCATCATGGCGACGGTCGATGGAACGGCGTTGCCATCGCGTCGAAGGTTGGCGTCGAGGACACCAGGGCGGGCTTCGACGATGGTCGTGATCCCGACCCTGACTCGCGCATCGTCTGGGCGACGTGTGGCGGGGTGCGCGTGGCGTCGGTCTATGTCCCCAACGGCCGCGAGCTGACCAACGACCACTACACCTACAAGCTCGACTGGCTCGGCCGCCTCCGCGATGACCTTGACGCTCACCACACACCCGACGAGCCGTTGGTGGTCTGCGGTGACTGGAACATCATGCCGGAAGACCGCGATGTCTGGGATCCCGCAGCTTTCGAGGGCGCTACCCATGTCAGCCAACCCGAGCGCGATGCCTTGACCAGAGTCAAGGAATGGGGGTTGGTCGACGTGTTCCGCGAGCGGTACTCCGAGGGCGGCCTCTATTCCTACTGGGATTATCGAAACGGCGACTTCCACATGAAGCGCGGGCTCCGCATCGATTTCGTGCTTGCCTCGACGTCCTTGGCGCCGAAGTCGGTCTCCGACCTCATCGACCGCAATGCCCGCAAGGGCGCCAAGCCGTCTGATCATGCGCCCGTGCTGGCATCCTTTGACCTATGAGTGATTCGGTTCCCGAAGATGCCGTCTCGTCAGGTGCGGGATCAGCCGACGCCGCGTCTCTTGAGGCCACATCTCTTGAGGCGTCGCGACTCGAACGATTGCACCATCTGGAATTGACGCCCCGCCGCGCCGCGCTGCGTCGGCTCGCCGCCGCAAATCGGACGATCATCGATCGGTTGGTCGCCACTTCGGCGTCGATCGAACAACTGAACGAAGCAGCCGAGGAGATGGAACACCTCTCGGCGCTACTCGAGTCGCTGCCGGGCGGACAGGAGTACGAGGGATTCCACGAAGCAGCGAACGCCGGGGCGGCCCTGAGTCACACGACGGCGCAGTCGTCGAATTTGCTCGACAACGGCCTGGGCGCGGACGATCCCGAGTCCTACGCCTTCTTTGATCACAGCCCATTCATCGGGCTGGCCAACCCGTTGTCGCCACCGATCGACATGGCGTATGTCGACGGTCATGTCATTGGCACCGTGACGTTCGGGGCTGCGTACGAGGGTCCGCCCGGCTGCGTCCATGGCGGCTACGTCGCAGCGACCTTCGACGAGGTGTTGGGAGCGACGCAATCGCTGTCGGGTTCACAAGGCATGACGGCTCGACTCATCGTCAACTACCGCTCGCCGACGCCGCTCGGAACGGAACTTCGTTTCGAGGGCCATCTCGACCGGATCGAAGGTCGGAAGATTTTCACCATCGGCACGCTTCGTGCTGGCGACACGCTCTGCGCCGAGGCCGAAGGACTCTTCATCAGCTTCGAGATCGGCAAGTTCCGGGCGCTGCTCGAGGGCCGCTCGGATCGCATCAGCTGAGCGGGACCGACACGTCTGGAGCGTGTTTGGCGACAATTTCCAACACATCGGGACCGAATCGCTGCGCCTTGACAGCGCCGATGCCAGCGACGGCCAGTAGCTGCTTCGCGTTGGCGGGCCGGGCTGACGCAACCGCAGACAGGGTGGCATCGTTGAAGATCACGAATGCCGGGACATCGGCGGCCCGAGCGTGTTCGAGGCGCCACGCCCGGAGTGCGTCCATGAGCGCTTGGTCATGCGGCGGAACCTCAGCGGCACCCTTTTTTGACTTCGTCCGGCGTTGCACCGGACCCTGACCGTCGGCAGCCCGCAGTTTGGCTCGTTGAGCGGATACCGCAGCCGCGAGGTCCACCGGGTCGGAACGATCGCTCAGGAGCTCCAAGGCCAACTCGATCGACTCGAGGTAGGGCGACGGTGAGCGTCGCGCTGTTCTGGTGCCGAACGTGCGTTGGCTGCACCACGAGCACCGCAGGAGTCGTTCGGCTCGGGTCAGCGCGACGTAGAGCAGACGCCGCTCCTCGGCACGTGCCGACTGCGTTGACGCGTAGTGGATGGGAACGAAACCCTCTTCGAGCCCAGCCAGGTACACGATGGGCCATTCCAGCCCCTTGGCCGCATGGAACGTGGCCAGCTCGACGGCGTCGCGTGACGCCAACCCATCATCGATCCGAAGGGTGGACGTGAGCCATGCCTCGAACCCGCTGAGAGTTCCCTCCGGGTCGAGATCGAGGTACTCGGTCCCCAACCGAACGAGCTCCACCACGTTCGCAGACCGCTCGGCGTTCAGCGGCGCCGGTTCGTTGCGACGCATCGGCGTGTTGGGCGAGGGCTCATCGTCGGGCTCGAACTCCTCGGGCTCGATGTCGCGAGTTGTCGCAGCTGACTGGTCCTCGGCGTCTGCCGCCAAGGGGGTCGAGTCGACCGGCCTGAGGAGCTGCTCCAGCTCACGAAGCTTCTCGCGGAGGATTCCGGGGCCCCGGCGAAGGCCCGAGAGTGCGTCACGGACCTCGGGGAGATCGAGGAGTCGCGCGCCTGATCGGCTCCTGAACGGAATCCCTGCTGTGCTCAGGGCCTCTTCGAACACGGTGAGCTGCGCGTTGGTGCGCACCAGTACTGCCTGATGTGACCAGGGCGTGCCGGGGGCATGCGCATCGCGAATCTGTCGAGCGATGGCCCGAGCCTCGGCCGTCTCGTCGACAAAGGATCGAAGCGTGGGGAGTTCCCCGTCGCCCTTGGTGGGCACCAAACGCAGTGGTGCTCGCTGCTGGTCGACGTCGATGTCGATGCCGGCACCCAACACGGTGTTGGCGACCCCGAGAATCTGTGGCGTCGATCGATAGTTCATGGCGAGCTCGACGAATTCCGCGCCCCCGAAATACTCATCGAACCGCGAGAGGTAGGAGGCGTCGGCACCGTTCCACGCGTAGATCGCCTGGTTCGGGTCGCCGACGACACACAGATCAGCGCTGTCGCCGACCCAGGCCGACAGCAACTCGAACTGCAGCGGGTTCACATCCTGGAACTCGTCGACGAAGAGATGGCGATGCCGCCAGCGTTGAGCCGCCGCGTACTCGGGATCTCGGACGATGTCGCGTGTCGCGAGCCGGAGGAGGTCGTCGAAGTCGACCATGCGCCGGCGGAGCTTCTCCTCCTCGTATCTGCCGTAGATCCGAGCAACGATCTCCAGGCTGACGGGGGGATTGCGGGCGGCCCGGGTCGCGGCGTCCACGTAGCGATCGGCGGAGATCATTCGGGCCTTGGCCCACTCGATCTCCGAGGTGACATCGAGCGGTGCCGTGGAGTTCTTGGCGGACATGAGCCGGGCGATGAAACCGACCTTGCGGTCGAGCAGGGCTGGGGGAGTGATGCCACGCTCGGTCCATCGTTGGCGGAGCTGGCTGTACGCGATCCCGTGGAAGGTTCCCGCATGCACGGGCCCTGGGAGCTCCAACCGGTTGAGGCGGTCGCGGAGTTCCGCCGCCGCCTTGCGTGTGAACGTGACGGCCAGGACGCGTCGATGGTCGACCTCGCCTGAGAGCACTCGGCGGGCGATCCGGCGCGTCAGGACACGAGTCTTCCCTGATCCGGCTCCCGCCAGGATTGCCAGCGGCGCGGCTTCGGTGATGACCGCTTGACGCTGGGCGTCGTTGAGTCCTGCGAGCAAGCCGTCGATGTCCACCGGACAAATCTACCGACCCGATGAGACACCCTCGTCGGAGCAGTCCGACCAGCGTGCCCCGGCATCCGGTTGTTCGGAATGCCATCCGGCCCGGCAGTGTGGGTCCCGGGTAGGTTTGGGCACTCGAAATTCTCCGGGAGCGGACATGGCGATCTCTGAAAAACACCTCAACGACGGTGAGGCCGTGGTCCTCGATCTGCACCCGCACTGGTGGTATCTCGCCCCCCGGGCATTCGCCGTCGTGCTGTCGATGATCCTTGGCGGGGTGGTCTGGAACTACGCCCACGAAAAGAATGGGATGCAGTACAAGGGGTTGCAGTGGCTTGCGTTCGCCGTGCTCGCCGTTGCGCTCGGGGCGCTGCTGATCCGCCTGATGCAATGGCGGACCACCGACTTTTTGGTCACCACGGAACGGTGCATCTACCGCTCAGGGGTTCTGGCCAAGGCGGGTATCGAGATCCCATTGGATCGCATCAACACGGTGTTCTTCAATCAGTCGATCTTTGAGCGAATGCTTCGAGCGGGCGATCTCGGTATCGAGTCAGCGGGGGAGAACTCGCGCCAGGAATTCGCCAACATCAGCGATCCGTCCGGAGTTCAGAAAACCATCTACAGCCAGATGGAGGCGTACGAGTTGCGTCGCCAGGATCGACTCGGCGACGTCCTGCGAGCCAACGTCCCAGGGCCCCAACACGCGGCCGCTGCTCCGCCGACGATCCCCGAGCAGCTCGAGCACCTCGATCAGCTCCGTCAGAACGGCGTGATCACCGACGAGGAATTCGCCACCAAGAAGACCGAGCTCCTCAACCGAATGTGAACGATCGGTTCATCGGCAGGGCTCACGACGGTTCGGGCTCGGCAATCGTTCGTCGAACTGCCCCAGCCGACGCAGTGACCCGCCAACCATCGAGCGTCACCTCAGGACGATGGAGCGCAACGACGCATCCCCCGAACCCCGCACCGGTGAGCCGTGCGCCGAAAACTCCCGGTGTCGCCTCCAGCCGAGCAACGAGTGAGTCGAGCACGTCGGTCGAGACCTCGAAATCGTCGCGGAGGCTGCGGTGTGACTTGCCCATGAGCTGTCCCGCGCCAGCGAGATCTTCATCCAGCAGGGCGCGAGCGAACGCGAGGACCCGATGGTTCTCCGAGATCACGTGTCGCGCTCGTCGCCTCGCCGTCGGATCGGTGATTCGTGCGAGGTCATCGGGGTGTGCGATTCGAAGCGGACCGATGGATTGCTCTGCGTGCTCGCACTCGGCTCGACGGTGGGCATAGGCCGATCCGGCGAGGGTTCGGGGTTGGCCAGAGTGGATCACCGAGATCCCGATGGAGTCGGGAATCGAAATCGGCGTGATCGAGAGACTGTGGCAATCGATGAGCAGCGCGTGTCCCTCGACACCCGATGCGCATGCCAGCTGGTCCATGATGCCGCATGGCACCCCAGTGGCGAGCTCCTCGGCGTCGCGGCATCGGGCGGCGATCTCTGTTGGAGATCCTTCGACTCCCAGCGCACGGGCAACGCAGAGTTCAAGTGCTGCACTCGAGGACAATCCAGCCCCCGGCGGCACCGTTGAACGCAGCTGACCACGGAACCCGGTCGTCGATTTGAAGACCGCAGCCACACCGGCGACATAGCGGCCCCACGACGGTGTGATCCGAGCAGGGTCGAGGATCGGGAGCCCGCAACGCAGCACTTCCGGCTCGCTGGGCGACATGAGTTCGATGTCGGCGTGGGGGCGCCCCACGATCTCGATGCCGAGGTCGATGGCCATCGGCAGGACGAGTCCACCGGTGTAGTCGGTGTGCTCGCCGATCAGGTTGACTCGACCGGGCGCCCACGCTCTGAACCATTCATCGACCACGCCCGGAAGGTAGTCGCGCCCGCGGTTTCTCGAAGGACCGGCCTAGGGTGATCGGATGGTTCGCCGTCGGATGTTTCCGTCCGGAGCGCGTCGGGTGGTGGTTCGGGCGTTGTGCCTCGGGCTGTTGGCCACGTTTCTCCCAGTGCCCGTTCTCACGTTGATCAGCACCTCGGTGTTGGATCATTCGCCGCTGCAACTCGTGTCAGCCGAGGTCGGGAGCGGGACTGACAGTTCTGGTGTCGGTACCGTTCAGCCGGTCGGAACCGACCCGGCTGAACGCCAAGTCGCCCGGGAGGAATCCACGGACTCCTTCGCCATGATCGGGGTAGCGGTCGAGCATCCCGACGCTGGTCCGGTCTTTGTCCGAACGCAGTTGATGGGACAGTGGTCGGACTGGAAGCTTCTGGAGTTCGACGAGGCCGATGGGCCCGATCCGGGCTCCGATGAGGCGTTGCGCAGCCGTTCGATCAGCGATGGCGAATGGGTCAAGGCCGCCACCGGGTACGAGATCAACGTGGCGGACGGAGCAGGTGCGGCGGATGTCCTGCTGGTCCGCGACCGCCAGACGTCGGTGAAGTTCACTCCATCGCAGGAACCAGCGGGCGCCGAGATCGATCCGACGATCAACCTGAGGAGTGTGTGGGGCGCTCGTGCCCCGAAACAGAGCGCCAGCTTCAGCTCACAGCTCAAGCTCGGAATCGTTCACCACTCGGCATCGTCGAATGCCTACTCGCCGGACGATGTACCGGGAATCCTGCGATCGATTCAGGCGTACCACATGGATGGCCGGGGCTGGAATGACATCGCTTACAACTTCGTGGTCGACAAGTTCGGTCGGCTCTGGGAGGGGCGGGGTGGCGGCGTCGACCGGCTTGTCCTCGGCGGACACTCGCTCGGGTTCAATACGAGCACCGTCGGCGTCATGATGCTCGGCGAGTACACCTCGACGGCCCCGAGCCCTGAGGCGGTCGACACCGTGGCCAGGGTCCTTGGCTGGAAGATGTTCCTCGAGGGCGTCGACCCCTCGTCGACCAACGTTCCGTACACCTCGGGTGGAAGCGGCACGTTGCCGGCGGGAACGGTGGGATCGTTCAACCGCATCATCGGGCATCGAGACGTGGGAACGACGGAATGTCCCGGCAACGTGCTCTACGCGCAGCTTCCGACTATTCGAGCGAAGGCAAAGGCCGAGTACGACCGACTGACCGCGCAGACCACGCCGTTCGGTGTGGCTGATAGTCGCGCTGGCGGTCCGGGGTCGGTCTCGGTGTCGGGGTGGGTGATCGACCCCGATGCGGCCAACGGCACTGGGTCGGTTGTGCTATCGCTTCCGGACCGGTCGATGACCGTGTCTGGCACTGCATCACGTCCCGATGTGGGAGCGGCGTATCCCGGGTTCGGGGCCAATCACGGCTATACCGCCACGATGTTCGGCGTCCCGGCTGGCCAGCGCTCCGTCTGTGTGAACTATCCGAACCCAGGGCCGGGTCGAGACACCGATCTCGGATGTTCGACCGTCACCGTTGCCCCACCGACGGCCGGATCCCCCGTGGGCGAAGTCAGCACCATCAGGTCGAACGGCCCGGGAAGCGTCGTGGTGAGCGGCTTTGTCCTCGACCCGGACACGAGTACTCCCATCTCGGCGGTCGTGACCGTGGCTGGCCAGTCGAGGACGGTAGTGGCAAATCTTGCCGTCGGCGGATTGAACTCGACCTATTCACGGGGCGACGCCCACGGCTTCGAGGCGACCTTCTCGGGCGTAGGCGGCGGATCCATCAGCGGATGCGCTCGTGCCCTCAACCAAGGGTCAGGCACTGATCTCGACGTGGGCTGTCGGAGCGTGACGATGCCGGGCGGGCCGCCGCGCGGCAGCCTCGAGTCCGCCGTGTGGGATGGCACCAACGTGGTGGCGTCGGGTTGGTCGATCGACCCGACCGCCGTCGGCCCGACCTGGGTCGAGCTCACCATCGACGGATCGGCTCGCGCTGGTGTCCTCGCTTCCGGCGCACGACCGGACATCGGTGTGGCGAATCCCGGATACGGCGACAACCACGGGTTCAGCGTTGCCACGTCAAACTTCTCCTTGGCGCCCGGCGCACATCGAGTCTGTGCGGTTGGTTTCGATCTGGACGGTGGACCATCGGCTGAACTCTCGAACTGTCGGACGATCTCGGTGGCGGCTCCACCCTCGAGTCGTGTCCCCAAGGGTGGGTGGGATGGCGCTCGGGGCGGCCGACGCTCGGTGTCACTGTCAGGCTGGGGAATCGATCTCGGCGAGCCGAGCGCAGCGGTATGGGTCTGGATCGTCGTTGACAAAAAGTGGTACTTCGCACCCGCCAACCAGAATCGACCGTGGCTGTCGTGGTTCTATCCCCAGCATGGAGATGGGCACGGCTATTCCACGACGATCGCCGCGTCGCGGGGTCGACACCAGGTGTGCGCCGCCTCGTTCACATCGGATCTCAAAGCGATCGCCATCCACGGATGTGCGTCGGTCCGCTCCACCTGATCTTCAGGTCGTGAGTACTGCCGCGATTCGGTCGAAGCGAGGGTCGTCGTCTCCGGCGATGCGGCCGACCCATCGCAGCACCTCCGCCGCGTCGATGTGAGTTCCGAGCGCGCGCATGGCGTCGATGTCGATCCAATCCTTCGGCCGATCGAAGATGACTTTGCAGACGCAGAGGTGTTCCGCTGAGAGGATCTGGATCGTCGTGTCCCCAAAAGGCACAGTGATCGCACCCAGTCGAGCTGCCTCGTGAAACTCGTCGTAGGCGAAGAACAGATCGAGAGGAGTGCCGTCCCACATGACCCGGGTTTGGCCATCTCGGACCACTTCCAGATCGGCGCCGGCCACCTCGACGCCCAGAGCTCGGAGCGGTTCGAACACGAGAGCGACCTGTGATGGTGGAACGAACAGGTTCAGGTCGATGTCGACCGTTGCTCGCGGTTCAGCGTGGTACGCCAGCGACAACGCACCGCCGAACGCATGGGGAATGCTTTGCAGCGCGACCGAGAGGGCGACGACCTTGTCCGGGAGTGATCGCCGGGCTCGTCGAGTCACTTGGAGACCATTCGCGGCGCCATCAGCAGTGGATGACGAGGCCTCGTCGGGATGGCATCGACGAGGAGGAGCAAATTGAGCAATCGTGTGCCGTGCTCCTCCACGTCGATCGGCGGCGCGAGGTCAGTGTCAGAACGCTCGGCGGAGAGTGAGAGTTGACCGCCAGCGGCCGCGATCAGTTGGCGCAACATCGCCGTCGTTGGGTCGCGTCGACCGTGCTCATAGGCAGAGATGACCGGCTGGCTCGTTCCGGCGCGTCGAGCGACCTCCGCCTGAGTGAGGCCGTGTCGGACCCGCGTGCTTCGGATGAGTTCAGCAGCGTTCACGTTCGCAGCGTATCTGTGACATATCGCTTTGTCTATGTTGGCCCAGCTCCGAGGAGCTCACATCGAACCGATGGCGTCGCTGATGGCCTCGAGCGCGGCCAGTTCGAACGGGGCGCGCATGGCCAAGTTGATCTGCTGAGCGCCAGCGTCGATGTAACGCCCGAGCTGATCGACCATCTGCAATGTCGACCCGACCAGCACACCTGGCCTCACAAAGTCGGCGGTCACCCCGAACTGTCGCTGCAACGACTCCTCGTTGCGAGCGCACCCCACATTGATCGAGCACACGATCTCGTGTGGGTCGCGTCCGATGTCTGCGCAGTGCGAGGCCAGCACCTCTCGTTTGGACGCGAACGCGTCGGGGCTGATGAACGGAACGTTCCAACCGTCGGCCAGCTCGGCACAGATCCTCAGTGTTCGGCGCTCACCGCCACCACCGACCCACAGCGGCAGCGCTGACTGAAGAGGTACTGGCTCGCAGGCAGCATTGGCAAGTGAGAAGTGCTCGCCTTCGAAGCTGACGCGTTCGGTTGGCTCGTGGCGCAGCAACGCCCGAATGCAGCGGAGCGACTCCTCCATGACATCGAGTCGATGCCCGACTCGTCGGAACTCCATGCCGTACGCCTCGAATTCGAACCCCGCCCATCCGGCGCCGATCCCGAACTCGCAGCGACCGGCGCTGAGATGATCGATGGTGGCCATGGCCTTCGCCAGAACCGCGGGATGTCGATACGCGGCGCAGTACACGAGGGAACCCACGCGGACACGGCTGGTCGACATCGCCAAGGCGGTGTGGACCGCAACGGCTTCGAGGTTCACCGGCGAGGTTCCATCGGCGGCGTAGAAATGATCCCAGATCGAGATCCAGTCGAACGGGCCCGCCTCGATCTGTTGCCACAGCTCGATCAGTTCGGTGGTGGTGGTGTTGGACGGGCCGGTGTGGACGCCGAAGCGAACCGGCTGACCAGCCGTCAGGGCCGGAACGGGAGCGGGTGCATCAGTCACGACTGCATCGTGGCAGGTCGGTACGCTGCGGGAGGTGCGGCGCAATGATCATCTCGGCGAGTTCGGCCCATGACCGTTCGGGTCGGATTCCTCGGCGCGGGATTCATCGCGCAGGTTCACGGCTATCAGTTGGGTCGGTGCACAACCCCCCATGAAGTGGTCGGCGTCTTCGATCTCGACGTCGAGCGAGCAGCGGAGCTGGCGGCACGGCAGAAGTGCCCCGTCATGGCGAGCGCTGAGGAGGTGATTGCGGCCTCGGACGCCGTGATCATCTGCACGTGGACATCGGCCCATCCCGCGATGCTGCGCCAGGTCATCGAGTCGGAAACGGCCGTGCTGTGCGAAAAGCCACTGGCAGTGGACCTGGCCACGGCTCGCGAGATGGTGGCGATGGTCGAAGCATCAGGAGTCATCAACTCGGTCGGGCTCGTGCTTCGAACGGCGCCAGCGCTCTGTGCGTTGCGCGAGCTCGTCAACGATCCCGACGTCGGCCGAGTGATGAACGTGGTGTTCCGTGACGATCAGTACATTCCGATTCAGGGAATGTACAGATCCGACTGGCGGGGCGATCCCGCTCGCGCCGGCGCTGGAGCGCTCATCGAGCATTCGATTCATGATCTCGATATTCTCGAGTGGCTGTTCGGGCCGATGGTGTCGATATCGGCGACAACCGCCGAGTTCCACGGGATGGCTGGCATCGAGGATTCAGTGTCAGCGATTGCTCGCTTCGAGGGTGGGCACTCAGCCACGCTCACCTCGGTCTGGCACGACGTGTTGTCGCGGACCTCGTTGCGGCGGATCGAGGTGTTCTGCGAACGAGCGTTGATCACGCTCGAGGGCGACGACGAGGGTCCCCTGACGTGGGAGCGGACCGATGTCAACGGTGCGAACAGCTCGGGATCCATTGACGGCACCACATTGAAACCGTGGTTGGAACAGCGAAAGGCCATGCCACTCCTGCTGGAGGAGTCGTTTCTCGCGGCGGTGGCGACTGGCGGACCATCGCCGTCGCCGACCATCGCCGATGCCCTGCGTGCACACGTGCTGGTGGATGCGGCGTATCGGTCGGCAGCGGCGGGTGGCACTGCCATCGACACGACATCGTCGTGAGCCGGGCGGGTCGTCGGTGAGCCGGATCGGCGTGGGGTCCGCCTGGTGCGATGGCGAGTGGGTGACTGGCGACGTCGACATCGTCGACGGAGTGATGGTGGCCGTGGGCTGTCGGCCTGGGGTCGGAACCGATGTCGCAGTACCCGGATTCGTCGATCTTCAACTCAATGGCTTCGCTGGTGTGGATCTGCGGCGGGCTGAGCTCGAGGAGTTCCGAAGGGTGGCTGACGCCCTCGCACTCACCGGCGTGACCGCGTTCGCCCCGACGTTGTATTCGGCCGATCTCGATACGTATTGCGGGGCGTTGGGGAGCGTCGGCGAGGCAGTTCGAGCGGCCGACTTGGCAGCCACAGTGCTCGGCGCCCACCTCGAAGGTCCGTTCTTGAATCCGCTGTGGGCGGGAGCACACGATCGGCGCCAGCTCGTGAAGCCGAGCATGGACGTGCTCGATCGACTGCTGAATGCTGGACCAGTGGCGCTGATGACCCTGGCGCCAGAGCTGTCTGGTGCGCACGACGTGCTCGTCGCATTGGTGGAGCGTGGCGTGACGGTGTCGATCGGCCACACCGACGCCGATGCCGAGCAGGTGCACCGGGCAGTCGACCGCGGAGCGCGAATGGTGACTCATTGCTTCAACGCGCATCGACGGTTCGCTGGCCGTGATCCGGGTCCAGCAGGTGTGGCGTTGAGCAGAGGAGATCTCCATCCAGCGTTGATCGCGGATGGGGTGCACGTCGCCGACGACGTGTTGCGGATGGCATTCGCGGCAGCGGGGAACCGGGTGGTACTGACAACCGACGCCATCTCGGCGGCGGGATCCGATGATGGCGTGTGGAATTTCGATGACGTTGCGGTGACCGTGTCCGACGGTCGGGCGACCTTGTTGGACGGCACGTTGGCGGGATCGGTGGCGTCGATGGACATCTGTGTGCGTCATCTGATCCGGCTGGGCGTCGATCCGGGGCTGGTTCTCTCAGCCGCCTCGACGACACCGGCACGCTTGGTGGGGCGCGACCATCGCCTGGCGCCGGGAACGCCCGCCTCAGTGACGGTCCTCGACGATCAGTGGGAGGTCGTGCGAACCATCGTCCCCTCCTGACCCCTCCGGGTGACCCAGTTCATCGCGCAGAGGTTGACCCGACCGAGAACGGCAGAGCATGCTCTGGGCCATGCCAATCGTGGGGTCAAACGGGATCGAGATCTACTACGAGGACTTCGGCGATCCGACCGATCCGACACTGTTGATGATCTCCGGGCTCGGAGCGCACAGCGTTGGATACAACCCTGAACTCTGCTACGCCTTCGTCGATCGTGGGCTACATGTCATCCGCTACGACAATCGCGACGTCGGCTTCTCGACGCACCTTCATGACGACCCCGGCTACACCCTCGTTGACATGGCGAATGACGGGCTCGGACTTCTGGATGCCATCGGCGTGGACACCTTCCACGCTTGGGGATGCTCGATGGGCGGAATGATCGCACAGACCATGGCGATCGCCGCCCCCGATCGTGTGTTGACCCTCACATCGATCATGTCGACGACCGGCGAGGCATCCGTCGGTGGAGCCGATCCTGAGATTCTCGATGAGCTCCTCGCCAACGCGACCCCGCCGATCGACGCCGACGACTTCGTGGCCAAGGCCATGGCCGGAGCGCGACTGTTCGGCAGCGTTCCCGAGATTTTCGACGAGGCCGAACACCTCCGCCGCAACACCGAGATGTCCGTCCGCAACTTCGATTCACTTGGGCAGAATCGACAACTGATGGCGGTCTTTGCTTCGGACTCACGGGCGGAATCACTCCGAGCACTCTCGGTCCCGACGCTCGTCATCCACGGCACGGCGGACAAGCTGCTGAACATCTCTGGCGGACGACATACGGCCGAGTGCATCCCGGGCGCTCAGTTCATCGAGCTCGAAGGCATGGGGCACGACCTCCCGTCGCCGTTGTGGCCCCAGATCGTCGAAGCGACCATCGGACTCATCGCGGCCAACGCTGGCTGACATCGCCAGTCGACGACATCGACCACTCGAAATTGTCGCCCACGTCGGGCGCTCACTTGCAGAGAACGGATACGTCCATGGGACCACTCACTGGAATCAAGATCATCGAAATCGCCGGTATCGGCCCGGGGCCGTTCGCAGCCATGATGCTGTCCGACATGGGAGCCGACGTGATTCGGGTGGATCGCGCCTCCAACGCCATGGGCGGCGATCCCGAGTCCCCTCCAGCGGACATCCTCAACCGGGGCCGGCGGTCGATCGGGATCGACCTCAAGTCACCCGACGGCGTCGAGACGCTGCTCCGACTCGTCGATGGCGCCGATGCGTTGATCGAAGGCTTCCGCCCCGGTGTCGCCGAACGCGGCGGCTATGGCCCGGACGTCTGCCTGGAACGCAACCCGAAGCTGGTCTTCGGACGCATGACCGGTTGGGGCCAGGATGGCCCCTACGCCCACACCGCTGGTCACGACATCAACTACATCGCCCTTGCCGGAGTCCTCGAGCACCTCGGACGAGCGGGTCAACAGCCAACGCCTCCGATCAATCTGGTCGGCGACTTCGGTGGTGGCGGAATGCTGATGGCATTCGGCATCGTGTGCGGTGTGCTGTCGGCGCAACGGACGGGCACTGGCCAAGTGGTCGACGCCGCCATGGTCGACGGCGCAGCCTCGCTCATGATGATGATGTGGGCATTCAGCCACATGGGAATCTGGGAGCCCGAACGCGGCACGAATATCCTGGACACCGCCGCACACTTCTACGACACCTATGAATGCAGCGACGGCCGCTATGTCTCGATCGGGTCGATCGAGCGACAGTTCTATTCAGAACTCCTTCGGCTCACAGGCCTCGACGAGGCGGACCTCCCGCACCAGCAGGACAAGGCTGCGTGGCCGGCGATGAAGGAACAACTCGGAGCGATCTTCAAGTCGAAAACCCGCGATGAATGGTGCGAGATCATGGAGGGTACCGACGTGTGCTTTGCCCCCGTGCTCTCGATGCAGGAAGCCACTCGTCATCCGCACAACGTGGCACGCGGGACGTTCGTCGAGGTAGCGGGCCTCACCCAACCCGGACCCGCCCCCCGTTTCAGCGCCACCCCCGGTGAGATCCAGCGCCCCCCGAGCTTTCCCGGTCAACACACGGCCGAGATTCTCGAGGAGTGGCTCGGCAGCGACGCCGACACCATCGCCGCGCTGAGGTCCACCGGAGCGATCGGCTGAGAACCATCCGTCAGTTCCACGGTGTCATCGGTGAAGTGGGTCACCTTCGCATCCATCGAGTCCGGTCTCGACGAAGACAAGTCATGTTCAAGAAAAAGTTCGCGCCCGTTCTGCTGAGCCTCCTCGTACTGAGTGGCTGCGCCTCGATGATCCCGTCGGGGCCAGAGCGCACAACCACGGTCGCCTCGGTCGACCCCGTCCGCTATGCCGGTACTTGGTACGAACTCGGCAGCGTCAAGCAGTTCTTCTCGGCCGGCCTCGTCAACACCACCGCCAACTACACGGTGACGCCTGATGGACAAGCTCTTGTTGTGGTGAATTCCGGGAGATACTTCGCGGCAAACGGTCCAGAATCCACGGTGATCGGCTCCGCGTTTCCCGTCGACTCCACGTTTGCCCGACTCAACGTGTCGTTCAGCGGAAGCAACTCGACGCAACCCCCAGGGAACTACTGGATCGTGGACCTCGACCCGGACTACCAGTGGGCGATCGTGAGCGACGCTTCGGGCCAGAGCGGGTTCATCCTGTCTCGAACCAAGTCGGTTACCCCCGCCGCGTATCAGGACCTGCTCAATCGTGCGGAGGCCAAGGGCGTGAACATCGGTGCCATCACGCCGACCCCTCAGTTCTAGGAGTCGAGTTCCAGTAGCCGCTGCGACGCGTCGAAGTCGGATCGCACGCTCGGTAGTCTGACGCCATGACCACCATCGTCTGTCTCCACGCTCACCCCGATGACGAGTCGATCTCGACTGGCGGTGTCATGTTGAAGGCCGTTGCCGATGGCCATCGGGTGGTGCTGGTCACGGCAACGCGGGGCGAATGCGGTGAGGTCTCCGAGGGTTTCCTGGCGCCGGGCGAGACATTGGGGGAACGTCGCACGGCGGAGACGCTGGCCTCAGCTGATGCGTTGGGCCTGCATCGAGTTGAGTTCCTCGGGTATCGAGACTCCGGCATGATCGGCGAACCCGCCAATGACGACCCGGCGTGTTTCTGGCAGGCGGATGTCGAGGATGCGGCCACGAAACTGGCGGCGCTCCTCGTCGAGGAGGCGGCTGATCTCCTCACCGTGTACGACGACTTCGGAGGCTACGGCCACCCTGATCACATTCAGGTTCATCGGGTCGGTCTGCGGGCCGCAGAGATTGCCGGGATCGACCGTGTGTTCGAGGCGACGATGAATCAGGACGCCATTCGCGAGTCCATCAAGGCAGCGCGAGCGAGCGGCGAACTCGATGGTGCCGACATGCCCGACGAGAACGAGACCGACACCTTCGGCAAACCCGAATCCTTGATCACCCACGCGGTCGACGTCTCGGCTTTCACCGCACAGAAGCGGGCCTCGATGCGTTGCCACGCCAGCCAGATCAACGACGACTCCTTCTTCATGAAGATGCCAGACGAGATGTTTGCCCAAGCCTTCGGTACCGAGTGGTTCATCGAGCATGGGGTGCCGAGAGCCGCCCATGAGCCGTTCTCCGCCACACTGATGTGACCACCGACTGAGACCCGAGGTGTGTTGCCGGGCAGACGCATCCGCCTGTTCGGGGGTCGAGCGCTACCATGGCGGAACCGGTGCTGACGAGCCACGAACTGCACCGCTCGAGGGGTCGACATGAAACGAATGCTCCCAGTCGCTGAACTCGCCCGTGACGAGCGGTTCGAGCACGTGAACATTGAGGACGTGATCTTCGATCCACGGAACGGCACCGAGGAATCAAAGGCCGCCCGCCGAGCGTTTACCGCCGCCCAGTACGAGGCGCCCGATGGGGCCCGCCAGCTGATGCACGGCATCTTCGTGGGCGAGATCCAGGCACTCGAGGGAGCTGGCCGGACGTGCTTCGATTTCGATTCCGCGCCGAGCCGAGGTGCGGTTGCTGCTGACCAGGTGCCGTTCGCGTTGAAGCTCGACATGGCGCGCCAGTGTTGGGACGAGGCGCGCCACGTGGAGATATCCATCAAGCTCGGCGAGCACATGGGGACCGAGGTCGGCGAGTTCTCCGAGCAGACCATGCTGTACGCAGCTGCATGCAACGAAGATCCGGTGATGCGACTCGCCGGGGTGAACCGTGCGCTCGAGGGCCTCGCCATCGATGTGTTCAACACCATGCGCGAGTTCGGGATCGCGACTCACGATCCCGTGCTGGAGTTCTGCGAGGACTGGATGCTGGCCGACGAAGTCACGCACGTAAAGATGGGATCTGACTGGTTGCGGTCGATCACCGCTGATGACCCGGATCGCCGAGCTCGGGCACTGGACTTCCAGCGAACCGTCGACAAGCTCTTCAGTTTCGGCGGATTCCGCGGGGAGTCCGACGACAGCCCGGTTCACCTTGCTCGGAAGTTCAGGACGCTGGCAGGTTTCTCGGAGGACGAGATCTCGTCGCTGGTGGACACCGCCGCCGAGGCCTACGCCGAGGCGCAGGCGCTCACTGGCGCCACTGCCGCATCGCTTGACTGACGAGTAGCGGTGGCGAGGGTCTATGACACTGCTCTCTCCGCGTCGCAGCACCTGATGTCACAATGACGCTTGTCGACCTCCATCACGCATGGGCGTGGGTGACCATCGTTGCCAATGCCGTGGCTGGGACGTGGTCGCTCGCGGCCCACTGGATTCCCGCTCTGCGTCGACGCCAATTGTGGTGGTTCGTGGGAGCGGCGGAGGTCACGATCTTTGTTCAGGTGCTGCTGGGAGTCGCCATCATCGACTCGTCGCAGTTCGGAGCGGCGTCTTTTCACATGTTCTACGGCTTCGTGGCGCTGATCACGGTCGGGTTGTTGTTCGCCTATCGGCAGTCGCTCGTGGCGTGGATGTACCTGCTCTACGGTCTGGGCGGGCTCTTCCTGATGGGACTGTGCATCCGCGCCATGCTCATCAAGCCTTTTTGACTGCCCCACGCAGCCAGAACGGAAGATGACGCCGGGTTCAGTCGAGGCTGACGATTGGACAGGTCAAGGTGCGGGTGATGCCCTGGACGAGCTGGATTTTCGTGACCACCACTCGACCGAGCTCCTCGATGCTGTCGGTCGTGGCGCGAGCGATCACGTCATAGGGGCCGGTCACGTCATCGGAAGAATCGACACCAGAGATGTCCCGCACCGCCGCCGCAACGGCACCGGCGCGCCCGACCTCGGTCTGGATCAGGACGTACGCCCGGACAGCCATGTCAGTCGACGAGTCGCTTCTCGAGCTGGTTGAGCTCGTCGCGCATCTCGGTGGGCAGGCGTTCACCGATCGAATCGAAGTGACTCTCGACGAGGGTGACCTCGCCTCGCCAGGCTTCGTTGTCGACCGAGAGCAGCGCAGCGATCGAGGCATCGTCGATGTCGAGACCGGAGTGATCGAGCGCATCTACGGTGGGCACGTTGCCAATGGCGGTCTCGACCGCATCGCCGCTGCCGTTGACCCGTTCGATGACCCACTTGAGGACACGGCTGTTCTCGCCGTATCCAGGCCACATGAACGTGCCCTGGTCGTCCTTGCGGAACCAGTTCACCCAGAAGAGCTTCGGGAGTTTGGATTCGTCAGTGGCGTTGCCGATGTCGAGCCAGTTGTTGATGTAGTCGCCGACGTTGTAACCCATGAACGGCAACATGGCGAACGGGTCGAAGCGGACCTCGCCGACGGCTCCTGCCGCGGCAGCGGTCTTCTCGGAGCTCATGATGGAGCCGAGGAACACGCCGTGCTGCCAGTTGAAGCTCTCGGTCACGAGTGGCACGTTGGTGGCCCGGCGACCGCCGAAGAGGATCGCGGAAATCGGCACGCCGGCGGGATCTTCCCACTCGGGTGCGATCGATGGGCATTGCGATGCCGGTGCCGTGAACCGGGCATTCGGGTGAGCGGCAGGGGTGCCCGATGCCGGGGTCCAGTCGTTGCCCTTCCAGTCGATCAGGTGCGCGGGTGCCTCATCGGTCATGTCCTCCCACCAGACGTCGCCATCGTCGGTGAGCGCCACGTTGGTGAACACACAATTCTCATTGAGCGAGGACATGGCGTTGGCGTTGGTGACGTCGGAGGTACCGGGGGCGACGCCGAAAAAGCCATACTCGGGGTTGATGGCGTACAGGCGACCGTCCTCGCCGAACTTCATCCAGGCGATGTCATCGCCGACGGTCTCGACCTTCCAGCCGGGAAGGCTCGGGATGAGCATGGCCATGTTGGTCTTGCCGCAGGCCGAGGGGAACGCTGCCGCGACATATTTCTTCTCGCCGCTCGGGGGGGTGATCCCGAGGATCAACATGTGCTCGGCCATCCAGCCCTCGTCGCGGGCCATGGTCGACGCGATTCGAAGAGCGAAGCACTTCTTGCCGAGCAAGGCGTTGCCGCCATAGCCAGACCCGTAACTCCAGATCTCCCGGGTTTCGGGAAAATGGCTGATGTATTTCTCGTCGTTGCATGGCCACGGAACGTCGGCACGGGTGGTGCCGTCGGCGAGGACCAAGGGATAGCCGACCGAGTGGACGCACGGGACGAATTCGCCATCGGCGCCGAGCACGTCGAGTGCACCCTGGCCCATGCGGGTCATCGTCCGCATCGAGACCGCGACGTAGGGGCTGTCGGTCAACTCCACGCCGATGTGTGCAATGGGCGAACCCAGCGGGCCCATCGAGAAGGGCACCACGTAGAGCGTGCGGCCCTTCATGACGCCTCGGTAGAGCTCCAACATCTCGGCTTTGAGCTCCGCCGGTGCCCGCCAGTGGTTCGTCGGGCCGGCGTCGATCTCGAGCTCGGACGAGATGAACGTGCGGTCCTCGACTCGAGCCACGTCCGACGGATCCGACAATGCCAGGAAACTGTTGGGTCGCTTGTCGTCGGCGAGGCGCTGGAACGTGCCCGCTTCGACGAGCTGCGCACACAGCGCGTCGTACTCCTCCTGCGAGCCGTCACACCAAACGAGCGTGTCCGGTTCGAGGATCTGACGCCACTCCTCGACCCAGTCGAGCAAGCGTTGATTCGAGGTGTTCCCAGCCATGTCGCCTCCTGAGATAGCGGCCAATCGATCGAGTCGAAGTATGTGTGTTGGAAGTGTTGAGTCGGCGTCAACCCAGCTCGGGGGCTGGTTCGACCAGGTGGTGTTGGGGGACACCCGCACCTGTCAGGTAGTCGGGGGTGCCCATGTCGCGTTCTGACCCGAGCGACAGTGAGGTAGCGAACCCCTCGTCGTCAAGTACGAAGATGACTCGTTGGCCTTGGCGGAGCATCCGGAAGACGGACCCGACGAGCGCGTCGGGGGACAGGTCGAACTCCACGAGATCTGAATCTCGAAGGAGGACTCCGTCGCCCGTCGACGGGTCATAGGACTTGATCACGCCCTGCATGGTGATGTCAGGCTGAGATGCGAGCAGTTGGCTTGGTGATCTTGCCGGCCTTGAGGCAGCCCGTGCAGACGTTGACGCGCTTGGTCGACCCGTTGACCACCGCACGCACGCGCTGGATGTTGGGGTTCCAACGTCGCTTGGTCCGACGATGGGAGTGGCTGACAGCCATTCCGAAGCCGGGCTTCTTCGAACAGATTTCGCAAACCGAAGACATCTCAGCCTCTCAAGACGTGGGACAAGCGGACGCTCAGGAGCACTCCGCGGTGACGTGCCACGGTAGCAGCCGAATCGCAGTCCCCCCAAAGCAGGGTCGGTGGTCATTCGACCCATCCTCGAAGGGTGGCGTCGTCGTCGATGTCCCTCTGCGCCTAGGGTCGCGCCGTGGCCAGCCTGCACAGCCTCCACGATGAAGATGTGAGATCCATCGTCCGACGTGCATCGCTCGCCATGATGGACCACGCTCCCGGTATCGATCTTCTCGATGTCGACAGTCGCACATTGGGGGACACGGGATCGAATCTGGCAGCCGCGCTCAGTGCCATTGCGGCGGCTGTCGGAGCGGCTCCACCGGGCTTGCTCCACGCCGCTCGGGCATTGTCGACAGCGGCGATTCCAGACGAGGGACGATCCGCCACTCTGCTGCGCCGTCAGCTGCGCGGATGGTCGGAAGTGTTGGCCGCCCGGGACTCGATCGGACCCGCAGATCTGGCATTGGCGTTCGAAGCGGGTGCCGACGCGTTGGACGATTCGTCACCGCTCGCTGGCTCGATGTCCAGCGTCGCCCGAGCAGCAGCGGACGCCGCGCTCTTGGTCCTCGATCGGTCCGGCTCGCTGGCCGACGTCGCGATCGCCGCCAACGAAGCAGCGCTCGACGCCTTGGATGATTCGGCGACGACCCGTCCAGCGCTCGTTGATCACGGAGTCGTCGATGCGGGCGGCGCAGGATGGACCATCGTCCTCGACGCCATCCTCGATCGGGTACTGGGCGACGAATTCCTCGACGTCGAGACCGCGGACGACGGCCCCGATCCGGGTCGCTACGCCGTCTCGTTGCGGCTGAGTGCAAGTGATCCGGTTTCGGGATCGCCACTCGTCCGCTCGGTCGAGGACGGGCTCGCCGGGGTCTGGTCGAGCCTGGGCACCGACGTCGACGTCGCCGCCATTGATCCTCCGCCCGAAACCGATGGGACACCACGATGGTTGTGCAGTGTGCGGTGCGATGACATCGGCCCCGTCATCGAGGCGGCACTCCAATGGGGTCGGCCCAGCCGCATCACGGTCGAGGACACCTGGTCAGCGCGCCGCCCATGACGGATTCGCCACTCACGTTCGCTGAGCTCGCAGCTCGCGACATCGGTGACCTCAAGGGCGTCGGCCCCAAACGCCTCGACGCGCTGCGCTCCATGGAGATCCGCTCGATCCTCGACCTGTTGACGCACTATCCCCGGCGCTACCTCGATCGATCGAGCCGGGCGACTCTTCGCAGCCTCGAACCAGGCGAAACGGCAATGGTCCTGGCGACGGTTCAATCGATCTCGTCTCGCCGGGGCAAGGGCGGGCGAGTCTTCGTGACCGCTTCGGTCAGCGACGAGTCGTCCTCGATGAAGGTGACGTTCTTCAATCAAGCTTGGCGGGAACGTCAGCTTCCGGTCGGCACCGAAGCGATCTTCTTCGGCAAGCTCGAGGTGTTCGCTGGAACCCGCCAGATGACCAACCCAGTGGTGGACCTCGTTGGCAACCGCACCGGTCGAATTCTCCCGGTCTATCCGCAGTCGGAGAAGTCCGGAGTGACCACGTGGGAACTGGGTGACCTCGTAGCGCAGGCACTTCGACGGATCGCGCCACGAGGGATGGCTGACCCGATCCCGCAGGACCTACTGACCCGTTTGGGTCTCGTTGATCGAGGCTCCGCGCTTCGTCTCATTCACGAGCCGTCGACCATGGGCGACACGGTGACTGCCCGTCGCCGGTTGGTGTTCGACGAATTGCTGCGTCTCCAAGTGGCGTTGGTGCATCGCAAACTGACGATCGAGTCGAACGCCCAGGGAATCAGCCACGTGGCGGCGGCTCAGACAGCCGAGAGCGGAATGGTGGCGACCTTTCTCGAGGCGTTGCCATTCTCACCGACTGCCGCCCAAACGCGAGTCATCGCGGAAATCATGGGTGACCTCGTGGGATCGGTTCCGATGCACCGACTCATCCAAGGAGACGTCGGGTCCGGAAAAACTGTGGTGGCGGTGGCGGCACTCCTGGCTGCCGTGGAAGGTGGCCATCAGGGCGCGTTCATGGCCCCGACCGAGGTGCTGGCCGAGCAGCACGGCCGTGCGTTGGCGGGGTTCGTCGACGGCATCACCGTGCCGGCCGGTGACTCGAGCTTGTTCGACGACCGACCCTTGACCATTGCCACGCTCACGGGCCGCGTGCCAGCAGCGGCGCGGCGCTCGATTCTCGCTGGGTTGGCCGACGGCTCCATCGACATCGCCGTCGGTACCCATGCGTTGATCGAGGACACCGTGTCCTTCGCGTCGCTGGGCGTCGTCGTCATCGACGAACAGCACCGATTCGGTGTGGATCAACGGGACGCACTGCGTTCCGTGAACGCCGACGGCACGTCGCCTGACGTGGTGGTCATGACCGCGACTCCGATTCCCCGCACGGCAGCGATGACCGTATACGGCGATCTCGACGTGTCGATCCTCGACGAACTCCCGCCCGGTCGTACACCCATCGAGACGAAGCGTGTCAGCAGCGAGGCTGGGCTCGAGTCGATGTGGTCCGACATTCGCGATCAGATCGCTGCGGGGCGACAGGCCTACGTGGTCTGTCCGCTCGTCGAGGAGTCCGAGAAACTTCAGATCTCCTCGGCGACGGAGACATATGAGGAGCTGTCGGGCGGTCGTCTGGCTGGGCTTCGGCTCGGGCTGTTGCACGGGCGGATGTCCGGCGCCGACAAAGACGATGTCATGAATCGTTTTCGGAGCGGCGGCCTCGACGTGCTGATCGCTACCACCGTGATCGAGGTCGGTGTGGACGTTCCGAATTCGACGGTGATGGTGATTCTCGATGCTGATCGTTTCGGGATCGCTCAGCTTCACCAACTTCGCGGTCGGGTGGGTCGAGGGAGCGCCGCCTCGACGTGCTACCTGGTCGTCAGCGCTGAGGTGTCCGACGATGCCAACGAACGACTCGATGCGTTGGTCGCGACGACCGACGGATTCGAACTCGCCGAAGTCGACCTCGATCTGCGCGGTGAGGGCACCATCATGGGGGCGCGGCAGAAGGGGCGAAACGACCTTCGTCTGGCATCGCTGCGACGGGACCGCGAATGGGTCGAGATCGCTCGTGACGCCGCCTTCGAGTTGCTCGCCGTTCCCGGAGGCTTGGCCTCCCGGCCAGAGTTGGCTGCCGAGCTCCACGCCATGTTGGGCGATGACGACACCGAGTACCTCCTCAAGAACTGACAAAGGTGGAGCGCTGCGCGGGTCTGGTCCTGCGGTGCGACCGAACTCGGAATCTGGTCGGTGGTTGGACAATTGGGCCAAATGGCCCATGCGTCGAGTTGCGCAGAGTCGGTACTGTCGGTGATTCGGTCATCTGACCGCGTTCACCCATCGGCGGGCGGGCGGTGGTGGCTCTTGCTCGCACACAGCTTGGGCCACCACCGAGAGCGCTGTCTCAGTCGTCGTCGAACATCTCGACGTCCCACCGGTCAAGGCAGTCCTCGCAACGGTAGATGACGATGTTGCCCTCGAACTCGCCCTCGTTCTCGATGACGTCGAGCAGATGGCAGCGGCCACCGCAGTCGACGCAGATGATGTTGGCAGGCGGCTCGATGTCGTGACCCTACTGCCGTGATTGGTCGCATCGAATCTGAGCTGCTGTCGTGAGTGTCGCGACCCGTCGGTAGCTTGGACGGCCATGGCGGCACAGCATCACGAGGTGGACGGCGGATGGGGTGACCCATGGCCGACGTTCGAGGATCGTCTGGCGGACGTGTTGTCATCGAACGCGATGCTGACCTTGATGTTGTGGAGGAGCGAGCCGCAACGTGGCGAGGACCCGCAGGCGCACTTGGCACGAGTGGTGGATCACGGGCTCGCTCGGGTCCGCGCTGGGCTCGACTCGGTGACGAATCAGATTCTCGAGTTCACCGTGATCCGCAAGGTGGTGACGCGCGACGAGTTGGCGGCGGAGGCAGAAGGCGTTCCCGCCGAGGAGATCGACCTCCGGGTGCGGCGACTTGCCACCCTCGGACTCGTCGAGTGCCACGGTGAGCTGCTTCTCGTCCAGGATCGCATCGCCAAGAGCGTGGTTCCGCCGCTTCCTGTGTTGCGACAGAGCGCTCATCTCGTGACATCGGAACAGCTTCGCTCGGCGTGTGTGCTGCTCGGGATCCCGGCACCCAAGTTGAAGGGCGACCTGCTCGAGGCGGTGGCCGAGGTGCTCGAGGATCCAGAGCGTCTGCACACGGCGCTCAGCGAACTGGGCCCCAAGTCGTCGCAGGTGTTCGCGGCGCTGTCATCTCGATCGGCGAACCTCGAGTGGCCGGTGGGCGACACCTGGGAGGATCCCCCCGGCTCGGTCGGGGTGTGGGATCTCGATCTTGATCCATCGCTCCTCGTTCGCGGTTTCGGGTCGAACTACGGAGCAGATCGATTGCGCGGGCGATCAGCACTCGAAGATCTCACCGAGCGTTGTCTGATCGGCAAGGGGCACGGCTACCAGGTGTGGATGTGGATGGAGGCTCACGGCGCGGTCCAGGGGGCGATGTTTCCAGTCTGGGCAGTCCCCGGCTCCCCAACGGTTCGGGCCATCGATGAGCCGATCGGCGTGGCCGCTGGAGTGGTGGCGGCCGCCGACCTCTTCGCCGAGTCGTTGGGTGGCGACGAACCAGCGGGCAAGAAGACCGGCGACCGGTTCCCGATGGTCAAGGCCATCAAGGCCGCAAGTGTCGCGGTCGGCATCGACCCGATGATGGGCTCCCTGCTGTGCCACGCCGTCATCGAACTCGGGTTGTTGGTGGCCGTTGATCGACCGCGGACGGGTCGTGGGCGAAGCGTCGAGTACCCGATTGCGTGGGTCGTCAACGGTGAAAGACTGGCGGCGTGGCGCTCGATGCCGCCCGAGCTTCGTTGGCTCGGGCTCGTCCAGGCATGGCTCCTTTCCGACAGTGACCAGCGCAACATCGTCACCCCGTTCATGCGTCGGGTCCTCGCTATCTCGTCGCTGGCCACCCTGGAACCGAGCCAGGGGATCGCGGCGACCGAGGTAGGCGCATGGCTCGAGGATCGACAGGGTTCAGTGGACGTTGGCTCGCGCGAGCGGTCTGCGAACGGGGCAGCAGACGTGGTGGAGGATCTGGTGCGACTCGGCATCTGCAGCGGCGGAGCCTCGATCGGTCTGAGCCACTCCGGATGGGCAATGTTGAGCCCACACGTCGCGGCGGGCGAACCATCGAGCAGTCTGGCCGAGGCATTCCGCGGCGAGGCGACGACCTTCATCGTCCAACCGGACCACACCATCATCGCCTCGTCTGATCTGCCAGCGCCCATGCTCACCATGCTGATGTTGATCGCCGAACGCGAGAGCGACGGCGGGGCCACCGTGTGGCGCCTCTCTGCCTCGAGACTGACCCGGTCCTCCCGCCGACTCTCGTCGTTGGAGGTGGTGGAGTTCCTGCGTGAGCATTCGACCGTCGAGCTGTCCGACAACGTCGTGCGCTTTGTCGAGGATCACGTGGTGTCCACCAAGGTGCTCTCGGTCGGTGAGTGCCTGAGCTATGTCGCCCACGAGGATCCAGCGTTGGTGGCAACTGCCGCAGGTATCGGGCCCGCCAAACTCACGGTGTTGGCGCCAGGCGTGGCCGTGTCGTCCCTCGAGCCGATGAAGTTGCGAGCGGCGCTGGCCGCACGGGGAGTGGTCGTCGAGGTGTCAGGGTCGAGCGATGGTTCGGGGACGAGCATCGACAACGGTCACCTCATCGCTCCGAGTCGGCAGGTGTACCAGCCGGCCGCGAGCACGACGATGATCGAGCCACTCCCTGTCCCGCTCGGTCCGGGAGTGGTTGCCTCCCTGGCTCGCCATCACGGATCGAGCGCTGCGGGTTCCCCGACATCGTCAACTCCGACACCATCAAACCCGACATCGTCAACCTCGCGCCCGTCGCGATCGAAGGGCTCGTCATGACCGACCCACTGAATCCCTTGATCGTCCAAGGGGACCTCACCGTCCTGCTCGAGATCTCCAGCCCCAAAGCCGGCGACGCCCGCGCAGCGCTGGCTCGATTCGCCGAGCTCGAAAAGGCACCGGAACACGTCCACACGTATCGGATATCACCGCTGTCGTTGTGGAACGCTGCGGTATCGGGCCTGTCGCCGGGCGACGTCGCGATGACCCTGACAGGTTTCGCGAAGTATCCCGTTGCGCCGTCGGTGCTCGCCGAGGTCCACGATCAGATGGGTCGCTACGGCCGTCTTCGACTCATCCGAGATCATGACACCGCCGCGTTGGCGCTCACGTCGGCTGAGCCCGCACTGATCGAAGAGGTCTCGCGCGACAAACAGGTCGCAGCGCTGCTGGGCGCACGCCTCGACGGCAACCGCTTCGCGGTGCGCGTGGGTGATCGCGGCTTGTTGAAGCAGGCCTTGTTGCGGCTGGGCTGGCCGGCGGCGGACGAGGCCGGCTACGACGAGGCGGATCGCCTCGATCCCATCGAGTTGCGTGCCCATCTCCGGAGCTATCAGGGCGATGCGTTGGCGGCGTGGTGGTCTGACGGCGGCGAAGCCGGCGGCAATGGTGTACTGGTCCTCCCATGTGGCGCTGGCAAGACCATCATTGGGTTGGCGGCGCTGGCGACGGCGGGCCTGCACACCCTGATCATTGCCACATCGATTTCCTCCGCTCGCCAATGGAAGCGCGAATTGCTCGAAAAGACCGACGTCGATCCCTCGCTCGTGGGGGAGTACTCGGGGGAGCACAAGGACATTCGACCGATCACCATCGCCACGTACCAGGTCCTCACCTGGGCGAAGCGCGGTGTTCCCAAGGACGCCGACATCTTCGAACGGCATCCCCATCTGGCGCTCTTCGATGAGCACAAGTGGGGGCTGGTCATCTACGACGAGGTGCATCTCCTGCCAGCGCCGGTGTTCCGCGCCACAGCTCGGATCCAGGCCATCCGTCGATTGGGTCTGACGGCGACCCTCGTTCGAGAGGACGGTCGAGAATCCGACGTCTTCAGCCTCATCGGACCGAAGCGTTTCGACGCCCCGTGGAAGGAACTCGAACTGCTGGGTTGGATCGCTCCCGCAACGTGCATCGAGATTCGGGTGGCACTCAGCGACGAGCAGCGGATGCGTTACGCCACGGCGGAGCCCGAGGAACGGCATCGGGTGGCGGCCACCGCTTCGGGCAAGCTCCGAGTCCTCGAGGATCTCCTCGAGGTCCACCGCGAGGATCGGGTCCTCATCATTGGTCAGTTCCTCGAACAGCTCGATCGTGTCGCTGATCGTCTCGATGCCCCCATCATCACCGGGCGAACGCCGCAGCGAGCGCGAGAGGAGCGCTTCGATGCATTCCGGAGGGGCGAGATTCCCGTCTTGGTCGTCTCGAAGATCGCCAACTTCTCCATCGACCTCCCCGAGGCCAACGTGGCCATCCAGATCTCAGGTCAGTTCGGCTCGCGCCAAGAAGAGGCGCAACGACTCGGACGCATTCTCCGTCCCGATGGTGGGCAGGCGACGTTCTACTCGCTGGTGACGGCCGAGACCGTTGAGCAGACCTTTGCGCTGAACCGACAGCGTTTCCTGGCTGAGCAGGGCTACACCTACGAGATCCGCGACGCATGAGGGTGGTCGCTGGCGCCGCTCGTGGAATTCGTCTGACCGCACCGACGGGTACTTCCACTCGGCCCACGTCGGACCGGGTCAAGGAGTCGTTGATGAATTCGTTGCAGTCGCACATGGAGCTCGACGGCTGCGCTGTGGCCGACCTCTACTGCGGCTCCGGAGCGTTGGGGATCGAGGCGTTGTCTCGGGGTGCGGCGTCCTGCGTGTTCGTTGATTCCGATCCGCGTGCAGTGAAGGCCACGATCGACAACTTGGAGCGAACCCACCTCGCCCAGCTCGCAACGGTGGTCCAACGAGACGTTGCGGGGTGGCTCGACGGGGCGCCACCGATCGATGTCGTGCTCGCCGACCCACCCTACGATTTCGTCGGCTGGGAATCGTTGCTGGTCACGGTCAACTCGTCGTGGGTCGTCACCGAATCCGATCGGGAACTGTCAGTCGCTTCGGGATGGGAGCTGCGACGGTCCCGTCGCTATGGCACGACATGGGTCCAGCTGCTGCAACGATCGGTCTGACGCCGGCGACCGACTGGACGGGCGGCCCAAAGGAGGGGCCAGGACGGTCTGAGCACGACAATTTTCCGACAGTGTTGCTGGACTGAGCGAGCCGGGCACTACCGTTTGGGTTCCCCAGTCGCCGAACGAGGAGCCCCGGTGACCATCGTCTTGTATCCCGGATCTTTTGATCCGATCCACAACGGCCACGTCGAGATCATCGAAACCGCGTCGCGTCTGTTCGACCGCGTCGTCGTTGCGGCAGTTCGAAACCCATCGAAGGGGCAGGCGTTGTTCGATCTCGAGGAACGCAAGGAACTGATCGGCGAGGCCACCGTGCACCTCGGCAACGTCGACGTCACGATGTTCAGCTCGCTCGTGGTCGACCTGGCTCGGGACATCGGCGCGCACTTCATCGTCAAGGGCCTCCGCGCCGTGTCTGATTTCGAATCTGAGTTGCAGATGGCCCAGATGAACAAACGGATCAGCGGCGTGGACACGCTGTTCATCCCCACCACGTCGTCGCATTCATTTCTGGCGTCCCGGCTCATCCGTGAGATCACACGCTTCGGTGGCGATACTGACTCCATGGTTCCACCGTGTGTCGCCACCCGCCTCAAGGAGCGTCTGACTCGATGACTGATCTCGATCCCACCGCCGCCCCCACTGCTCCAGCAGACACCGAAGCCATTCTTCGGCAGCTGTTCGAGATGGTCGAGACAGCACGCAACCTGCCGATGTCCACCTCGGTTCGTGTCGAACGCGACGAGGTCCTCGACCTGATCGAGGAGGCCGTCAACCGGCTCCCCGACGAGTTGCGAGCCGCTCGATGGCTGCTCAAAGAACGCGAGGAGTTTCGCGCCAAGACTCGCCGGGAAGGCGATGAGGTGATCGCCGAGGCAACGGAGCGCGCTGCTTCCATGGTGGCGCGAACCGAAGTGGTCAAGGTGGCGGAAGCGCGTGCCCGCGACATCATCGATGCCGCCGACGCCAGTGCTCGCCACATGATGCATGAGGCCGAGGACTACTGCGATCAGAAGCTGGCCAGCTTCGAGGTGATCCTGGACAAATTGGGGCGGACCGTTGCCGCTGGTCGTCAACGACTCGCCGCGACCGTCGAGGAGATGGAGTTGACACCTGACGATCACGAAGGCAACGACTTCTTCGATCACGAGCTGGACTGATGTCGCGGGAGATCGAACGCCCCCGGGTGGACGTTGCTGCGCTCCGACGTCGCCCGGGTGCACAGCTCGACGTCGAACGCATTCTCAACACGGGCGTGCTGAAGCTGATCGAGACGGTGGTCGCCGCCGGGACGCCCATCGAGGTTCATCTCGGCCTGGAGGCGATCTCTGGAGGGGTGCAGGTACGGGGAACTGTCGACTCGACGTGGGTCGGGGAGTGCCGCCGGTGTCTTGAACCGACGTCGGGAGCGGTGCACTGCGACGTGTCCGAGCTCTTCGCTGACGATGCCGTCGAAGGTGAGACGTACCCCATCACCAACGAGGTCATCGACCTCGAAGAACTGGCGCGAGACGTCATCATGCTCGATCTTCCGGTGGCTCCCTTGTGCTCGTCAGACTGTCCCGGGCCGCTCCCCGACGTGTTTCCCGTGACCGTCGAAGTCGATGACTCTGTTGGCATCGTAGTGAATGCACCGCTGGACCCCCGATGGGCGGCTCTTGATGTACTGCGCGAACCAAGCGGCGGCCCAGACGCTGCAGCGCTCGGTGGAGCGAACTGAACAGATCCCGAGGGTGGTTCGATTTGTCGGAGGAGGCAACGCTTCCGCTAGGGTTTGAGTTCCTTCCCGGGCGGTCTCGCGCCCAGGATTCCGTCCGAATCAGGAATCACCATGGCAGTCCCGAAGCGAAAGATGTCGAAGTCGAAGACCCGGATGCGTCGGGCTTCGTCATGGACGCTCAAGACACCGTCGCGGAGCACCTGCCCCCGCTGTGGAATCACCAAGCTTCCCCACGTGGTGTGCGGAAATTGTGGTTGGTACCACGGCCGCCAAGCGATCGACGTCGACTGACACCTCAACTCAGCTTTCTGCGTCAGAGCATTGCCGGAATCGTGCGATGAGCTCGCTCCCGGTTGCGCTCGACGCCATGGGTGGAGATCTCGCTCCCCATGCCACCATCGAGGGGGCGCTCGCAGCAAGCGCTCTGGGAATCGGCGTCCTGCTCGTCGGTGATCCGGACCGCCTCGCTCCCGTACTGGGCGCCAGGAGCGGGCTCACGATCGTGTCGGCACTCGAGGTGATCGGCATGGCCGATGATCCCGGTCGCGCCTTGCGAAACAAGCGGGACGCTTCGGTGACGAGGTCAGCCGAACTGGTACGTGACGGTCGAGCGTCCTCGATGGTCAGCGTCGGGAATACGGGTGCTGCGTTCGGCGCGGCCATGCTGCGGATGGGACGGCTCTCAGGGGTCCGGCGGCCGTCGGCGGCAGCCCTTCTTCCCATTCCATCGATGCCCGGCCGTCGAATGATTCTGAGCGACGCCGGTGCCAACATCGCCGCCACACCCGACATGTTCGAGCAGTTCGCTGTACTCGCAGCGATTGCCGCCCGGTCGATCCTGGGGGTGGATGCTCCGGCAGTCGGAATTCTGAGCATCGGCGAGGAGTTCGGCAAGGGCAATGATCTGGTGATCGAAGCTGCTGAACGTCTGGCCTCGAGCGCGCCGCTGCGTCGTGTCGGCGCTCGATTCGTCGGCAACGCCGAGGGCCGAGACATCATCTCTGGACGGTTCGACGTGGTTGTCACAGACGGCTTCACCGGCAACGTGGCCCTGAAATCGCTTGAAGGCGCAACCGCCGAGATTGCATCGCTGGTTCGCAAGCATCTTCGAGCGGCCGGAGTCGACCTCCCTGGCCTGAGCGCGGAACTCGAACGTACGACGAACCCCGAGATCCACAATGCAGCCATCCTGTTGGGGATCGACGGCGTGTGCATCGTGGGCCACGGTTCATCCACTGCAGTTGGAATCCAACATGCCATCGAGGTAGCCCACGAGCTCGCCTCGTCGGGCCTGGTCGGCGCGGTGACAGCGCAGTTGTCCCGATCCTCGCACGGCTGACCTCATGTTTCAGCGCATGTCGGTGTCTTTTGATGCATCACCTTCCCCCGAAGGGGCTCAGCTAGGATATCGGCAGTCGCTCCGCAGGTCGTCGAGCGTCGGAACGAGGAGAAGTTGTCGTGCCCGCTGAGACGCACACACAAAGTGCTCCGCTCGATCGGGAGGCTGTTGCACGGCTGATCAAGGAGCGCTTGGCGGAGATCCTCGAGATCGATCCGGGGCAGATCGTGGAGACGGCTCGATTCTCAGAAGATCTCGGCGCTGATTCGTTGGCCTTGATCGAACTGGTCGAAGCGATTGAAGAGGAACTGGGCGAGCGTACGGTCGGATTCCGGATCGACGACGACGACCTCGATGATCTCGAGACCGTACGGGATGCGGTGGACTATGTCGTTGCTCGACTCGACTGAGGTGCTGGTGGATCTCGCACACGAACTCGGCACTCACGTCGGCTATGTATTCACCGATCCCGCCCTCGCTGAACTGTCGCTTCGCCACCGCTCTTGGTGCAGCGAGAACGGTGGCGTCGAGTCAAACGAACGACTTGAGTTCCTGGGCGATTCCGTGCTCGGTCTCGTGGTCACCGATCGATTGTTCCGTCGACTCTCCGACGCTACCGAGGGGGCGCTGGCCCGTCAACGCGCTGAGCTGGTGAATTGGCGGCTCCTGGCAATGCTCGCCCGCGATCTGGGTATCGGACCCTTGATCCGACTCGGGCGTGGCGAAGCCGCCACCGGGGGCGCCGATAAGGCGTCGATCCTGGCGGACGCCATCGAGGCGGTCATTGGTGCGATCTACCTCGATGGTGGACTCGAGGTTGCTGGTGACGTGGTGCTCCGATGGCTCGCACCGTCGATCGATGCGGCGATCGCTGGCGAGTTCACCGATTTCAAATCGAGACTTCAGGAGCGTGCTGCTGAGGTCGTCGGCGCCATTCCGTCCTATGTTGTGTCGGAATCGGGCCCGGACCACTCGAAATGGTTCTCGGCCACAGTGCAGGTCGGCGAGAGTGTGTCTGGCCGAGGTGAAGGTTTCACCAAGAAAGAAGCCGAGCAGGCAGCTGCTCAACTCGCGTTCAGCGAGTTGGTCGATGCCGAGCCACGAACTGTCGAGGCGTCAGCCGTCGAGATGGCACGTGTCGAGCTGGGAAATGGGTTCCTCGTGAACGTCGAGGAACCCGAGAAGGGAACAGACCATGGCTGAGCTCCCAGAGCTGGAGACCCTCCGACGCGAGGCCGACAAGGACCTCGGTGGACGGAAGGTGAAATTGGTGGATGTTGTCGTTCCCTCGGCGGTGAAGCGAAACACCAACAAGAAGGTGTTCGCCACCCACCTCGACGGCGTGAAGCTGAGCAAGGTGACCCGCGTCGGCGAGTCGCTCATCGTCGACCTCGACTCGGGTGAGGCGCTCTGCATCCGCTTGGGTGACACCGGTCGCCTGGTGCGCGCCCAGAGCAAGGAAGCCGCGCCCAAGGGATTGATGGTGACGCTGACGTTCACCCAACACGGCGGTCTGCGTCTCATCGACCCGGGCAAGTCGGCCGAGATGTACGTCGTCGCGAAGGAGGACGTAGCGGCGTCCGCTGGCCTGACGGGATTCGATCTAGCAGACGATCCGATCTCGTGGACTGCGTTCGGCGAGCGGCTGCTTCGTCAGACCGGCAAACTCAAGGCGATCCTGATGGATCCGAATTTCCTCGTCGGCGTCGGACCGCTCTACTCCGACGAGATTCTCTTCGAGGCGGGGCTGCGCTACGACCGCCTCAGCCGGTCCTTGTCCACGCAGGAGATTCGGCGGCTCTACCGGGCGACCGTGGAGATCGTGCACGAGGGCATCAAACATGGCGGCGCCACCGTTGGCGAGGATGGCTGGAGGAACCTCTCAGGTCAGTCCGGCGGTTACCAGCAATTCTTGTCGGTCTACAAACGCGACGGCGCCATGTCGCCTCGGGGTCGGGGCACCGTCACGAAGTCGAGGTTCGGCTCCGGGTACACCTACTACTGTGAGCAGACCCAAATGTGATGGGACGCACACCACCGGACCGACGACCTCAGTGCGATGGCTGTGCTGCCAGCAGCGCAGTGGCCGCCGGTTTTGACTACATCTGACGACAGGGCGGCGGGGAGTCGTACGTGTATCTGAAGCACCTCCAGATCAAGGGGTTCAAGTCATTCGCCGAGGGTGCGTCTCTGCACCTCGAACCGGGGGTGACGGTCGTGGTCGGGCCGAACGGCTCGGGCAAGTCCAATGTGGTTGACGCCATTGGTTGGGTGCTCGGCGCGCAGGCGCCGTCGGCCGTTCGCAGCCAGAAGATGGACGACGTCATCTTTGCGGGCTCAACCAAGCGTCCAGCTCTCGGGCGTGCTGAGGTGTCGCTCACGATCGACAACACGTCGGGCATGCTTCCCATCGACTTCACCGAGGTCACGATCAGCCGTACCCTCTTCCGCTCGGGCGACAGTGAGTATGCGATCAACGGGGTGCCGTGCCGACTCCTCGACATCTCTGACCTTCTGTCGGATTCGGGTGTCGGTCGCCAGCAACACGTGATCATTTCACAGGGCCAGATCGATGCCGTGCTGAACGCCCGCCCCGAGGAACGACGTTTGATCATCGAGGAGGCGGCAGGCGTCCTCAAGTTCCGTCGACGTAAGGAAAAGGCCGAGCGACGACTCGCGTCAACCGAAGCGAACCTGACCCGCATCCAGGACCTGCTGCGAGAGGTGCGCCGGCAACTCCGTCCGCTCGAACGTCAAGCCAGCGCGGCCCAGCGTCACGGGGCCGTCGTGGCCGAACTGAATGCGTTGAAGATCCACCTCGCCGGACGCGAGTTGGCCAGACTCCGCACGACCCTGGCCGATTCGCACACCACCCAAGCTGATCTTCGCCAGACCGAGCGGCGAATCCGGGGGACGCTTTCGCATCTCGATGCTCAGGTCTTGGCAACAGAAGCACAACTCTCTGCCATGGGCGGGCCGGATTCCTCCGACGCGCTCCTTCGCTATGAGTCACTGCGCGAACGAGCTCGCGGTCTCACCGCAGTGATTGCCGAGCGCCGACGAGGTGTTTCGCTGGAGCAGTCGACCTCGATCGATCAGACCGTCGTTGCGAACCTCGAAGCCGAGGTGGCTCAACTCCGCATCGATCTTGCCGTTGTCGACGGTGAGCGAGCCGCACTGTCCGACGACCACGAGTCGCTGGCATCGGCGGTTGCCGAACTCGAAGGCCTTCGCGCCGACTTCGAGCGTCAATGGGCAGGGGGTATCGATGCTGCCTCCACGGAGATGGCGGAGGTTCGATCCGAGATCGCATCGATGACCACGTCGATCGGACGGTCCGAAGCCGACCTGTCGAGGCTGCGACTTCGTGGGGAGGCCGCCGAGACACGTCTACGCCGCCTGCACGCCGAACGCGGTCGTCTCGATCAACAGATCGAGGATGCCGTTGGAGTCGAGCCAGCGCTCGCGGAAGCGGCATCCGTCGCGCTGAAGCGGGCGGCGACTGCTGAGGAAGAGCTCGCGCGCGTCAGCGTCGAGGCCGACGCCGCATCGCAGGATCGACATCGATGGTCGGCCCGTGCCGAGGCGCTGACCATGGCGCTCGATCAGGCCCGATCCGCTGCCGGCATAGCGGCCTTGGAGGATCTGCCGGGTCTCGTCGGGACGTTGCTCGATGTCATCGAGATCGAGCCGGGAGCAGAGTCAGCCGTCGAGGCGGCATTGGCTGAGGCACTATCGGCGGTCGTTGTGGATTCCCCGACCGCTGCGCGAGCTGCGCTCGATCGTCTGGCGGAACTCGGTGAGGCCGGTGCCGTGTTGGCGCTGGGCAACATCGCGCCGACATCGCTCGCCGCTGTCCCGGCGACGCAACTCGTCTCGAACCAGGCGGTCCGCCCACTCCGTGACGTGGTGTCATCGAGCGCCGCGGGAGTGGATGCGCTGCTGGACCAGTTGCTGGCTGACACCGTGTGGTTCGACGGTGTCTGGCAGGACGCCTTGGACGTTGTCGCCGTCCGCCCATCACACATCGTGGTGACGACCGCCGGTGATCGGTTCAGCGCGGCGGGCTGGATCATCGGACGCGGGTCGGTTGGTGCCACCGGGGCGGCCCTGGCCGAGGCGCTCGATGCTGCGGAAGCAGCTTCACAGGCGTCGCAACTTGCCGATATCGCCATGGTCGAGGCCAAGACCGAGGTGGCCAGTTCGCGTGAGCTGGTGACACAGACGACTCGTTCGCTGAGTGAGGCACGGTCCTCGTGCGCCGCTGCCCAGGTGGCCGTCGAACGCCTTGGCGCCGAGCTGGAGGACACTCAGCGTGACGCGGCGGCGAGCGCTCAGCATTGTGCCGATCTCGAGACCCGACTGACCGACGAGGTGGTCGCGCTGGCGCGGCTCGAGGAACGTCTTCCAGCCCTCCTGGCCGCAGAGTCGGACCGGACCGCCCGGGAAGCCGAGCTGAACGCCGCACGGTTGGACCTCGACGCGGCGTCGGCAGAGGTCGGGACAGAGCGCAGCGATGTCGAGCGTCGAAGCGCCGCCATCGAGGAACGCCGGCGATCCGTCGTCGATCGGATCGCTGGGATCGAGGAGCGCCTGGTGCACCTCGAGGCCGAACGGACGACAGCGGCCCAACGCCGGACGGAGTTGGTGGCCATCGGCGACGTGCTCGATCGTCTCACGGCGTTCGTGGCGGTCCGCACCAACTCGATCGATGAAGTACTCGTCGACCTTCGGGCCCAACGCCAGCGCCATTCCGAACGAACGAGGGCGGTCACGACCCGCCTGGACGAGCTCCGACGTTCGAGGTCCGACGCCGAACGGGAACTCGAAGTCGTACGAGAACGTCTCCAACGGACCGAGATCGCGGATGCGGAGACCAATCTTCGCCTGGAGGGCGCAACGGAAGCGTTACGTCGCGACTTCGACTGCGAGCCCGATGTCGCAATCGTTGCACTCGAGCCCGAGGTGGCCGACGGAACGACAGCGGTGGCACGAGCGCGTGAGCTGGATCGCGAGGTCCGTCTCATGGGCCCGATCAACCCCTTGGCGCTCGAGGAGTTCGCAGCGCTTTCCGAACGAAATGAGCTACTGGAATCCCAACTCGAGGACATTCGTTCAGCGCGTCGGGAACTCTCCAAGGTGATTCGAGCGGTGGACGATGAGATCGTCTCGGTCTTTGCGGCCGCCTACTCCGACGTGGAAGCCAACTTCGTCCATCTCTTCTCCACGCTCTTCCCTGGCGGCACCGGAGCGCTGCGGCTCACCGAGGCGCATGACCTCTTGAACTGCGGGATCGAGATCGAGGCGAAACCGTCGGGCAAGAACGTCAAGAAACTGTCGTTGCTGTCAGGCGGCGAGCGTTCGCTGACGGCACTGGCGTTCCTGTTCGCCATCTTCCGGAGCCGTCCGTCGCCGTTCTATGTCATGGACGAGGTCGAGGCTGCGCTGGACGATGTCAACCTCCATCGGTTCCTCGGGCTGGTCCAGGAGTTCCGCAACGACGCCCAGCTGATCATCGTCAGCCATCAGAAGCGCACGATGGAGGCAGCAGACGTCCTCTACGGCGTCACGATGGAACCAGGCGGATCGTCCAAGGTGATCAGCGAACGGGTGGCGTCGGTCCTCGACTGATCGCTGTGCGCCGATGGCCATGCCAGGCAAACCCCAGCGGGTACTCAGCTGGGCGAATCAATGGTCGTCGGGCTCGCCTCGGTGGTGGTCGGGTTGGCAGCGTCGCGTTTGGCTTGCTCGATACCGGTCCTGCACACCTTGGTGATCGACGACAACCTGGCATCGTCGGTGTCGTTGAGCGACGTCGAACGAGACGCCGTCTCCAAGAGCTGTGAGTCACCGGCGATTGCGTCGTAGATGCAGCCCGCCAGTGCTTCGTCCGCCTTGTCCGGACCGCTGGTCACGGCGATCAGTTGCTGAATGAAGTCGCCTCGGGAGACCGGGTCGTCGCCGCACGATGTCAGCATCGGCAAGGCGACACAGGCGACGAGTCCGAGAGCGAGTCGATGGCGGAGTCGGGTCACGGCGAACACGGTACCGGTGAGCGGGCTGCGCCAGCGCACAACCTGAGCTCGGCCCAGTTTCTTTCCATCGTTGACCGGGTCATGGAATCCGTTGGAAGAAGGCCAGCGACGCGAGACTGCTCAGCGCCATCAGTGCCATGGCCACCACGAAGTACCTGAAGGTGACCTCGACCTTTTCGACCTCGTAGCCGATGGAGCTCCCCAACTTGGAGTACACGGCGCTCAGGTCCTCGGCGCTCTCTGCCAGGAAGGTATCTCCGCCGGTCCCGTCCGCCAGCTCCGCCAGAGCTTGAGCATCCACCGGAACCGAGACGGTGACGTTCTCGCCAGAGTTCGGATCCTGGACCGAGATCACGCCGTCTGGGGTCCCGTAGGCAATGGTCCACACCGGCACGCCAGCCTTCTTGGCTATGGGAATGGCTTCCTCCGTGGGTGTCCCCACCGTGGTGGAACCGTCGCTCAGCAGCACGATCACGGCGGGCACGGCTTTGCCGTCTTCGCCCTTGGGCACCTCGGCGATCAAGTCGAGAGAGGCTTGAACGGCGTCGCCGATGGCGGTGCCCTGTCGGAGCTTGAGCTTGTCGATCGATTGCTTCACCCGACTTCGATCGGTGGTCGGATCCACGTCGACCCGAGCTCCGGTGTCGAAGGACACGAGTCCCAGGTTGAGTGTTGCGGGCAGGGAATCGACGAAGGTCTTCGCCGAGGTCTTGGCCGCCTCGATACGACTCGGCGAGACATCGGTGGCCTTCATCGACAAGGACGTGTCCATGGCGAGGATGATGGTTGCCCGATTCTTGGGCACCCGCTCGTCCTTGAACGGCTGAGCAACGCCGAGCGTCCCGACTCCGAGTCCCATGAGGAACATCGCGGCGGTGATGTGGCGACCGATCCCAGGTCGTCGTGGCGCGATCTGGTCGATGAGCCGGTTGGAGGAAAAACGAACCACGAACTTGCGGCGACGCAGCAGCGTCCAGATGTAGACCCCGACGAAGAGCAGCAGGCCGAACAGGAGCCAGAGTCGGCCCGGGTGGAGAAAGGACCAAGTCATCGGTGGGCTCCTACGGAGGCGGTGTTGGCGCGACGGCGCTTCTGTGACGAGACATGGCCGGCGAGTACCGCCAGCCAGTCCCCGTCGGTGGACAGTCGGACGTGTTGGGAACCACTTCCGATGATGGCGGCGTGGGTCTGCTGGCGTCGTTCGAACGCGGCGGCAGCGAAGCGCTCACGCACTGATCGCTGATTCGTGTTGACCTCCCGGACGCGCCCCGTCTCGGTGTCCATCAGCGCGAGCACGCCCACGGCTGGAAGCTCCGATTCTCGGGGGTCGACGACCTCGATACACAGGACTTCATTCCGGATGTTCAACGCGCCGAGGCCATGACCCCAGCTCTCGATGTCATCGAGGAAGTCGCTGACGACGACGATGAGTCCTCGTCGACGGAGCACCGTTCCCGCTCGTGCCAATGTGGCGCCGAGATCGACGTGTGTCTGGTCGGGGTCGGCGGGCCCGTCCGCCGTGTGATATCGGAGGATCTGTGCGAGCACGCTGAGAACGTGTCGGCGGCCCTGTCGGGCGGGAACCGTGACGATCCCGTCAGGGCCCGAGATGAGCGCTCCGAGACGGTTGCCGCCCCGAGTGGTCAGTAGGCCCACCGCGGCAGCCCCGCTCAGCGCCAGATCTGCTTTGGTCATCTCCGCGGTGCCGAACTCGAGGCTGGCCGAGCGATCCACGATGAGCCACGTCTCGAGTTCGCGATCAGCGATCGTGGCCCGGATGTGAGCGCTCCCTGTCCGAGCGGTGACATTCCAGTCCATCTGCCGAACGTCGTCCCCCGGGTGGTATCGGCGGGCCTCGCCGGGCTCGGAGCCGTGTCCCGGTACCAGCCCGCGGTGGTCTCCATGCAGGAGGCCGTCGAGTCGACGCGAGACATCGAGTTCCAGGCGACGCAGCACCGACGAGATCCGGGGGTCTGTCAGCGCGGAGGACTCGAGCGGGGCGTCGCCGGAGCGATGTGGCGTTGGTGGAGGGCGACCCGGCGCGCCAGGAGCGGTCAAGGCTGGGCCGCCCAGGCGGTCGAATCGGTGGGCGCCCCGTACCAGGCGTCGGATTGCTGGGCCTGGGTGGGTGTGACTCGAGGGGCGGCCACAGTGGTCAGGAGTCGAGCGAGGATCGCCTCGGCATCGATGCCCGCGGCGAGCGCCTCGTAGGACAGAACGAGCCGATGTCGTAGGACCTCGGGTGCCACGTCGAAGGTGTCCTGCGGAATGACGTAGGACCGACCGCGGAGCAACGCCATCGCCCGCGAGGCGCGAACGAGCCCGATCGACGCGCGTGGGCTGGCTCCGAACTCGAGGTAGGGGATGATGTCGGCGAGGTTGAAGTTCTCGGGGTTGCGAGTGGCGAGCACGAGGTTCACGGCGTATTCGAGGACCGATCGGTCGACGTAGACCTGGTCGGCCGCCGCCTGCAACGCCATGACGGTCTCGGGTTGCACCACCTGTGCTGCCTCAGGGGTCCGGATTCCTACCCGTTGAACGATCTCGACTTCCTCATGAGGGGTGGGGTATCCCAGCAGGATCTTCATGAGAAAACGATCCCGTTGAGCCTCCGGCAGCGGGTACACGCCCTCGCTCTCGATCGGATTCTGCGTGGCGAGCACCAAGAACGGATCGCCCATTGGGTGGGTGACGCCGCCGATGGTCACCTGTTGCTCGGCCATCACTTCGAGCAGCGCCGACTGCACCTTGGCGGGCGCTCGATTGATCTCGTCAGCCAGGACGAAGTTGGCGAAGATGGGACCGAGTTCGATGTCGAACGATTCGCTCGATGCTCTGAAGATCCGCGTACCGACGATGTCTGCGGGCAGGAGATCTGGGGTGAACTGGATGCGAGCGAAGGTTCCCCCGACGGTTCTCGCTAGCGTCTCGGCCGAGAGTGTCTTGGCGAGGCCGGGCACGCTCTCCAACAGCGCATGCCCCCGGGCGATCAGGCTGACAAGCAGGCGCTCGATCGCGCGGTCCTGGCCCACGATGACCTTGCGCATCTCGAAGAGGATCTGTTCGCAGGCACCGATGGCTGCGTCCGCCGGCAGCGGCGCCAACGCCGAAGTGGTCGCGGACGGGTTGGCATCCGACGCGTCGGGACCTGACTGGAAACTCACGAGATCGCTCCTTGCCGGTCCCGGGGTCAGGCCGACTCCCATACGGTACGGCGAGGAGCGGGTGAAGTGGCGTCAGTCGTTGCGTCGGATGGTCGTGTCCAGTTCGTCGACCACCAGGTTGAACGAGGCAGTGGTGAAGGTTCGGCCGACGACAGGGCCATCCAGGCTCGAGTCGTTCTGAACCGAGTAGCCGGCGTCCCAGAAAACCGTGGCCGTCACGGAGTAGGTACCTGGGGCGTCGAACATCACGACGCAGAGATCAGCGACATTGGCGTCGGGGGTGAACGGCCGCCACGGATCCTCGCACTGGAGGAGCTGATCGCCGAATGGTTCTTGACCGGACACCATCAGGATCGCCATGGTCGGAATACCCACTGCGAAGATCGGCATTGCGTTCAGTGTCGTCTTGTACACGCTGAATTCTCGGGGCGTGGTGAGCCACACATAGGTCGGGATCCCCACGAAGGCGCGCTCGACGGGACTGTGGGCGATCTCCGGAGTCGGGAATTGGAACTCCTGTTGGGCGGTCGTGTCAGTGTCGCTCGGGGGTGCCAATGCCGTCAGTCGTCGAAGGCTGGACACGCGACCGGACGTTCGCTCGATGCACTGACGCCAGTACGTTTGGCCGGGGATCAAGGATGGCTTCGGGATCGCCACGGAGCCTCGGTGCCCACCGGCGTCGACGTAATAGCGACAGGTGTAGCGCGACGTTCCCGTGGAACCGTGACCGGGAGTCGACTGGTGGTCATCGACACCAACGATGATCCCGCCCGCCGTCACCGAGGCTCTGGTCCTGGGTTTGGAGAGCCCCTGCCCCGACCCGGTACTGGCTGCCGACGGGAGGCTGGCACAGCCCACGATCACGCCGGTCACCAGCACCCGAGTGAACCATCGACGTGTGTGGCGCCTCGGGCGCCGTTTGATGGTCGTGTGGTGCTCTTTCACGCTGTTTCATGATAGTTGAATGGATCCCCCGTAGACAAGGTGCTCCCTTGATTGCGCATTCAGGCGGTGAGAATGATCCTCACGCTCACGGCGCTTTTCCTCGACTCGGTGGGCTGTGTGCAGAAGCATGCGCCCTAGGGTGGCGCCCATGCTCATGGTGTTCATTTTGATCGGCGTTGCCGTCGTGGCCGTCTCACTGGTCGGGTTCGTCGTCCTCACACGCGGCAACGATCGAAGGGAGGCGATCGAGCCAGGCGCGCTGATCGTCATCGACCGGCCCGACGCTGACCCGTCGACGGCCCTCGACAGCGAAGGTGTCACCGCGCTGGATGAACCGTCCGGGATCGCCGAAATTTCAGCAGTCTCTGACGCGTCGGTCGAGGAGTTGGAGCGCCCGCGGCTGCGAGATCGACTCGGCAAGGCGCGATCCGTGTTCTCCGGAGCGTTTGCCTCCATTCGCGGCCGCTCGGCAATCAACGACGAGGTCTGGGACGATCTCGAAGAGGCCCTCCTCCGAGCCGACGTCGGTATCGGTCCCACCACGGAACTCCTCGATGCTGTTCGCGCCCGGGTACGCGACGGGGGGATCGAGGGAACCGACGAACTGCTCGATGTGGTGAAAGCAGAGATGCTGGCTCGGCTCGAGGGCCCGGTCCCGCTCGATATCGGCGTGGAGCAACCGGGGATCTGGTTGTTCGTTGGGGTGAACGGCGTCGGCAAGACCACCACCATCGGCAAGCTCGGGCGCCGCCTGACCGACGAGGGGCACACGGTGGTCATGGCCGCCGGCGACACCTTTCGCGCGGCAGCGGCTGAACAACTCGGAACCTGGGCGGAGCGATGTGGTGCAGCGTTCGTACGTGGCGCTGAGGGTGGTGATCCCTCGTCAGTGATCTTCGATGGTGTCGCCCACGGAGCGGCCATCGGGGCCGACATCGTCCTGTGCGATACGGCTGGGCGGTTGCACACCAAGTCGAACCTGATGGACGAGCTGTCGAAAGTTCGACGTGTTGCCGACAAGGGAGCTGGTGCCGTGACCGAAGTGCTGCTGGTACTCGATGCCACCACCGGTCAGAACGGGCTCGTCCAAGCGCGTCAGTTCACCGAGGCGGTCGAACTCACCGGCGTGGTGCTCACGAAACTGGACGGCTCGGCCAAGGGTGGCATCGTGTTCGCCATCGCTTCGGAGCTGAAGATTCCCGTCAAGCTCGTGGGCGTGGGCGAGAGCGCTGGCGATCTGGTCGACTTCGACCCCGTTGAGTTCGTCGACGCATTGTTTGCTCGCGAGTAGCGGCTTCGCTCACGCACGCAATGTGGCGGGAGATGTGGCGGGGGAGATGTGGGGGCACAGTGGCGCTAGCGGTGGGGGAGTCCTCGTCCCGGTCGGAGTTCGAAGCAGACCTCGGTAGTATCCACGACGATGTTCGAGACACTGTCTGACCGCTTCGACGGCATTTTCCGTCGGCTCCGAAACCAATCGCGCCTCACGGAGGCCGACGTCGACGATGTGCTTCGGGAGATACGCGTTGCGCTGCTCGAGGCCGACGTCAACGTCGGCGTCGTTCGGACCCTCCAGCGTCGGATCCGCGAGCGGTGTATCGGGGTCGATCTCGATGGTCCGCTCACCTCAGCACAGGTGGTCATCAAGGCCGTCAACGATGAGCTCACCGAGGCGCTCGGCGGCGAGACGATGCGGATCACGTTCGCATCCAAGCCGCCCACCGTTGTCCTGATGGCGGGTCTCCAGGGCGCTGGGAAGACCACCACCTCGGCGAAGTTGGCCAAGTGGTTCCTCGCCCAGGGACGAAATCCCATGCTCGTCGGCGCCGATCTCCAACGCCCAGCGGCGGTCGAACAACTGCGGACGCTCGGGGCGCAGATCAACGTTCCGGTGTTCAGCGAGGCCACCGACCCGGTTGCCGTGGCGCGAGCAGCGCTCGACGAGGCTCGCCGGACCGGTCGTGACGTCCTCATCTGTGACACCGCCGGCCGTTTGGCCATCGACGTCGACATGATGGAGCAGGTTCGCCAGATCTCCGAGGCGTTGCAGCCGGACTACACCTTCCTCGTGGTGGACGCCATGACGGGCCAGGACGCCGTGACGGTGGCCGAGTCCTTCCACGAGACACTCGAACTCGACGGCGTCATTCTCACCAAGCTCGACGGCGACGCTCGTGGCGGCGCAGCGCTCAGCGTCAAGGAGGTCGTCGGGCGACCGATTGCCTTCGCCTCCACGGGGGAGAAGCTCGACGACTTCGAGCAGTTCCATCCCGACCGACTTGCCGGCCGCATCCTCGGCATGGGCGACATGCTCACACTCATCGAGAAGGCCGAGCAGGCCTACGAGACCGACGAAGCCGAGGCGGCCGCTCAACGGCTGATGGATGGCACCTTCACGCTTGATGACTTCATGGATCAGATGCAGGCGATCAAGAAGATGGGCAAGCTCAGCTCGGTCATCGGCATGCTTCCCGGAATCCCGAAAGAAGTTCGAGATGTCGAGATCGGCGACAAGGAGCTGGGTCGAGTCGAGGCCATCATCCGTTCGATGACGCCCGCCGAGCGGATCGAACCAGATCTCATCGACACGAGTCGCCGACACCGGATTGCCAAGGGGTCCGGGACCCAACCGACCGACGTCCAGGCGCTCGTTGGTCAATTCGGTCAGATGCGAAAGATGATGCAACAGATGGGCGGCGGCACCATCAAGAAGATGAAGAAGAAGCAGTCGAAGAAGAAGGGCAAAGGTGGCGGACGTACCACCCCCAAGGGCTCCGCACCGGTGAACAAGGCGCCCTACATGCTGCCCGGCCTCGATCCATTGGCTGAGCAGCTCGCCAAAGCAGGCATCGAGATGCCTGAACTGCGCCAACCCTGACCGCCTGATGCGCTGCACCGATCCGGTGGGTTTGCGAAGTCACCCTCGCACGGCGCAGTATGGACGGCCGCTCACGCGGCATTTCGAGCGTTCCCCCCGAAAAATCGTTAGCTGAAGAAGAGAGACCATGGCAGTTCGACTCCGCCTCATGCGGATGGGCAAGAAGAAGCAGCCCACCTACCGAATCGTTGCAGCCGACTCGCGTGCACCACGCGACGGCCGGTTCATCGAGATCGTCGGCACCTATGACCCCCGCGCTGAACCGTCGCTGATCGCCTTCGACTCCGAGAAGACCATGAAGTGGTTGTCGAATGGCGCGCTCCCCACCGAGCGCGTCGAGAAGCTGCTGAAGATCAATGGCACCTGGGACGAGTTCCAGGCAACGAAGGCGAAGTGACCATGTCCGACGACACCGCATCCACCGACGAGGCAAACACCGACGAGGCGGCTGCGTTGGCAGGAGCCGTGGCAGTCGTCGACCATCTCTCCCGCTCGTTGGTCGATGAGCCGGACGCAGTGGGCGTGACCCTCGATGTCGAGCAGTCCACCCCCCGTATCAACGTGACCGCCGCCGAAGGCGAAATCGGTCGTTTGATCGGCAAGCGAGGCCGCACCGCCATGGCGATCCGTGCCATCGGCCGCGCCGTTGCCAACAAAGATGACGCCGGCTCGGTCGACGTCGAGTTCCTCGATTGATGACCCGAACGTGACCGACCTCCTCGAGATCGGTCGCATCGGTCGACCCCAGGGTCTTCGGGGTGCCATGGTCGTGGCGCTCACCACCGATCGCCGCGAGCGGCTCGACGTCGGGTCGGTATTGCACACAGGGGACCGCACACTCACGGTCCGCACCGCTCGCCACGATGGCCAGCGTTGGATCGTGTCGTTCGACGGCGTCGAGAGCCGCGAGGGGGCCGAGGCGTTGACGGGCTCGGTACTCCAGGCCCCCCCGCTGACACTCGACGACGACACGTTGTGGATCCACGAACTCATCGGGTCGAACGTGGTCGATACCGACGGAGTGGGCCGGGGCGCCGTGGTCGCCGTGTTGGCCAACCCAGCGAGCGATCTACTCGAGCTCGACACAGGCCATCTCGTGCCGCTCCGATTCGTGGTCGGCGTCCCTTCCGACGGGGCAATCGTCGTTGATGTCCCCGATGGTCTCTGGGATCTGTGATCGCTGACCCCGAGAACCGCGCCGACGGCGTCGACGCGGCGACGTCGTCGGCGAGCGCCGGGCCTCCGTCGATCCGTATTGGCGTGTTCACGATCTTTCCGGAGCTGATCGTCGGGTTCTGCAATCATTCTCTCCTGGGTCGCGCCCAGGAACGCGGGGTGCTGAAGCTCGAGGTCGCCGACCTCAGATCACACGGTCTCGGTGCGCATCGCAGTGTCGACGATTCACCCTTCGGTGGAGGGGCTGGCATGGTCATGCGTCCAGACGTCGTCGTGGCAGCCGTCGAGTCGAGCTCGGCCCCTCGGCCCGTCTTTGCGCTTGGGCCAGGTGGCCGGACGTTCGACCAGCGTTGCGCCGAGGAGCTGGCAGCCACCGACGGGTTCTCGCTGCTGTGCGGACGGTACGAAGGAATCGACCAGCGGGCGATCGATCTGGCTTGCGATGACGAATTCTCGCTCGGCGACATGGTCCTGGGTGGCGGCGAGGTGGCCGCTTTGGCGATCATCGAGTCCGTCACTCGACTGATTCCCACCGTGATGGGCAACGCCGAATCCGGAACCGACGAGTCCTTCTCGACCGGGCTTCTCGAATACCCCCACTACACCCGGCCAGCCGAGTTCCGAGGCATCGAGGTGCCCGAGGTGTTGCGCAGCGGCGACCACTCCCGCGTGCGACGGTGGCGGGAAGCTCAATCGCTGGCCCGTACCATCGGTCGCCGCCCAGATCTGATCGACAAGCGGGGTGGCCTCACCGACGACGACCGTCGCCTTCTGGCGGAATTCGGACTCGGCTGCTCAGACCCAGTGGACGGGTCGTGACCCCATCTTGGTGGCACCTGTGCTGAACCGGTACGATCGCCCCTCGCGTTCCAACCCGGTGGCTCCACTCGTTGACACAATGTCATCGAGTCGCTGCGGTTGCGGCGCCGACGTCCGCCCTCGAGGAGCACCCAGATGAAGCCCACCGATCTCGTAGACAACGCGAGCCTCCGCGACGACGTGCCCCAGTTCGCGCCCGGCGACACCCTCAAGGTCCATGTACGAGTGGTCGAGGGGACCCGGGAGCGCGTCCAGATCTTCCAGGGAGCGGTCATCCGCCGCCAGGGTGGCGGCATTGCCGAGACCTTCACGGTGCGGAAGCTTTCTTTCGGTGTCGGGGTGGAACGAACCTTTCCGGTTCATTCACCGGTCATCTCCAAGATCGAACTGGTGAGCCGCGGCGACGTGCGACGCGCCAAGCTGTATTACCTGCGCGATCGCGTCGGGAAGTCCGCCAAGATCAAGGAACTTCGTAAGTAGTCCACAGGCCCGTCGGGTTCCCCCGGCGATCGCCGCCATCGGGCTCGCCCGACGGTATCGACCACAGCTTCCCCCGAGCGACGATCCGTTGGATCGGCGCGTCGAGCTGGGGAGAGCCGATGACCGACGCACACGAGCTTGGTCGAGCCGGAGAGGACACCGCTGCCGCTTGGTACCAACGCGGCGGGTATGTGGTGCTCGACCGGAACTTCCGAGTAGCTGCTGGCGAAATCGATCTGGTCCTGGCGCGCCGAGCGATGGTCATCTTCTGTGAGGTGAAGACGCGGTCGTCGGATCGATTCGGTGTCGGAGCCGAAGCGGTGGGGTACCGCAAGCAGCAGCGCATTCGAGCGGTCGCTCTGGTGTGGTTGCGTCAGGACGAACGTAGGTGGTCCGAGATTCGGTTCGACGTGGCATCGCTGCAACGACATGCACACGGATTCTCCGTCGAGGTGATCGAGGCAGCGTTCTGATCACCGCTCAGGGTCGAGGCGAACGGCCGGCCCGTCTCGCCCAACATCCGTGGTGCCAATGCCGGCGTAGGTCGGGAGCCTCGAGCGGGACCGCAACGATGTGGCCCATTCCCACGGCGATATCTCGGTTGCAGCCCGGGCAGATGTACGACTTGGTCGCTTGATACGGCTGAATCCGCCGTACCTCGCACTCGACGGTCGTTGTGTAATCGCTCATCGCCGGGTCAGCCCATCGCCGCCCACACCACGACCGCGACGCAGACCAGCAGTCCTGCTGCCACGAACAGGTAGTCCCACTTGGTGCGTTGTTGAGGTTGGTGAGGGTTGAAGCCCATGTGTCTCAGTATCGTTGGCGCGGTGGAGCTCTCCCAAGCACAGATCCGACTACTCGGCGCCCTGATGGAGAAGGAGCGGACCACTCCAGCGGAGTATCCCCTCAGCGCCAACGCCCTGATGCGTGCCGCCAACCAGTCGACAAGTCGCGATCCGATCGTGTCCTACGACCAAGGATTCGTTGAAGCGGAGCTGGCCACCCTGAAAGACATGGGTCTGGTTCGCTACGTGTTCAGTCAATCGAATCGCGCCACGAAGTTCCGCCACATCGTCGACGAGGTGCTCGATCTGACCGAACCTGAGATCGTCGTCATGTCGTTGCTCTTTCTTCGCGGCGATCAGACGGCGGGTGAGCTGCGAACCCGATCCGAGCGTGTTCATGCCTTTCCGACGACCGAGTCGGTGGCGGCGGTGCTCGATTCGTTGGGTAGTCGGCCAGAGCCGCTCACGGTTCGGCGCGATCGACGGCCCGGCCAGAGCGGTGACCGTTACGGACACCGGTGGTCACAAGCACTCGCCGACACGCCGGCCAGCCAGCACAGCCCAGCCGGGTCATCGCCGTCACGAGGGGGTTCAACGGTCCACGTCGAGATCGAAGCACTCCGCGAAGAAGTCGCCCAGCTTCGGCGGCAACTCGACGTGGTGTGTCGCGAGCTCGGCCTCGAGACCGTCGATGAGACTGAAGCGATCACGGGTGCATCAGACGGCTGAACCCAATCGGGGCCGCACCAGCTGCACCGGGCATGGCTGTCACATGTCCGATGTAAGGTCAGGGCAGCTGTTGCGGGTCCGCCCCGCAGGCGATCGGCGCCGAGAGCGCCCGGGCCGGGAGATCGCTTCCGAGCCCATCTGTCGAAGGGAACGGACAGATGATCGCGGTCGTCGCATCAGCATCAGTCTGCGGAGTCGCTGGCTCGAGGGTCTCCGTTGAGGTCCACGTCGGATCAGGCTTGCCGTCGTACACCATTGTCGGGCTGCCCGACGCGGCCTGCCGGGAGTCCCGGGATCGGGTTCGCGCGGCGCTGCTCACGTCGGATTTGGTTTTTCCGAACACTCGCCTGACGATCAACCTGGCGCCATCAGAAGTTCCGAAGCTCGGGACCGGGCTGGATCTGGCGATGGCCATCGGAGTGGTCCTTGCGAGCAAGCAGCTCGAGATTCCAGATTCGGTGACGCGAGGGTTCCTCGGCGAGTTGGGTCTCGATGGTGCGGTGCGTCCCGTGCGGGGCGTGCTCCCGATGCTCTCAGCGCTCGGGGCCGTCGACGAAGTGGTGGTGGCGGTTGACAACGCCGCTGAGGCGTCGCTGCTCGGCCATCTCAAGGTCCGGCCGGTTCGAACCCTTCGCGAGGTCGTTGACGCGCTGGGCGGTAAAGCACCTTGGCCCGATGTCGACATTCGGAAGCGGGAGCATCGACCGCCCACACGGAACGCCGATCTCGCAGAGGTACATGGGCAACCGTTGGCCCGGCTGGCCCTCGAGGTGGCGGCGGCCGGTGGTCACCATCTCCTCATGGTCGGCCCGCCGGGGGCGGGCAAGACCATGTTGGCGGAACGAGTGCCCGGGTTGCTGGACGATCTGACCGATAGTGAGGCGCTCGAGGTCACCAGCGTTCACTCTTCGGCGGGGGTCCTCGACGACGGACAGCTGATTCGTCGTCCGCCGTTCCGATCGCCTCACCACACCGCGTCGATGGTCGCCATGGTGGGCGGCGGGAGCCGATCCCTCCGGCCCGGAGAAATCAGCTTGGCGCATGGGGGAGTCCTCTTTCTCGACGAACTCGGCGAGTTTCCGGCGCACGTGCTCGACGCCCTCCGTCAACCACTCGAACAAGGCGTCGTGCGGATCAACCGTGCCAACGTCAACGCGTCCCTACCAGCGCGAATGCTGTTGATAGCGGCCATGAACCCCTGTCCGTGTGGCCATGCCGGTACGGCCGCGTGCGGCTGCTCGGATCACTCGATCGCCCGCTACGCCCGTCGGGTCTCGGGTCCGCTGCTCGACCGTTTCGATCTCCGGATCCGTGTTCGCCCCACGCCCCGAGTTGAACTGACCTCAGCGCAGGCGTCGGAGTCGACGTCGTCGGTCGCAGAGCGGGTGGCCGCTGCTCGGCGACGAGCTGTCGAACGTGGGGTCCCGACGGTGAGCGAGATTCCCGTGGCGGAGCTCCATCGATTCTGCTCGCTCGACCCAGAGGCGAGTGATCTCGTCGACGACGCAATCGATCGGGGGATGCTCAGCGGACGGGGGTGGGGGCGCATTCGTCGGGTGGCGCTCACCCTGGATGATCTCCGTCAAGGCGACGGTCGAATCGATGGTGGTCTGGTTGCCCAAGCGTTGGCGATGCGAGCACCCATTGACCTGTCGAACCGCCTGTCGGTGCCGGCATGACTCCGGAGGCGGCGGCAATGGTGGCATTGGCTGGTCTCGCAGATGTCGGCCCGCGCCGGCTGGCGCTGCTCACGAACGAGGTCGGCGCGTGGGAGCGGGTTGCTTCGATGCGTGCCGGGGTGGTGCCAGCGGTTCAGGGCGTGTCGCGCCAGCTGGCACTGTCTTGGCGTCATCAGATGGCTGGGATCGACCTCGATGACCTCGAGCGCCAGTACCGACACCACGGCGTGTCCGTGGTGGCACTCGGCGACGAGGCCTACCCGCACGTCTTGGCGGCGGATCCTGATCCGCCGCTGGTGATCTGTTCGATCGGCGATCGGTCCCTGCTCGATCAGCTGGGCGTAGCGGTAGTGGGCACTCGCCGGTGCAGCGCAGCAGGGCGCAACATCGCCAACAACCTGGGCGGTGACTTGGTCGCCGCAGGGATCAACGTGGTGTCCGGTTTGGCGCTCGGAATCGACGGTGCAGCCCATGTCGGGGCGTTGTCGAATGCTGTCCCTCTCGGCTCGCCGGAACCCGATCTGCAGTGTTCGGCTATTGGCGGAGCCCGCGGTGCTCCGGTGGGTGTCGTGGCGAGTGGGCTCGATCATCCGTATCCGGCTCGGCATCGCGACCTGTGGAGCCGCGTTGGGGTCGCTGGAGTGCTCATCAGCGAGAGTCCGCTGGGGACACCGCCTCAAAAGTGGCGGTTTCCTGCCCGGAACCGAATCATCGCGGCCCTCAGTGACATCGTGATCGTCGTCGAATCGACCGAACACGGTGGTTCGATGTCGACCGTGGTCGAGGGTCTGGATCGCGATCGGGCGATCATGGCGGTGCCGGGGCCGATTCACCATTTGCCTTCGATCGGGACCAATCAGTTGTTGGCCGAAGGGGCGTACATGTGCCGCGGCATCGACGACGTCTTGGCGCTCCGGTCGCTGCTCCAAGGTGGAGTGGCTCGCCCCGGAGGGCCACGACTCGTTCGGGATCGACCGACCCGAACTTCTCGCGCTCCGTCGATCCAGCCGTCGACCGAAAGAAGCGATCGGCAATTGTTAGAAGCTCCGCCACTCGGCACCGAGCCGGACCGGGCGCCAGTGCGGCTGGCTCCCGCCCGTTCGCCCCGTGACGAATCCGTGATCGACGCGCTCGGGTGGGAACCAGCGACCTTCGATGACGTCGCCGAGCGCAGCGCTCTCTCCATCGGCGACGTGGCGGCGGCGTTGCATTCCCTGCGCACCAGCGGCGAAGCGCTCCTGGCGAACGGGCTGTGGGAGCGAGTCCGATGATGGGAGGATCCGATTCCGAAATACGACTCAGCGTGGCAGATCACGCGCTCACCGCGCGTATCTGCTATGGTTCAGAGGGTGATCAGGGAGCTGGAGGACAGCTGGGGCCTGAACGACTTCGAACGGGCCCTGCAATCGTTGTCTGCTGGCTCGCGGGCCGGCTACCGACGGGATCTGGCCGCCTTCATCGAGTTCTGCAACGCGGATGTCGGCGGCGATTTCGCATCGATGGTTCGTGCCAGCGACGTCACCAGGGCCCGGGTCCGCGCCTTCATCGCTGCCCGCTCCAACAACGGGTGCTCCAGTTCCACTATCGCGCGCAATCTGTCGGTGCTCCGGCGCTACTTCGCGTGGGCAGTTCCCGCCGGGCGAGCGGCCCACGATCCGACCGCTGGACTCTCGGCTCCCACGGGGTCCCGTCGCCTGCCGCGAGTCCTGTCAGCCGACGAGATCGACCATCTGATGGGCGGCGCCAATTCGTCGCCATGGGAACGTCGAGACCAGGCCATCGTCGAACTGCTGTACGGATCAGGCCTGCGGGTCGCCGAACTCTGCAGCATCGATCCGCAAGATGTCGACGTCGATCGATTGTCCGCGAGGGTGACGGGCAAGGGCTCGAAGGAGCGAATCGTGCCGGTCTCAGCGCCCGCTGCGGCGGCCTGGTCCGGGTGGTTGGCCGTTCGAGGCGAGTGCCTGGTCGACGAGCGGGAGTCGGCTGCCGCCTTCGTCAACCATCGCGGACACCGAATCTCTCCGAGAGATGTCCGACGTGTTATCGATCTCCGATCAAGTCGTCCAACCCACCCACATGCACTTCGACACACCTTCGCGACTCATTTACTCGACGGAGGTGCCGATCTACGTGTCGTGCAGGAGTTACTGGGTCATGCCGACGTCGTTACGACGCAGGTCTATACGCACGTGAGCCGGGAACGATTGCGCATGGTGTTCGAAGCAACCCACCCGAGGGCGTGAGTATGTCGTTTGATTCTCAGGAAACCAGCGAGATCGAGCTGGCTGGCATGTGGACCAGGTACAAAGCGGAGGCAGACGCCAATGTCCGCGACTCTCTGATCCTGCACTACTCGCCGTTGGTGAAGTACGTAGCCTCCCGGGTGGCAGTCGGGCTACCTCAGAATGTGGAGCAGTCCGACCTCGTGAGTTACGGCATGTTCGGTCTCATCGATGCCATCGACAAGTTCGAACCCGGCCGAGGCTTCAAATTCGAGACCTACGCCATCAGCCGAATCAAGGGTGCCATCCTCGACGAGCTCCGGTCGATCGACTGGGTGCCCCGCTCGGTCCGGGCCAAAGTGCGATCCATCGAGAAGGCCTACGCGAAGCTCGAGGCCCGTCACCATCGCTCACCCACCGATGACGAGGTGGCCACCGAGCTCGGATGGACCGAGACCCAGTTCCAACAGAATCTGTCGCAGATCTCCACCGTCGGTCTGGCAGCGCTCGACGAGATCCTGGTGGTCGGCGGCGACCGAGGTGAAACCCTGACACTCGGTGACACGATCGCCGATGGAAGTCACGGCCCGATGGGTGCCTTCGAAGTTGCTGAGCTCCGCCAACTCCTGGCGCAGGCCATCAACGGCATGCCGGAGCGAGAAAAGATCGTCCTGACGCTCTACTACTACGAGAACCTCACGCTCCAGGAGATCGGCAAAGTGCTCGGCGTCACGGAGTCCCGGGTATGCCAGATCCACACCAAGGCCGTACTGCAGCTCCGTCATCGGCTCGCTGGCATGGAACGCGAACCTGTCTGATCGAGGCCGCTGCGTGGGCGAAACGTCCACTCGGCATGAGATCCGTGAGCGGTCTTCAACACAGCAGCTCCGACGTCGCTCAACTCAACGCAACCGCTCCGACGTGACTCGCCCAAACACCAGCTGCTCCGACACAGCGATGCTTCCCCCGGCACGACTACCAGGAACGCATCCATGTTGCTCAACAACGTCTCCTCCCTCCGCCATCGAGCGATTCGCGTCGTCATGTTGGCACTGCTGTTCGGCTCGACGATCGGTGCCGCTGCGGCACCTGCTGGGACGGCGGACCCGTCTCCGCGATCAAGCCGATTCACGTGGCCCACGACCGCGCTCGTACTCGAAGGCTTCGTGGCGCCGATCTCGGTCTACGGGCCGGGCCATCGTGGCGTGTCGTTCGTCGTCACGGCGGGGACGAGCGTTGTGGCGATCGGCGACGGAACCGTCACGTTCTCCGGCGTCGTTGCGGGTCGCCACTACGTCACGATCGTGCATCGCTCGGGGCTGCGATCCACGTTGAGCTACCTGCAGGACACGCTCGTCGTGCTGGGCGACCGGGTAGCCCGAGGTCAGACCGTCGGACACAGCACCGACGCGCTGCTACTGACGATTCGTCGGGGGAGCACGTACCTCGATCCGACGCGGTTGATCGGCACCGTTCATGCCCGACTGATCACGAGGACCGGGTGACTGCCCGAACCGTTTCGCTCTCTCGACCCAACGCCGATAGCATCCCCTCCGGCTTCGAACGTCGTCGCCGCGGGCTCGCCCGACTCTGGTACCCACTGTGAATCCTCGGTCGCCTGGTGGCGCTGCACGTTGGGTCTCAACCGAAGGAGAAGAACATGGCTGCAGTCGTGTCAATGAAGCAACTGCTCGACGCTGGTGTGCATTTCGGCCATCAGACCCGTCGATGGAACCCCAAAATGAAGCGGTTCATCCACGGCGAGCACAACGGCATCTACATCATCGATCTCCGCCAGACGCTGGCGCGGATCGAAGAGGCGTACATCTTCACCCGTGACCTCGTGGCTGACGGCGGCAACATCTTGTTCGTCGGAACGAAGCGACAGGTCCAAGAGAGTGTCGAGGGCTACGCCACCAAGTGCGGGATGCCCTACGTCAATCAGCGTTGGCTCGGCGGGATGCTCACGAACTTCGAGACGATGTCGAAACGCGTCGGCAAGATGAAGGAATACCAGCGCATGCGCGACTCGGGGGAGTTCGAGATCATGCCCAAGAAGGAAGCGCTGCTGCTCGGTCGCGAGCTGGTCAAGCTCGAGCGGAACCTCAACGGCATCCGCAATCTCGATCGTGCTCCCGACGCCGTCTTCATTCTTGACACCAAGAAGGAAGACATTGCCGTCACCGAGGCCAACAAGCTCAAGATCCCCATCGTCGCCGTGGTGGACACCAACTGCGATCCCGATGTCATCCAGTACCTGATCCCGGGCAACGACGACGCCATCCGTTCGGCCGAGCTCATGGCCCGCGTCATCTGCGAAGCGGTCGAAGAGGGTCGCCAGATCCGCGCCCGCCGCACCGGCGTGGCCGACGTCCGACCGCGCACGGCCGAGGAAGAGGCCGAGAAGGCGCAGGAGCAGGCCGACGCCCGCCGCCAGGCTGCGCTCGCCGCGGCCGAGCGCGAGAACCGTATCGCCGCCCAGAAGGCCGCGGCCGACGCGGCGGCATCTGAGCCGGCTGAGGTCGACCCAGCAGCTGCTCCGGCCGACGCTGTTGTTGCAGAGGCTCCTGCTGCCGAAGCGCCTGAGGCTGCAGCGCCTGAGGCTGCAGCACCTGAGGCTGAAGCCGAGGCCGTCGCCGACGTGGCACCAGTGACCGAGGCGCCCGACGCCGGCGCTGCTCCTGCCGAGGCTCCTGCCGCTGAGGGCTGAACCCCAGCGACCCAACTCCCCACCACCAACTCGAACAGGACACGTTTCATGGCAGAGATCACCGCGCAAGCCGTCAAAGCACTCCGTGACGCCACCGGCGCCGGCATGATGGACGCAAAGAAGGCCCTCGTGGAAGCGGACGGCGACCGCGACAGGGCGGTGCAGCTCCTCCGCGAAAAGGGGCTCACCAAGGTTGCGACCCTCGAGGACCGTGAGAACAACCAGGGCGCCGTCGCCATTGCCCGGTCCGGCAATACTGCGGCCATCGTGCACCTGAAGTCCGAGACGGACTTCTCGGCAAAGGCCGCCGATTTCGTGGCGCTCACGCAGAAACTCGCTGATGTGGTCCTCGCTGACGGCGTCGAAGCCGTCAGTACCCTGGCGGATGAGATCGACACGTTGAAGATCACCAAGAAGGAGAACATCGAGCTGGGTACTGTCGCCCGGTTCGAAGCGGCTGCAGGCAATACTCTCGATGCGTATCTCCACATCCAGGACGGTCGCGGCACCAACGGTGTTCTGGTCGAGATCGACGGCGCCGACGACGATCAAACCCACGAGATCTCCTTGCACATCGCCTTCGCCAAGCCGACGGCGCTCAGCCGCGATGAGATCGACCCCGAACTCGTCGCGAAAGCAACCGCCAGCTTCGAGGAACTCACCCGCAAGGAGGGGAAACCCGAACAGGCGATCCCCAAGATCGTCGAGGGCCGGGTCGGCTCCTGGTTCGGCGAGCGTGTCCTACCGGAACAGGGTCTCTTCGGTGACAAGGAGACGGTCCAGGCCAAACTTGGCTCGGCCACCATTGTCCGATTCGCTCAGGCGGTCATCGGCAACTGATTCCGGAGGCGGACGCAACATGAACGATTCCAGCCAACTGGCTCCCCGCTGGAGTCGAGTGTTACTCAAACTCTCTGGCGAGGCCTTTGCTGGCAACGGCGAATTCGGTATCGACGGCGAGATCGTCGCTCAGATCGCCAGCGCCATCATCGACGTCAAGTCAACAATGGACATCGATATCGCGGTCGTGGTTGGTGGCGGCAACATCTGGCGTGGCATGACCGGCGCCGGCGCAGGCATGGATCGCGCCCAGGCCGACTACATGGGCATGCTGGCGACCGTCATCAATGGGTTGGCGCTCCAGGAGACGCTGGAGCGCTTGGGACAACCCACCCGTGTCCAGTCGGCCATCCACATGTCGCAGGTTGCCGAGCCCTACATCCGACGTCGGGCGATTCGCCATTTGGAAAAGGGCCGTGTCGTGATCTTCGCGGGGGGCACGGGCAATCCGTTCTTCACCACCGACACCACCGCCGCGCTCCGGGCTGTGGAGATCGATGCGGAGGCCATCCTGATGGGCAAGAACGGCACCGACGGCGTGTACACCGGTGATCCGCGCACCGACCCGTCGGCAGTTCTGCTCTCGTCGGTGTCGTACATCGACGTGCTGAATCGTGGGCTCAAGGTCATGGACTCAACGGCGATCACGTTGTGTATGGACAACGACCTTCCGATCGTCGTGTTCGACCTGATGGGCGACGACCTCATCAAGCGGATCATCAGTGGCGAGACGGTCGGCACGCTGGTCAGCTGACGATCACCCATGGCACGGTTCGCGGCGCTGCGTGCGCCGATGGCCGCAACCCGAGTGCAGCCGTGTGGGAAGATCGTTCCTCTGCAGTTGGTCCCCGAGGCGAATGACGGTTCATGAGCGAAGAATTGATCGAGGCAGTCCGTGAGGACATCGAAGCCCGTATGACCAAGGCCGTAGCGCACGCCAAAAGCGAGTTCGCGGGTGTTCGTAGCGGCCGCGCCAACTCTGGTCTCGTCGAGAAGTTGCCGGTGGACTACTACGGCTCGGTGGTGCCGATGCAGCAGATGGCGAGCTTCTCGGTACCGGAAGCCCGTCAATTGGTGATCTCTCCCTTCGATCGTGGGTCGATGACTGCCATCGAAAAGGCCATACGCGACGCCAACCTCGGCTTGAACCCGAGCAACGACGGCAATCAGATCCGTCTCAACTTCCCGCCGCTCACCGAGGAGCGCCGCAAGGAGTTCGTGAAGATGGTCAAGGCCAAGGCCGAGGACGGTCGCACGGCCGTCCGCGGTGCACGACGAGATGCCCGGAAGGATCTCGAGGCGCTCCAAAAGGACGGCGACATCACCGAAGACGAACTCCGGCGCGCCGAGGAACAACTCGACAAGGTCACGAAGCGGTTCGAGTCCGACATAGACGTGGCGCTGGAGACCAAGACCTCCGAACTCATGGAAGGCTGAATCGATGACTGACGACCGGGGACAAGGCGATCGGCCGCCGCCGAACGATTCATCAGACGACGCGGCGCTCGAGGATGACGCGGCGAGTTCAGATGCTACGAGCGATCCGCTGAGCACCGGCGGTGTGCGCATCATCGGTGCAATGGAGGCCTCGGAATCGGTCAGCGCCACCGACGATCGGCCCGTACTCCGCTTTCCGTCGCCGATCGGTTCCAGCGAGCCCGCCGCTGTGAGCACAGGACCGGTCTGGGCCGATGATCCGCCTCCGGTCACCGGCGAGGTCAACATTCCGCTCGTCCAGGGTGACGAGTCCTTCGAGCTGCAGCACTACAGCGATCCGCCCACCGGACAGGTCCCGAAGGTCGTACTGGGCGATGGTCGTCACCCTGATCAGCCGTGGGCCTCCGGCCAGCCCCGATGGCGCGACCAGGACCACGACCAGCCGGACTTTGCCGGGTTCGACGAGCTCACCGACGACAAGCCGCGGCTCGGCGCTCTCGGCATGGACGATTCGGGTCCGTCGTTCTTCGATCCTGAACTCGAGTTGTCCGGCGGACCCTCGCTTCTCGCCGCGGCCGCTGCGTCCTCCGAGGAGGGTTCCGCTCGCCAGCCGCTGCGCCGTCAAGCGAAGCGACTGACCGCCCCCCGGGTGGTCGATGACCCAACCGACGTGGATCCTCCGAGCTCCGGCGGACGGAACATGCCCATCGCCGTCGCGGTCGGTGTCGGCCTGTTGTCGCTGGGGCTGATCTGCTTCAAGCTCGGGACGGTTCCCACTACGGCTCTGATAGCTGTCGTGCTGACCTTGGGCGCCACGGAATTCTTCGCCACGGTTCGACGGGCCGGCTACAACCCGGCCACCTTGCTGGGAATCGCCGCCGTCGCGTCGTTTGCTGTTGCTCCAGCCGCTCGACCGGACATCGCATACCCCGTGCTCGTTGCGGTGACCGTCATCGCCACCCTCCTCTGGTTCTTCTGGGTCAGCCCCGGCGACGGCGCCGTGATGAACATCGGGGTGACGCTCCTGGGCATCGGTTGGATCGGCGGTCTCGGTTCGCTGGCGTCATTGCTCTTGGGGCAGGGGCGGTTGGCACAGGATCTCGCGAAGTTGGTCGACAGCAACGCCACCAATCAGGGGATCGGTGTCATCATCGCGGCCACGCTCGTCACGGTGAGTTATGACGTCGGCGGGTTCTTCGTGGGCCGATTCATGGGCAGCACGCCGCTGTCAGCGGCGAGCCCCAACAAAACGTTTGAAGGACTCATCGGCGGTGTCGCCGCCGCCGTGCTCATTCCGGTGCTCATTCTGTGGCTCGGAGGGGTTCACCCAGTGGGACCGAGCCTGCCCAAGGCGTTCTTCTTCTGTCTGTTCTGCGCCATCGTTGCGCCCCTTGGTGACCTGTGTCAGTCGGCGATCAAACGCGACCTCGGCGTCAAGGACATGGGCACATTGTTGCCCGCCCACGGCGGGGTGCTCGATCGCTTCGACGCCTTCTTGTTCGTCCTCCCGACAGCTTGGTTCATGTCGCATCTCCTGGAGATCGGCCCCTTCTGACCCGACCAACGTGCCGCATGCTGTGAACCGGTCATCGTCGGCCGACACGTCGCTGTCGCGCAGTCCCGGTAGCCTGAGAGCGTGGTGAGATCTGTAGCGGTCATGGGGTCGACGGGGTCGATCGGCGTGCAGGCGCTCGACGTCGTTGCCGCCTCACCTGAGAGCTTCAGAGTCAGCGTCTTGGCCTCGAACCGCAACATCGAGTTGCTGGCGGCCCAAGCTCACGCGGTGCGCCCTGATGTGGTCGTCATCGCCGACCCCGACCGAGCTGCGGATCTCAAGGAATTGCTCCCACAGGGCATCCAGATCGAAGCCGGAGCGGACGCGCTCGGTCTCGTCGCGGCCACGGCTGACGTGGCGGTGAACGGTGTCGTCGGGTTCGCTGGGTTGTCGGTGACGCTCGAGGTCCTGCGGGCTGGAAAGGTATTGGCGCTTGCCAACAAGGAATCTCTGATTGCTGCCGGCCCGGTGGTGCAACCCCTTCGATCGGTGCCCGGCGCCCAACTGGTGCCGGTCGACAGCGAGCATTGTGCAGTCCATCAGTGTCTTCGAGCGGGTGAGGGGGCGCGCCGTCTGGCGTCAGTCACCCTGACCGCATCAGGTGGTCCGTTTCGCGGCCGTTCCGAATCCGATCTCCGAGGCGTCACCATCGAGGACGCATTGACCCACCCCACATGGTCGATGGGCCCCAAGATCACGGTCGATTCCTCGACACTCATGAACAAGGGCCTTGAGGTTATCGAGGCCCACGAGCTCTTCGGGACCGATTACGACGACATCAACGTGGTGGTCCATCCGCAGTCGGTGGTGCACTCCATGGCGACGTTCACCGACGGCGCAACGATTGCTCAATTGTCGATGCCGGACATGCGGCTTCCGATCGCCTATGCCCTGTCCTATCCCGACCGGTCGACGGTCGCCTTCGGCGCGCTCGACATGTCGGCGCCGTTCAGTCTGGACTTCGAGCCGCCCGATCGAGTGGCGTTCCCCTGTCTCGACCTGGCGTACGCCGCGGGACGCAGCGGTGCGACGGCTCCTGCCTGGTTGTCAGCGTGCAACGAAGTTGCGGTCGAGGCATTTCTCGCCGGAATGATCTGCTGGGTCGATATTGCGGCGATCAACGAGGCCGGCCTCGATCAATGGGACGGAAGTGAGGCGGCGTCGGTAGATGACGTGCTCCACGCCGATGCCTCGGCACGACGAGTCGCGCGATCCTTGGTCGACGAGCGAATTTCTACCGGGTCGGGCGCCACGAGATGAACCGATCAATGAACCACCACTCGCCAGGAGCACGTACGTGAAGAGCCCGAGTAACCCACTTGCGTCGACCGCTGTCGGTGAGGTCGCCGAGGGCCGAGGGCCGGTTGTCGATGCCACCACCGAGGCTCCCGTCGAGCCAACTCCGGAGCCGACGCCATCCGGAAGTCCACTCGGCCTCGTGTTGCTCATCGGCGGGTTGGTCGCGTTGTGGATGTGGAAGGGACTCGGGCCGGTCGTCGTCGTCCTGAGTCTGATCCTCATGATCTTTCTGCACGAACTCGGTCATTTCGTGATGGCGCGACGTGCGGACATGAAGGTGACCGAGTTCTTCATCGGATTCGGCCCACGCATCTGGTCGTTCCGACGCGGGGAGGTCGAGTACGGCGTGAAGGCGATCCCAGCGGGCGCCTATGTGCGGATCATCGGGATGATGGACGCCGACGTCGTGGACGCGGTCGACGAACCACGCACCTATCGCCGAAAGTCCTTCTTGCAACGCATCGGCGTGGCAGTCGCCGGCTCCACCATGCATTTCATGCTCGCGCTGCTCCTCGCGTTCGTTGTGTTCGTGGTGATCGGACAACCGTCGGCAACTTCGTGGACCGCTGGGTCAATCAGCGAGGGAAGCTCCGCTGCGGTCGCGGGTCTGCGAGAAGGTGACCGGGTCGTCTCGGTCGCTGGCGTGCCGGTCACGACCTTTGCAGAGATGGGGGTCGAGGTTCGCCAGCACCCGGCGGAGACCGTCGACATCGGGATCGAACGTGGCGGCCAACAGCAGATGGTGCCCGCCGAGCTCGGGAGCCGGGCGTCGCTGATCGGCACGAGGGGCGAAGACCTCGTGCTCGGCTCGCTGCGCGGCGACATTCGACTCAATTCCATTCGTCCCACCTCGTTCGTGGCCGAGGCCGGACTCGTTGATGGTGATCAGGTGGTCGCCATCAATGGCGTCACGCTCACCTCGCTCGAGCAACTCAGCGTGATCGCAGCCGATGCGAGCAACGGCGAACTCACGATGACGGTCCGGCGTTCGGGGGGAGAGTCTGACCACCTGGTGGACATGGGCACCGCGATCGACGTCACGCCGCAGCAGGGATTCTTCGGGCTCGGCCCGCAACCCGGATTCGACGATGTCGGAGTTGTCGGCGCTGCCGGCCAGTCGGCCAAGATGTTCGGGAGCTCCACGTGGCTGGCGATTCGCAGCATCGGTGTCATCTTCAATCCCGTCAACATCGCAAATTTCGCTGGTCAGGTCTTCTCCGGCGGACGCGCCGATGAGAACACGACGGACGTCCCGGCGACGGCACGGGACGCACAGAATCAGTACGTGTCGGAGAATTCCGCCCGGCCGAGTTCTATTCTCGGAATTGTGTCGATCGGTTCGGACTTCACCTCGAGCTGGCCGACCTTCCTGCTCTTCATGGCGCAGATCAACATCATGATCGGCGTGCTCAACCTGATTCCGCTGCTGCCGTTCGACGGCGGCCACGTCGCCGTTGCTTGCTACGAAAAGGTGCGCGAACTCTTCAAGCGCGATGGCCAACGACATCTCGTCGATGCCAACCGTCTGATGCCCGTCGTCTACGGCGTGATCCTCGTGATGGCGACGGTCGGTCTCCTCGCGGTGATAGCCGACATCACTCAACCCCTCAAGCTCTAGGACAGGAACACCCATGGAATCGGGTCTTGTAGCCGCTGCCCGCCGTCAGACCCGCCAAATCCATGTGGGCGCCGTCGCTGTCGGCGGTGACGCTCCCATTTCGGTGCAGTCCATGACGACCACCAAGACCGCCGACGTCGACGGCACGCTGGCGCAGATCTACGCGCTGGCGGCTGCGGGGTGTGACATCGTGCGGGCGACCTGCAACGACGCCGCGGCGGCAGAGGGTCTCGCCAGGATCGTGCCACGGTCGCCGGTGCCGATCGTTGCGGACATCCACCATCAGTACAAGATGGCCTTGGCCGCACTCGAAGCCGGCGTGCACTGCTTGCGCCTCAATCCGGGCAACATCCGCAAGCCCGAACACATCAAGCTGGTGGCCTCTGAGTGTCGGGATCGGGGAGTGCCGATCCGTATCGGTGTCAACGGCGGATCACTCGACCCGGAACTGTACGAGCGCTACGGCGGCAAGGTCACTCCTGAGGCCATGGTGGAGTCCGCCATGCAGGAACTCCGTTACTTCGATGAGGTTGGCTTCGACGACGTGAAGATCTCGGTGAAGGCTTCGAACGTGCCCCTGATGATCGAGGCGTACCGCCAACTGTCGGCCGTGACCGACCATCCGCTGCATCTCGGTGTCACCGAGGCTGGACCGCTACCGGGCGGCCTCCTCAAGGCCACCGCCGGGATCGCCACGTTGCTGTCCGAAGGCATCGGAGACACCATTCGATACAGCCTGACGGCGGATCCGGTCGAGGAGGCGAAGGCCGGTCGCCAGTTGCTCGAAGCCCTCGGCCTCCGTGAGCGCAAGAACGTCGATCTGATTGCCTGTCCGAGCTGCGGTCGAGCCGAGATCGACGTGATCGCGGTGGCCGAAGCAGCCCAGGCAGCCTTCGGGGATCGGGAGATACCGCTGCAGGTCGCGGTGATGGGCTGCGTGGTCAATGGGCCGGGCGAGGCCCGAGATGCGGACATCGGGATCGCGGCCGGGCGCCATCGAGGTCACCTCTTCGTCAAGGGCACCAACGTCGCGGTGGTTCCCGAGGACGAGATGGTGTCGACGCTCGTGGAATGGGCGGAGTTCATCATGGAACACGGGGCCGACGCCGCACTCGCCAAGGCCGACCTGACCAAGGCCAAACGCGAAGCCGACCGTGATCGGTCCGCCCTGCTCGACGAGCAAGGCGACGACGCGAACATGAGCGAGCAGAAGGTCGAGCTCATCCGCAAGCTCTGACCCACTCTGGCAGTGAGACGAGTGGGAGACCAGCTTCGGTAAGGTTCGCCCGTGGCCAAGCCCCCTGTTCTCACTCCTCGCGCCGACGACTTCCCTCGCTGGTACCAAGACGTCATCGCCAAGGCCGAGTTGGCCGACAACGGTCCAGTCCGAGGCACCATGGTCATCCGGCCCTATGCCTATGGCATCTGGGAGCGCATGCAGCAAGGCGTTGATCGCCGGATCAAGGAGGCGGGGGCCGAAAACGCGTACTTCCCGTTGCTCATCCCCGAGAGCTACCTGTCGCGGGAGGCGGAGCACGTCGAGGGCTTCAGTCCGGAGCTGGCGGTCGTCACCCATGCCGGCGGAGAACAGCTCGCCGAGCCTGTGGTCATCCGCCCGACGTCGGAAACGATCATCGGCGAGTACATGGCGAAGTGGATCCAGTCCTACCGCGACCTGCCGCTGCTCCTCAATCAATGGGCGAATGTCGTGCGGTGGGAGCTTCGACCGCGCGTGTTTCTCCGCACCACTGAGTTCCTGTGGCAGGAAGGCCACTGCGCCCACGCCACCAAACAGGACGCGTCCGACTACGCGGAGCAGATTCTTCACGATGTCTACGCGGACTTCATGCGGACGGAGTTGGCCATGTCCGTCGTCGAGGGTCGTAAGACGCGTCGGGAACGCTTTGCTGGTGCGATCAACACCATGACGTGCGAGGCAATGATGGGCGACGGCAAGTCACTCCAGATGGGCACGAGCCACGAGCTCGGGCAGAACTTCGCACGAGCCTTCGACATGACGTACCTCGATGCCAACGGTGACCAGCAGCTGGCGTGGACGACCTCTTGGGGTGTCTCGACCCGCATGATGGGCGGGCTGTTCATGTGTCACGGCGATGATCGCGGACTGGTGGTCCCGCCGCGCATTGCGTCGATCGAAGTGGCGGTGATGGTCGTTCGTGATGACGACGCTGGTTCGGTGACCGAGGCCGCTCGGGCACTGACCGCTTCGCTCAGCGACGCGGGGGTGCGAGTTCGCCTTGACGACGCGGTATCGACTGCGTTCGGTCGGCGGGCGACGAACTGGGAGTTGAAAGGGGTCCCGATTCGTGTCGAGATGGGCCCCCGAGACCTCGAGGGCGGCGTCGTGACGTTCGTTCGCCGCGATCTTGATGGAAAGCGTGAGTGTCCGATCGACGGTCTCGCCGTCATGATCCGGGCGCAGCTCGACGAAATGCAGCTCGCCATGTTCGCACGGTCCGAGCAGCGACGCCTCGATGCCACGGTGCGTACGGGGTCGATCGCCGAGGCAGTCGAGGTGGCCTCGACCGGGTTCGCCGAGATTCCCTACGCGCTGCTCGGCGAAGCTGGAGAGGACGAATTGGCGAGGAGCGCCATGACCGTGCGGTGCCTCATCCGCCCCGACGGGTCGCTGCCGCTGAGCGACGACGAGCCCGACACCGTGGCGGTCGTCGCTCGCTCGTACTGAGTCGCTGCGGGCTCTGATCGGACGGCGGCAGGGGATCTCGATATACTCCCGGCACGATCTTCGGGCCGGTTGGTGCTGACGGGCGTGGGCTGCGGCCCACGCTTTTCTCATGAATGGGCGAAGTTTCGGATCCCGCACACCGTCGACGGCGGGTGCTCGACACAGCAGGAGGTGACCACATGACGACCAATGACCCGTTTCTCGACATGATCGTGCGGTTGATCACCCCCCTTGTCGCTGACGCTGGTGCCGAGTTGTACGACATCGAACGGAGCGGACCGACGGTCCGCATCACCGTTGACCGTCGGGGTGGCATCGATCTCGATGCGCTCGCGACCATCAACCGTTCGCTCTCGCGGGCGCTCGACGAGACTGACAGCGGCGACGAGGCGTACGTGCTCGAGGTATCGAGCCCCGGGCTCGAACGCGCGCTGCGAACCCCGAGCCATTGGGAACGCGCCGTCGGCGAGCGGGTCAAGGTCAAGACAACCCGTGACATCGATGGCGCTCGTCGCTTCGACGGTGCAGTGGTCGGTTGCTCGGACTCGGTCATCGTCATCGGGGTGGACAACACCACCATCTCGATCCCGCTCGACGCGGTGGATCGAGCCAAGACGGTCTTTGAGTGGGGTCCCACTCCCAAGCCCGGTGGCGCCAAGCCTGGCCCCAAGTCGACGAAGCCCGCCGCGTCGAAGCCGAACGCGGCACCTGCGCAGCCTGAGTCCCAGGCGGCGCTCGAATCACAAGAAACGTCCGAACCTCAAGAAACACAGGAGGCATCACAGTGAACGCTGACATGATGGAAGCCCTACACGCGGTGGCGCTCGACAAGGGCATCTCGGTCGAGACGCTCTTGACGGTGCTGGCCGATGCGATGCAGTCGGCCTACGAGAAGATGCCCGACGCTCACGAGTATGCCTGGGTCGTTGTGACTCCGGAGACCGGTGAGTTCCGGGTCTACGCGCAGAATCTCGACGATGACGGCGAGCCGACTGGCGAAGAGTTCGACGTCACCCCCGATGGCTTCGGGCGAATTGCCGCCCAGGCCTTCAAGCAGGTGATGACGCAGAAGATCCGCGAAGCTGAACGAGAGCTCAAGTACGAGGAGTACGCAGGGCGCGAAGGCGACATCGTGACCGGTCTCATCCAACAGTCCGACAGTCGGTACACGCTGTTGGATCTCGGTCGAGTCGAGGCCCTCATGCCGCAGTCGGAGCAGGTGGCGTACGAGCGCGCCGAGCCGGGTAAGCGAGTCAAGGCCTACATCGTCGAGGTTCGCAAGACGGCAAAGGGTCCGCAGATCGTCGTGAGTCGTACTCACCCAGGCCTCATCAAGCGTCTTTTCGAACTCGAAGTACCCGAGATCGCCGATGGCATCGTTGAAATTCGGGCGTGCGCCCGTGAGCCAGGTCAGCGGACGAAGATCGCCGTGTGGTCCAACGATCCCAACGTCGACCCGGTCGGTGCCTGCGTAGGTGCCCGTGGTGCCCGCGTCCGCATGGTCGTCAACGAGCTCAACGGCGAGAAAATCGACATCGTTCCGTACTCCGACGACCTGGAGGACTTCGTGGCGAAAGCCCTGGCTCCGGCCAAGGTCACCGAGGTTCGGATCGACTACCAAACCGGCACCGCGGAGGTCATCGTTCCTGACTTCCAGCTGAGCTTGGCCATCGGTCGTGAAGGCCAGAACGCCCGACTGGCTCACCGGCTCGTCGGGTTGCGCGTGGACATCCGCTCCGAGAGCGAGAGCTCGGCTGCGCCGCCGGCCGATTGGGCCGAGGGCGAATGGATCACGAACGACGCGGGCGAGCAGATGTGGCAACCCGCTGATGGTGGTCCTGCGATCACCGCCGCCGAATGGCAGTCGGGTGGTCCATCGGGAGGCACTCCGGCCGATGCTCCAGCTGCCGAGGACGCCGCCGTGGCGCCCGATGACGCCGTGGTCGAGCTGTCTGGCGGCGACGTATCTGGTTCCGTGCCAGCAGTTGAGCCCGATGCACCCACCGACGGCGACACTGAACCTGTGGTCGAGGTCGAGACATCGGCTCTCGGCGATGACGACACTGGCGATGTCGAAGCTGGCGATGTCGAAGCTGGCGATGTCGAAGCTGGCGATGTCGAAGCTGGCGATGTCGAAGCTGGCGATGTCGAAGCTGGCGATGTCGAAGCTGGCGATGTC